>ERZ773067.1522-NODE-1522-length-12322-cov-2.792614_pt1 | contig 12322 bp, 8 predicted proteins | sample MGYA00580622_ERZ773067 | MGnify/ENA primary metagenome ERZ773067 (study PRJEB29015, sample SAMEA2737998) | human oral metagenome | biome: human oral; feature: human-associated habitat; material: dental | place: China | collected 2113 ...
TGACTATTACAATATTAGTTACCAGTATCTTAAAGAAGTTATGGAGAAACTGGAAAACCGCTTTACTCCGGAGGAAAATAAAACCCTGGAGAAAATGCTAAGGATTATGTCTGAGGATATAATGAAGGAAGAGAATTAGGAATAGTCGGGAAATAAAGTATAAGGATTATCTGGTGGCTCAGGCTGTCAGGTAATCTTTTTATCTCTAATTCGATTGGAAAATCAATACAAAAAAATTATTCTATAATTACTAAATAAAGAAGGTAAGTTAAATGGGTTTTGAATGGGATGATAATACACATTCTCCTTTTGAATATGAAAGGGCATATGTTTTTGATTAACAGAAAATACCGGTTTAATATCTAAATGTAAGGCTTAAACATAAATAATAATGATATAAAATAGAAGAAATAAAATATAAGTGTTAAATGAAACAAATAGGGCTGGCATTCAAGCCGGCCCTTCTGTATCATACCGTAAACACCCCATAAAGCGGTACAGATTTTATCCCATTCTCAAATCCAAAATTTTTAGATGAAAATCTATAGGAAAACTCAGGATTGTATTTATCTGTATATATTTTAAGGCTTTTGGCTCTTACATTATCTGCTGATTTAACTTCAATAGGTATAACATTACCATCTATTTGAGCTACAAAGTCAACCTCAGCCTTATTGTCAGAAGTCCAATAGTAAGGAGTTATTCCTTTTGCTGATAACTCTTCAGCTACATAGTTTTCTGCTAATATTCCTCTGATTTTGTCTGAAATTTTTAGATTGTGCACAATATTTTCAGCCGGGATATCTGATTTCATAGAGAGAAGTCCCACATCTGAATAGTACATTTTAAATGTGAGATTATCCTCATATATTTTGAGCGGCAGATTTCCTTCAGTTATTTTATTACATCTAATAACTACGCCTGCTGCGATAAGCCAAGCTAATGCACTTTCATAGTCTTTGGCGCGAGCACTGCTTCCTATAACTGAGTACATAAACTTTGAATTTTCTTTGGCAAGCTGCGCAGGAAGACTGTTATAAGCTGAAATAGCTTTAACAGTATCGGAAGGAGTTGAGTATTTTGCCATATCTGAAATATAGGCATTAGCAATATTTCCTTGTACAGCTCTCACAAAGTTAAAATCCCTTTTCTCAATATATCTTGCTACGGCTTCCGGATATCCACCAACAGCAAGATATGTATGATATAGGTTAAGTGCCTTTGAATGTAAGGCAGAGGATAATGGTGAAAAAATCTTTGAAGCTTCTAAAATAATATCTTTTAGTGAGGTTTCACCTATAGCAATAATAAACTCATCAAAGGTCATTGGATACATATTTATAGTGTCTGCCTTCCCTACAGGATAGGAAAAATTACCTCTGTTAAGAGTCGGACCTAACAGGCTGCCGGCTGCAATTATATGATACTCATTAGCTGATTCATTTATATATTTAAGGAAGGTGAGTGCTTTCTCTGAGGCTTGTATTTCATCAAAAATAATTAAAGTTTTTTCAGGAAGAATGGTTATGCTTTTAATAATAGAAAGTTCATTAATTATCCTTACAGGATTTAAATCATTTTCAAATATGCCGGCTAAGTCTGAACCGGTTTCAAAATTAAAATATGCCACATTGTCATACTCTGATTGTCCAAACTCAAGCATACTGTAAGTCTTGCCTATCTGCCTTGCTCCATATATAATCAGAGGCTTTCTAAAAGAGCTCTTTTTCCATTCCTTTAATTCTTCAAGAACTTTTCTATACATTTTAACCTCCATATATTATAAATTATGTAGTTAATTTTACATTATATATATGATTAATGCAAGAAAAACCACATTTTTAGCACTTAAATTATTAGCAAAGGACATGTTATCCGGAAGTTACAAAAAAATACATTGACTATTACAATATTAGTTACCAGTATCTTAAAGAAGTTATAGAGAAACGGAAAACCGCTTTACTCCGGAGGGAAATAAAACTTTGGAGAAGATGCTAAGGATTATGTCTGAGGATATAATGGAATGATTTGAAGGCGAAATCAATTCATTTTAATTCTATATTCATTAGGTGACATCCCGTACTTTTCACGGAATTTTCTGTGAAAGTAGCTGCTGTTATCATAGCCTACAGAAGCTATTATTTTCTCAACAGTCAGTGAACTTTGCTTCAGCAGGAATACTGCCTGCTGGAGCTTTCTTTCTTGTAGCAGTTCTTTAAAATTTTTGTCCAAATGTTTCTTTAATAAACGGCTTACAAAGTATGTCGGCTCGTTTATTTCTGCAGATATTTCCGCAAGAGTTCCATTTTTATATTTTGTTTCAATATATTTTAATACGGTAAAAATCATATTTTCATCATATCTGTCAGGCAGTTCCTTATTAATATTTTCAGCAAATGCAGACAGATTCATTAACAAAAGCCCCATCGTTGTCTGAATTATGGTATTTGTTGCAGGATGCTTTTCATATATTGTCCATATCATATTTTCCAGGAGGTTTTGTACGGGCAGGATATCCTTTGCCGAAAAGTGGAGAAAACTAAGCAGTGAATCCCCGCCTGAAAGTGTAGACAGCAGAAAGTCACGGAGTACATTTTCTTCCTGCATCATTGAAAATGAAACATTGAAAAACTCAGGTAAAATTACAAAATTTACAGCTATATCAGATTCTGAAGCAGGCAGTATCTCCTGAGTAGCATTTTGATTTAAAAACAGAAGATCACCTTCTTTAAGAACAAGAGTTTCTTTATCATTTAAGATATGTGTTGTGCTACCGCTGCACATGTAAACAAGTTCAACATAATTATGTTTATGCTTTGGGAAGTGTACAAAACGGGTATGAGGGCGAAGCTCTATAAGCCGTCCTTTGGCAAGCAGCTTACTGCTGTCAATAATAAATTGACTTCCGACAGTTTCGGCATAAAACTCTGTACGAACAGAACCTGTACCGTTTAAGTATTGTTCTTCTTCGGGCGTTATTCGTTTCAGTTTATCAAGAAGTTCTTTTCTCATATTGTATCTCCATTTTTACTTTCTGCAAATAAGGTCCCTATTCTTTGCATGAAATGACCTAAAATAACTATTAAAAATATTATAAGATATAAATATAAAAATGCAAGTGAAGTTTGTGATATAAGTGAAACTTAAATAGATATGAAGGGATTTAATTTGTATTCGAGAAAGGATGAGGATTGCAAATGAAGTATTGGGTGGCTATAGATATAGGTGCATCCGGAGGAAGGCATATTTTAGGTTTTCTAAAAGACGGAAAGATGTGTACCGAGGAAATTTATCGGTTTCCAAACGGACTTAAAGAAAAAAACGGGAAATTGTGCTGGGATATAGATGAGATTTTTGAACACATTATAAAAGGACTTGCTAAATGTAAAGAAATAAACAAAATTCCTGAATCAGTCGGTATAGATACCTGGGGAGTTGATTTTGTTCTGCTTGATAAAGAAGGCAGAATGATAGGTGATGCTGTAGGCTACAGAGATAATCGCACAAAAGGAATGGATAAAGAGGTATACGGTATCATTTCCGAGGAAGAACTGTATAGAAGAACAGGTATACAGAAACAGATATTTAACACAATTTATCAGCTTATGGCAATTAAGAAAGAGTCACCGGAATTATCGGAAAGTACAGAAAGACTTCTGATGATACCGGAGTACTTAAACTACTTGCTGACAAGGAAATATATGTCGGAATACACAAATGCCACTACTACTCAGCTTGTAAACTGTGAAACCGGAGAATGGGATACAGATATAATAAGAAAATTAGGTTATCCTGAGAAAATTTTCGGGAAGCTAAATATGCCGGGAAGTGTAGTAGGTATGTTTACTGATGAAATCCGGGAAAAGGTTGGATTTAATTCTAAGGTGGTGCTTGCGGCTACCCACGATACTGCATCAGCAGTTATGGCTGTACCTGCTGATAAAGAAGGAGCTGTTTATATTAGCTCCGGAACATGGTCTTTAATGGGAACTGAGATACTAAAGGCTGATAATTCCGCTGAGAGCAGGCTGATGAATTTCACGAATGAAGGCGGCTATGACAGAAGGTTTCGTTATCTAAAAAATATAATGGGACTTTGGATGATTCAGAGTGTCAGAAAAGAAATAGCATCTGATATGGACTTTGGAGAAATATGTGAAATGGCTGCTAAGGCTGAAATCTCATCTATAGTGGATTGTAATGACCTAAGGTTTTTAGCACCTGTCAGTATGACAGAAGAAATAAAACTTAGCTGTAAGGAAAGCGGACAGCAGATTCCGGAGGGAATAGCCGAAACTGCAAATGTAATATATAACAGCCTTGTTGAGAGTTATATTAAATGCCTAAAAGAAATAGAGGAAAGAAGGGGAGAAAAATATTCGGGAGAAATACTTGTAGTCGGCGGAGGTTCTAAAGCTGAATATCTGAATAAACTTTTGGCTGAGAAATCAGGGCATACAGTGAAGGCAGGACCTTCGGAGGCTACGGCAATCGGCAATATTACTGCGCTTATGATAGCTGATGGGGTAATACCCGACTTGTCTTCAGCAAGAAAGATAATAGAGAGTTCTTTTGAAATTAAAACATATTTACCATAAAAATTATAAAATTTATTACTGAAAAGGAGTTAAGTTATGTTAGTAGAGACAAAGACTAAGGTCGGTGTATTTTCGATAGCACTTGGTGCTTATTTGGAACAGTTTCCGAATCTCAGACAGGAATTTTTATCACAGTATGAGGAATTTAAGAAAAGTATTCCCGGTACGGTTGAGCTTGTGGACGGCGGTATGATAACCACGAAGGAAGAGGCTATGGCTGCAGGGGATAAGTTCAGGGCGGCAGATGTTGATGTGGTATTTTTACAGATGCTGACCTACGCAACATCTTATAATGTACTTCCGGTTGTAAGGGATCTTAATGTACCGGTTGTTGTTATTAATATTCAGAAGAAAAAAGCCCCTGAATACAGTAAAACAGATATTCCTACCTGGCTTGGAACCTTGTATGCCTGCGGTGCTGTAGGAGAAGCAACAGCAGACCTTGAAAGGGCAGGAAAGAGATATGCTGTTGTAACCGGAGTTTATGAAGGTGGGGATGAAGAAGTCACCAAGCAGATAGAAGAGTGGTGTAAGGCTGCACAGGTCAGAAGAAGATTCAGACAGACTAATATAGCACAGATTGGTCGTCCTTATCCCGGAATGATGGATCTGTATATAGATGAAACTAATCTTTACAATAGAATGGGGCTTTATACCAAGCAGTTTGACTGGGAAGATATGTGGTCTATGGCTGATGATATTACAGATAAAGAAGTAATAGAGAATAAAGCTAAAGAAATCCTGGATACCTTTGAAATAGAAGGTGGAGGAAGTTTGGAAAAAGTTTGGGAAATGGCAAGATATGTGGTGGCCTTTGAAAGATGGGCGCAGAAAGAAGATCTTGCTATGGTGGCTTCGCATTATGCGGGCAAAGCTACGGGACAGGCAGGTATACTTGACTCTATGCTGATTCCGGCTTTCTCAATGTTGATTAAACAGGGGACTGCTTGTGCAGTGGAAGGGGACATAAAAGTAGCTATGGCTATGAGTATACTTAAAACAATATCCGGAACAGGTCAGCTTTCTGAAATGTATTCAATAGATTTTAATAAGGATATATGCATAATAGGGCATTCAGGCTCGGGAGATGCTGATATATCAAAGGCACATAAACCTACTATGAAGATAGTAGAGGTATTTCATGGTAAGGTAGGAGGAGGTTATCTCACACAGTTTTATCCTCCTGCCGGTGATATTACCTATCTTGCAATTACACAGGATAAGAACGGAAAGTTCAAGTTTGTTGTTGCAGAGGGAGTTAATGAGGAAGGCGAAATATTTACCTTTGGTGACACAAATATGAGAACAAAATTTAGCTGTGGAGCAAGAGAATTTGTAAACCGTTGGAGTGAGGCAGGACCTACTCATCATATGGCAGCAGCTATAGGCAGGCATGCTGATGTAATACTGAAAGTAGCAAAGATTTTGGATGTTCCTGTTGAAGTGGTAACAAGATAAGATTGATAAATGAAAAGAGGAAAATGATGAAATTTTTAGATGCGGAATTTGTAAAAGGTTTTATAAGAATGGCAACTGACGGTTGGAATATGGGATGGCACGAAAGAAACGGAGGTAATCTCTCATACAGAGTTAAACCTTGTGAGGTAGACGAGGTCAAAGAAGAACTGAAAGCAGGAGAATGGAGAGAAATAGGTACTGCTGTTCCTAACCTTGCAGGGGAGTATTTTCTGGTAACCGGTTCAGGCAAATTTTTCAGAAATGTACAGGATAAGCCTGAGGACTCAATTTGCCTTATTGAGCTTGATGAAAAAGGCGAGAATTATCGCATAATGTGGGGACTTGTAAATGGTGGCAGACCTACCTCAGAACTCCCAAGCCATCTGATGAGCCATGAAGTAAAGTTTTTGAAAAATCCTGAATACAGGGTAATTTATCATACCCATACAACCAATATTATTGCTCTTACCTTTGTACTTCCTTTAGATGAAAAGGTAATTACCAGAGAGCTTTGGGAAATGGCTACAGAGTGTCCGGTAGTATTTCCTGACGGAGTAGGAGTAGTGCCTTGGATGGTTCCGGGAGGAAGAGAAATAGGAGTAGAGACTTCTGAACTAATGAAGGAATATGATATAGTAATCTGGGCTCATCACGGGATATTTGTTGCAGGGACTGACTTTGACATAGCATTCGGACTTGCTCATACCGCTGAAAAATCAGCTGAGATTCTTGTAAAGACTCTCTCAATGAGCTCAAAGAAGCTTCAGACAATAACTCCTCAGAACTTCAGGGACTTGGCGGTTGACTTTAAGGTGACTCTGCCTGAGAAATTTTTGTATGAAAAGTAGTGAGATTTACTGAATTTAATGTAAAATATATAAATTATTTGAGTTTAATAATAAGAGACTATATATAATTGACCACCGGAAAACTCGGGGCATAAGCCGGTTTTCCGGTGATTACTTTTTTAAAAAAATTATTTGTATTTAAAAAATTGAATAAAATATCTCGAATTATTCACGGAACATCTTGTGAAATGTCATTAAGTTACTGATACACTAACGTCTTCGTGTCTACTTTTATTGTCTGCTACAGTTATAATTATTTTTTTGTTGGAAAAATGTCAAAATAGACCTATATTTTTATTGGAAAAATGTCAAAACTAAGGTATAATAATATTAGAAAACGCACAGAATGGTATGGAGGTTTATTATGCTTAAGAGAAAAATTGAGAAAGATATTGAAAAGTGGATTAGAAATAGTGAGAAAGCTCTGCTTGTTTATGGTGTACGGCAGGCGGGGAAAACATTTATTATACGAGAATGTTTGAAGAGAAATGCGTGTGATTATATTGAATTTAATCTTATTAACCAGCATGAATTAGTAGATATTTTAAAAAATTCAACGGGTATAGATGACCTAATATTAAAACTTTCTTTATATAGTAAGAAGAAGATAGTTCCGGGCAAAACTATTTTATTTTTTGATGAAATACAAAGATATAAGGAAATTGTAACAAAAATTAAATTTCTAGTGGAAGATAAAAGATTTCGCTATATTTTATCAGGTTCATTGCTTGGAATAGAAATAGTTAATCTCAAATCAGCACCGGTGGGTTATTTGCAAACCCTCAACATGTATCCCTTGGATTTTGAAGAGTTTTTACAGATATTCAATGTTGATAAGGTATTGATAGATAACTTGTATAATTGCTTTTTAACTAAGACGAAAGTAGATGAGATTATTCATAATAAAATTATGGAAATTTTTAACATTTATCTGATTATAGGAGGTATGCCTGCAGCAGTTGAAAAGTATCGTAATACTGAAAATATAGACGATGTAATGGAGGAACACAGGTCGATTATTGAGCAGTATAAATTGGATTTTACACAGTATGAAGAGGAAAATCGCAAGCTTATTATCACTAATATATATGAGCTAATACCTGCAGAATTGAATGAAAAAAATAAAAGATTTATGATAGCTGATATTAATAAAAATCTTCGTTATGATAGAATTTCAGACAGTTTTGTGTGGTTATGGAAGTCCGGAGTTGCTTTAGGAGTGTTTAATACAACAGAACCTACAGTGCCACTTATGCTTAATGAAAAGAGTGCCCTATTTAAATTGTTTCTTTCAGATGTAGGCTTACTTACAACATTATATGGAAAGATTTGTAAGCTAAAAATTGTAAATAAAGAAACGGATATTAACAAGGGAGCAGTATATGAAAATGTGGTGGCACAAGAGCTTTATTCACATGGATATCCTCTGTATTACTATAATAGCAAAAAGTTTGGAGAGATTGATTTTATTATTGAACATGGAGGCAAGCCTCTGCCGATTGAAGTAAAGAGTGGCAAAAGCTATAACAAACATTCAGCTCTGAACAATATCATAGATGAAAAAGACTATGGAATAGAAGAGGCCTTTGTTTTTACAAATGATAATGTTAAGGTAAAAGGCAAATTTAATTATCTGCCTATTTATATGGCAATGTTCCTAAAAGATAATCCATTGGAGTTTGCTGATATAAAGGTGGATAGGTATAGGATGAACATATAGAATGTAATTAAAAGCTATATTGTCAGGTTTAATGAAATATATATAAAATATTAATATACATCATCAAGTACAATTATAAATACAATAGAATAATATAGGGTAAAAATTCTGTGGATATACAAAAAACTATGGAAACGGGGTGTTTAGGATGTTTGTTTACAAACTTTTTATGGGAAAAAAGCATAATACAATAGGCAGGCAGATTATAGGACTTATTTTAATTACAATTATTTGTCCAAGTGTTATTTTTTATTGGGTTGTGGTAAAGAAATACTCAGATGATTTATTGCAATCGGCAATTATGGAGAGGCAGAATTTACTAACAGCTATCAACAGAAGTTTATCTTTACAATTTGATGTAACTAAAGAACTGTCTATGATGATTTATTATGATAAATCAGTTAAGGAATATATAGATAATAGAAATTATAATAGTATACCCAATAATGTGAAAGAGTCTTTGGAATCAATAACGAATTCATATTTATCAGTAGACAGTATTTTGTTATGTTTTAAAGAAAATGTTTACACTTATGGAAAAACATTCACCAATTTAGAGGAGATTAGGGGAAAATATGAAGAGAAGATAATTCAGAGAAAAGGGAAAAGTATATGGTTGCCGACAACGATTATGCAAGGGGCATTTGCCAGAAAACCTAGAGATTATGTGTTGTCACGTGCTATTAATTCAAAGGATGGTATGGTGGCAATTATGTATATGTTTTTTTCAAGCGATTATTTACGGAAAATAATTGCAAATCCTCTATTAAATAAAGGAGGGAGTTCATTTTACTTGGTATCTTCTGATGGACAGGTGGTTGTATCTGAACATGAAAAAGAAATAGGGATGAAAATTAAAATAAAGCTACCTAAGGAAAAATTTGATGGTACTCAAGGACATTTTTTTATTCAAGATCAGTATGGAAATAATCAGCTTATTTCATATGCAAAAATGGCTGATCCACAATGGACAAGTATAATTGTAGATAAAAAAAGTGAACTATTATTTAATGTTAATAATCTAACTAATTTAGCTGTGATTTTTACAGTATTTTACTTAGTAGTTATATTATTAGGAAATTTTGGAATATATATTTTTATTATTCGCCCAATTACAAGACTCAGCGAGGGTATGGATAGTGTTGGCAATCAGGTGTTTAATGAGCTCGAAATACCATATGGAGGAAATGAAATAAGAAATTTAACTGAACGCTTTAATCAGATGTCCGGAAAGATTAGGGAACTGATCAAAAGGGTACGGGAGGAAGAAGCAAAAAAGAATGAACAAAGACTTAAAGTCTTGTATATGCAGATTGGACCACATTTTTTATATAATACCTTAAATTCAATTAAATGGTTAGCTGTTCTTAATAAACAGGATATAATTAGACAAATGATAGAGGCAGTAATGAAGATAATGAACGGAGTAACGTATGAAAGTACTAAGGATATGATTACCATAGAACATGAGCTTAAACTTCTTGATAGTTATATCTATATACAAAAAGTAAGGTTTATGAAATTTAAGGTATATTATGATGTTCCAGAAGAAGTGTTAGATTATAAAATAGACCGATTTATACTACAACCTTTTGTAGAGAACAGCATTTTACATGGAATTAGGGATATACAGGAGAGAGGAGAGATACAGATTGTAATCAGACTATACGAAGAAAAAAGTCTGTATGTAGATATTTATGATAATGGCAAAGGGATTGAGGAAAATAAAAATATAAATCTGACTCGAGACAGAAGGGATTCAATAGGAATAAAAAATGTAAGAGAACGAATATATCTTCATTATGGTAATGATTATGGTGTTGTGGTGAAAAATAATCCGGATAAGGGAGTACATGTAAGATTATGCTTACCGGCTATTAGAAAGGAGGCAGAATGATACATATTGTGATTGTTGAAGATGAAAATCTGGTACGACTGGGTATAAAGGCATGCTTAGAGGCAGAAGAAAATATTGTGGTATCAGGGGCATTTGCAACAGCTGAAGAGGCGGAGGAACAGATAGAAAAAATACCTGTAGATATTTTACTTACAGATATACGTTTGCCTAAAAAATCAGGTTTAGATCTAATGAGAGACATAAGGGAAAAAATTCCAAGAGCTTTGTTTGTTGTTTTAAGCTGCTATGAGGACTTTAGCTATGCACAAAAGGCTATAGAATATGGTGCTGTAAGATACCTGCTTAAGCACGAATTAGATGAGACAAAACTGCCGTTAATTCTTTCCGAATTAGCAGAAGGCAGAGAAATAACAGGGATGTCACAGACAACTGAATATCCGGATGATTTTGATATGTATATTCAGAAAATATTTAAAGATAATATAATGAGTAGGATTCTGTATTTTAAATTTATTAAATTTTCACAAGTAGATAAAATAGCCGTTGAAGCAGATCTTGATATGAAGCTTGCACGTTGTATAATTCAGGAACAATTAGATATAAATAAAATGGGAAAAGCGTTTTTGTATATGGGAAGCAATCTGATTGCTTTTGTAAAAGGATATAATTTGCAAGATATAGATGGCTTTCTGGAACGTGTTAGGACTCAAATAAAAATGTACACGAATAGTGATTGTTTTATAGGAGTTTCTGATTATATAAAATCGAAAGACAATGTGAAGAAGATGATTAATAAGGCAAAAGATAGATTAAAAAGTGCCTTTTACATTGGGAAAGGAAAAGCATTGTATGAAGACATATTTGTAGAGACTTGTCCTCAGCTTAAATTTCACAGAGAAGATGCATGGAGTGCAAAGTGGTTTGACAGTACGATAAATGATATTAAAAGATTTATTGCTTTGTGCAGTAAAATAAAACCAGATCCTGACAATGTGTTTGAAGTATCAATGAGATTTATTCAGGAAATGATTTTCTATGGTGAAAATTACTTTGACATGAAACGGGAAGAAGTATTTATTGATGACATTAATCCTACATATACAAGGATACATCAGTTCCGTTCAATTAAGGCACTCGAAATATGGCTCATAGATGTGGTGGAAGTGATGGTTAAATATGTTAAGGAGCGACTTGATTTACATTATAAGATAAAGAATTTTTTGGATGAACATTATATGGATGAGCTCGTGCAGGCAGAAGTGGCATCACGTTTTAAGATGGGAGCAACTTATTTTAGCTCATATTTTAAACATGCTTTTGGAATCAACTATATTTCATATTTGAACCAAATCAGAATTGAAAAGGCAAAAATTTTGTTAGCAACTACAAATGATTCAGCCGAAAAGGTTGGAATTAAGGTTGGTATTACTAATGTTAACTATTTCTTTCGACTGTTTAAAAAAATAGAGGGATGTACAGTTGATGAATATAGAAAAAAATATAATTAAAATATAATTTAGTGAACAATAATTGTAAAAATATGACTATAATACTCTATTGGAATTAAATATTACAAAATTATGAACAAAATAATAAATAAATACATAGCTATATTACAACAAAAATACTAAAATAGAATTGTCCATAAAAATGTAATAAGAAGGAGGGTGTTATGAAAAAAAGAATTAGAATGATAGGCGCACTTGTACTTGTGCTGGGCACTATGTTACAAGCGTGTGGAGGAAATGCAGGTACGTCATTAAAGAAGACTTCTACAGAGGTTGACAATTCTACTAAAGTGGAAAGTAAAACTACAGTTGGCAATACAGAAAAAGAGATT
>ERZ773067.1533-NODE-1533-length-12264-cov-3.125072_pt1 | contig 12264 bp, 7 predicted proteins | sample MGYA00580622_ERZ773067 | MGnify/ENA primary metagenome ERZ773067 (study PRJEB29015, sample SAMEA2737998) | human oral metagenome | biome: human oral; feature: human-associated habitat; material: dental | place: China | collected 2113 ...
AATTACTCCTCTGTGTATTCATAAAGCTTTCCTTTCTTATCAATATAATACGTGATACCGTTCTTTTCGACAACAGCTTTTCCTTTTTCAAAAGGATAGACTGTATCAAACTTAAACGGAATCACAACTTTGTTTCTTGTATTTACAAAGCCCCATTTACCATACCGTTTTACACCTAAAAGACCTTCACTAAAGCCGCTATGCATGTCATCATACTGAAACGGTATTATTATTTTATTGAGCTTGTTTATGACGCCGTATTTTTTTGACTTACACACAACTGCAAAACCGCTCTTTTGAAAAGGATAAACAAAACTGTACACAAAAGGAACCGCAACCCTGTTTTTTCTGTTTACATATCCCCATTTTTTGGACTTTTGCATAGCTACAAGTCCGTAAGAGAAACCTTTGAAATCAGCATCGTCATACTCAAAAGAAATTACGGTTTGATTGTTTTTATCTATCATACCATATTTTCCTGACTTTTTTGCGGTAGCAAGACCATCTTTTTTAAAACTGTATACCTCTTCATACTCAAAAGGAATAATTACTTTGCCGGTCTTGTCTACAACTCCTGCTTTTCCTGACTTTTTTGGATAGGTGAAACCGTATTCGTCAAAAAATGTTAAAGCATCATACTCAAAAGGAACCAGTATATTGTTGTTTTTATCTATAAATCCATATTTACCGGACTTCTTTGCCTCAGCGAAATCGTGATCGTAAAAATAATTTAAATATTCATACTCAAAAGGAATTACAATTTCATTGTTTTTATTTATAAATCCAAATTTGCCGGATTGCTTTGCACGTGAAAGGCCGTTTCCGTCAAAAGTGGATATAGAGTCATAGCTGAAAGGAATCACAACTTCATTGTTTTTGTTTATAAAGCCGTATTTGCCGTTCTGCTTTGCAGGTGCAAGACCATTTTCGTCGAAAGAACCCAGTTCATCGTAGTTAAAAGGGATAACTTCTCGATTATTCCTATCTACAATGCCCCATTTACCGGTATCTTTTGCCAAGATATAACCGTCACCGCAATTGTGTAGCTCGTCATACTCGCAAGGTATAAACAGTTCCCCGTTATTGTTGACATAGCCATATTTGCCGGAAGGCTTTTTTACCTCAGCATATTCATATTCTTTACTTCCGTATTCAGGTTTGTATCTGTCATCACTGGTATCATCGGCATCGTCATAGTTGTTATCATAGCTTATATCATACTCAAATTCCAACATTATATTGTTATTATAGTCGATTATTCCTTCAGATCTATTTCCTGACTCATCTCGTTTGACAGCTATATATAATTTTGTGCCAAATGGAAGTAAATCGAAGTAGGTAATCGGGACAAGGAGGTTATTATTCTTGTCGATAACACCTGCTTTTTTATTTATTGTTGCACGGAACCTATCAGTGCCGACTGTTCGCCAAAGAGAATCATACAGGAAAGGAACGATTAGTTTACCGTTCTTATCAATGATACCCATCTTATTACCTTTTTTTACAACCGAAAGATCTTTAAAGGCTCTTATTACCTCATACCTTTTTTTTGTAGTTATTCGGGCGAAGGCAGCCTGTGTGTGGAATAGCTCGATTACCATTGCAAATACCAAAAGGATACTCAACCTTTTGAAAACTTTTAACCACATTTTGTTCCTACTCATAATTTAGTCCCCCTTTTCTCATTGGTTAAATCAATAAAGATTTAAAATATTGTTATAAAAATGGCAACATACTTGTCATTTTTATAAGTGTATCAATAATTATTCTCAAAATCAACAATTAACTGAAAAATTAATATAATTTTTATAAATAGACTTAAAATATTTTCGGGATAACATATACAGAAATAATAGTGAATGAAATATTGATACAGGATTTCTCCGGTTTCATCTATCGTATTTCTTGTAAAAATATTCATAATCCGCTAATTTTTGCAAAATAGCTGCTTATTCATATTTTTTTGCGTGTCAAAAGATAATAAATTCTTTTGCAAGCAAGCCCCAATCGAGTTTTTATACTTTTGACATTTGTATCGTTAAATAAGTAATAAGTCTAATAAAATTATCCACGAAATATCCTCTAAACTATCGTAATTCTTAGACTGTGACAGTTACAGATATTTCGTGGATGACCACCGGTAGAGCCCTGTGTCCTATGGGTGTGGATAACTTGAACTTAGTAAGGCATAATCTCTACAAATCCGAAATTTTCCTTAAATTCTTCACCAAGTTTATTAGCTAAAGGCTGCATCTTATCTATAAGATTTTCTACATCCTTGTAAAGGGAGTCAAGCTTTGCAGTAAGCTCTTTGGTAGCTTCTTCAACCTTGTTATACTGCTTGTTATGCTCTTCATTGAGTGTTTTAAGCTCTTCCTCTGCCTTTATGAGAGTTTCCTTTTCCTCGTCGGTAAGAGCCTTTGAGGACTTGATAAACTCAATATTATCCTCTATTGCAAGGTCTTCATCGGTTGCATTCTCATAAACCTTGTCCCAGATAGCCTGATGCTTATTTGCAACTTCATCAATCTTGTCCGCTATAGCCCATTTATTTGTAATCTTATTTGTAATCTTTTCTATTTCTTCTGCCGTTTCTTCAATATCCCTACGTGTTTTCTCAAGCTTATCATAATCTTCCGTCAGGGATTTTTTCTCAGCCTTTGTAAGCTTTGTATCCTTTTTCAGGAATTCTGAAAGAGAAGGGGAATATTCATCATCTCCCGGATAAGCGAAGAAGTTTTTGTCCAATTCTCTGAAATCCATGTCATCAGGGTAAGCGAAGAAGTTCTTGTCGGTTTCCCTGAAATCAGTATCACCCGGATAAGCGAAGTAATCTTTATCTATTTCTCTAAAATCTATATTTTTATTGCCGCCCTTCTTACCGGTTTCTACACTCTTCTTTGTGTCTGCCGCTTTAACTGTGCTTAATCCTGCTGTAGCTCCTGCTACTGCTAAACTTCCTGCTACTGCTAAAATTGCTAATCTCTTCATAATAAATACCTTCCTTTCGTTGTTTGGTTTATTTGTTTTATAGTTTTGATAACCGATGTCTTATCGCTTTATCTGTGTATAGTATAACGCCGAAATTTAGGTATAATCCCCTTAAAAATGTAAGGAGTTTCGGGAAAAAGTGTGGGAAAAGTGGGGCAATGCGGAGTTGGTAAAAATATGAGGAGAAAAAGATTGTTGCCAAATAGCGAGGATTTAACATATAATAAGTATATGCGTTACAGAATTTGAATAAATATAAAATTTGGGGAATAAAAGAAGAGGAAAGTGATTATGAAGGTCAGTGAAATTATAAAAAAGCCTGTGATTGAGGCAAAGTATCTGAATGTAGACAATACTGACAGATACCGCCCCATTATCAGGCTTTTTTATTTAAAATATGAAAAATTAAAATACTGGTTGTATCAGGAAGAGGTATTTGAGGAATTAAAAGAGGATACATATTTTGCAGAGTATACTATTGAACAGTGTAAGCAGGACTTAAATACGCTTACTGAATGGGGCAATCTTCTTGCCATGCAGGATACGAGAAGGGCAGCTACCTTAGAAGAATTTGCCAATAAAAAATTCCGTTACCAGCTCTCAGAAACGGCAGTAGAAATAGAGCGTATGGTAATCAGGATAGAAAATCTTTTTATAGAGAGTTCTTCCCTAGAGCCAAGCCTGCTTGAGAGAATCAGAATGAACCTTGTAAATCTTCCTTCTATGTTAGCTGAAAATGATGAAAAGTTGTATTCATACTGGAATGATTTAAATAATGACTTTAAAAGGCTTAACCAGAATTATCAGGATTATATGAGAGAACTTAACAGTGTAAAAGCTGAAAATCTTATGCGTACTAAGGAATTTCTTATATTTAAGGACAGATTAATTGAATATCTGAGAAATTTTGTTAAGGGGCTGCAAACCAATGTAGGTATAATTGAGGCTGTTATTAAGGGCTTTGATGAAACAATGTTGCAATCCCTTATAAACAGGATATTTCAGTATGAACTTTCTATTCCAAGATTAGAAACTGTTGTAGATGAAGAGAGAATTTTAGATAATATAAATGGCAGGTTTGAAAGCCTTAAAGACTGGTTTGTAAGTGGTGGCAATAAAGAGTCTGAGGTAGTGAAAGTCTTTGATACAACTAATGAAATAATCCGTAAAATTACAGGTTATGCTGCAAGAATAAGTGAGAGTGGCGGTAGCAGTGCGAATAGAAAAGAAGAATATAAAAAGCTGGCTGAAATTTTTTATAATTGTGAAGATATATCTGAGGCACATCGTTTTGCAGGACTTGTTTTTGGTACGGCAACCACATTTCATTTAAGAGGAATAGGGGAAAGGCAGACAGAAAGTATAAATAGCGGAGTATATGAGGAAGAGACCTGCATAAAAACAGTTACCCCAAGGGTAAGGACTTACAGAGAGAAAGCAAAAAGAAGCGAAATTAAGGATAATTATAAAGCAAAAGAAGAACTGCGACTTGCTACAATAGAAAAACTTGCTGCTGAAAGAGAGCTTTTAAGAGGATATATTAAAGACGGCAGGCTGGTATTTAAGGATTTACCAGAGGTAACACCATTTGTAAGAGATGTGTTTTTAACTTGGATATCGAGAGCTTTGGAGAATAAAGAAGGCAGGGGAAAGACTGAAGAAGGGAAAAGATTCAGGCTTATCTCTCCTTCGACAGAAGAGATTTGTGAACTTAAAAGTGAAGATGGGGTGTTGTATATGCCGTCTTATGAGATTATATTTGAGGATGAAATAAATGAAAGCATTGGAAGTATTGCTTAGTAAAAGATGGATATTAAAGTCAAGAGACAGGGAGCTGTATTATTCTGTAAGAGATGAACTTCCCAAGTTTAAGTCATTTTTAATAGAAAAATTAGGCTTTCAGGTGGTTATCAATTCTTATCTGATAAAGCTTGAGAAAATTCCCGCTGTGGCTGAAAACTGGATGGGAATAAAAGAGTTTAGCGATAAGATGGAATATGTAATTTTTATGACTGTACTTATGTTTTTGGAAGAAAAAGATATGGGAGAGCAGTTTGTGCTTTCAGAACTTACCGAATACATCCAAACTGCGGTAGAGGTGGAAACTATAGATTGGACAGTTTACAGAAGTAGAAAATATCTTGTAAAGGTTATGAAATATCTGGTTTCAGAAGGGATTTTAGAGCTTAATGATGGAAGCGAGGAAGATTTTGCCAAAGACGGTATAAGTGAAGTTCTCTATGAAAATACCGGAGTTTCAAGAAATTTTGTAAAGAATTTTACCAGAGATATATCAAACTTTAAAGGAATGGCTGATTTTGAAGACGGAGATTTTATAGATACGAATGAAGATAGGGGAATAGTCCGCAGACAGAGGGTATATAGGAAGCTTTTGCTATCAGCAGGATTATACAGAAATGAAAATACTGAAGAGGATTTTAACTATATAAGAAATTTCAGGGGAATAATAGCAAATGACTTTGAAAGTTTATTTGACTGTAATCTTCACATACATAAGTCGAGTGCTTATTTGGTGATAAATGAGGGTTCAAGGCTTGGAAGGGCATTTCCGGAAGAAAGTACCTTATCGGATATAGTACTCCTTGTAAATGATTTGATTCTTAATAGAATTGATGAAAATAAACTGACCCCTGCTGTAGATGAAAGTATAGTTTTATCTTTAGAGAGTTTTAATGAGCTGATTGAGGAAGCTAAGAGATTGTATGGAAACGGCTTTGCAAAGACTTACAGGGATATGACAACGAAGGAGATTTGCAGTGTGGTAACTGAGTATATGATGGAACTTGGGTTTATAGAATATATTGGAAATGATGTGAAAATAAATCCGATTGTAGGCAAGGTGGCAGGAACATATCCAAAAGATTTTGAAAGTGTACAGGAATGAGGTAGATAGATGAACAGCAACTGGAAAATAAACAGAGTAGGGCTGGTAGATTTTTGGTATTATGATGACGAGGAATTTGTCTTTGATGATGGCAGAATGCTTTTAAGGGGTGCAAATGGTTCAGGCAAATCTGTAACAATGCAGAGCCTTATTCCTCTGCTTTTAGATGGCAACATGCGTCCTGAGAGGCTGGATGCCTTTGGTACAAGAGCCAGAAAAATGGAGAACTATCTGCTTGAAGAAGATGATGACAGAGAAGAACGCACAGGCTATCTTTATATGGAACTTAAAAGAGAGGAAAATGAGGAATATGCGTCCTTTGGTATAGGCATCAGGGCAAGGAGAAATAAACCTTTGGAAGTCTGGTATTTTCAAATTACAGACAGCAGAAGGATAGGAAAAGACATATTTTTATACAAGGAAATGGATGGCAGGATTACTCTCTCAAAAACTGAGCTTAAGAATAAAATAGCAGAAGGAGGAAGGGTAATAGAGAGTCAGGGTGATTATTCGTCAGCAGTAAATAAAACACTTTTTGGTTTTGAAAATGAAGATGAATACAAAGAGCTTATAGATATACTTATAAGACTTAGAGCACCTAAGCTTTCAAAAGACCTCAAACCTACACTTATAAGTGAGATTTTAAGCTCTTCTTTGCAGGCACTTTCAGATGATGATTTAAAGCCTATGTCAGATGCAATAGAGAAAATGGACGAGACCAAGTTAAACCTTGAAAATCTTAAGGAAAGCCTTGCTTCAGCCAGACAGATAGAAAAGGTTTATAAGCTTTACAATGAAGTCTTGCTTTTTAATAAGGCGGGTTTCCTTGTGGAAGCAGATGGTGATTATAAGAGGCTTAAAAAAGAAGAAACAGGTAGTTTAAAAAGACTTGAAAATGTTAAGGAAGAAATTGAGTTAAAAAGTACGAAGATAAAGGAACTGGATAGTGAAGAGAATATATTAAAAGAAGAAAAAAATTCATTAGACAGTGATGAGATAGTAAAACTTAAGGAAAATGAGGGAAGGCTTGAAGATGAAATTAAGCTTTTTGAAAAGACAATAAAAGATAAAGAAGAGAAGGAAGAGGATAAAAAGGAAAGAGAGAGAAGTTTACAAAAAGAAATTAGAGAAGATAAAGAAGAAGCAGATTCATTATGGAAATCCTGTGAAACTGCTCTTGATGATATGGAAGCAGAACTTGAAGCCGTACCTTTTGATGAGTTTGCTTTTATGAGAGATGAGCTTGTAAAAAATAAAAATGAGGACTATTCTTTTGAACCTCATACTAAGACTTTTGAAGCCTATGTGTCTAAGGCGAAAGAAGGAAAAAGGCTTTTAGAGGAAGAAAAAAGTCAGAATGAAAAATATGACCGCATTCTTAAAACTTTTGATGAATATAAAAGCAGACAGGATGATTTAGAGAAGACTGAGAAACAGTGTGATACTCTCTTACATGATGAAAAAGAGAGATTAACAGAAGAAATATATATTTGGGAAAAGGAAAATGTCGAATTACACCTTGAAACAGAGGTTTTGCAAAATATAGAAAGAGAAATAGAAAACTATGATGAGAATAAAAACTATTTTGACGTAAAAAATATTGCAAAGCCTGCTCATGAAAAGGTTTATAGAGAAATTTTTGAAAATAATCTTAGAATTAAAAATGAGATTGAAGCTGTTAGAGGAGAAATAAAAGAAAAAGAGTCAGAACTTGCTGAATAGCAAAATAAAAAAGATCCTGAGCCTGAAAGAACTGAGAGTGTTAGAAAAAACAGGGAGAAGCTAAAGACAGAAGGTATTGAATACTTAAATTTTTATAAGACGGTTGACTTTGCGGCAAATCTTTCAGAAGATGAAAGAAACAGTCTTGAAGAAACTCTGCTTGAAATGGGAATACTTGATGCAATTATAGTTTCGGGCAAGGACAGAGAGAAGATACTTGCCTTTGACAAAGGGCTTAGTGACAGGTATATATTTGATGATGTACAGGCAGTAAATGATAATGTATTAAATAAATTTGAAATCGAAGAAGAATACAACAATATTTTTTCGAATTTTAAAATAACTGCTGCCCTTTCAGGCATTTCTCTAAAGAAATCTGAAAAGAGCGGAACTTGGATAGGTGAAAACGGAAGCTTCGGACTGGGCATAATAGAAGGAAAAACCACAGGAGAATATAAGGCAGGTTTTATAGGTAGTCTTTCGAGGGAAAACTACAGGCTTGCAAAAATAAATGAGCTTGAAAATGACATAAAAGGCTTGCAGGAAGAAGTAAGGCTTAGAGAAGGAAAGATGAGGGCGGTACAGGCAAGGAAAGAAGAACTTGCTAAGGAATGGGAGAGTTTTCCAAAGCCTGACAGTATGAATACAGCCCTTATTGAATTAAATAAAGTAAGAAGCAGCCTAAAGGGGATTTTAGAAGATATAGCGAAGTTAAAGGCAGAGCTTGACAGGGAGAAAAAGGCTTTGGATGAGATAAGGCTTGCCGCAAATGAAGCCTGTGGAAAATGTTATGTAAAGGCAAGACTTGATTTATTTATAAAACTTAACGAAGCACTTGAGAATTACAGAACTTTGCTTACGGAACTAAAAGCTTCGCATAGGGAATACCTTAGTAAGCTGGAATTGATATGTTCTAAGGAGACTAACCTTGAGGAAGTAGAGGAATATCTTGAGAATATCCGTTATGAGCTATCACTGGAGAGAGCAAAACTAAGAGAAGCAAAAGCAAAGCTTGATTCCATAAAGGAGCAGTTAAAACTTACAGATTACGACAAGATAAAAGACAGGATTGATTATATAGTAAAAAGGCTTAATGAAATACCGAAGGAAAGACAGAAAGTCTCAATAGAACTTGGCAGCAGAAAGCAGGAAGAAACTGATCTTAGAGAAAAGCTTGAGGGATTTAAACCACTGCTTGAATTAAGTCTGAAACATAAGGAAGATATGAAGAGAGCCTTTGCTGACGAGTTAAGGCTTGGTTTGGTAGAAGCTATAAAACTTGATGAGGATGTACTAAGTATGGCAGAAAGGCTTAGAACCGGTCTGAAACAGGGAGTAGGTGAAACAAAGCAGGAAGATATATTGGGTAAATTGCAGGAGAATTTCCAAAAATACAGAGGAGGGCTTGCAAGATATAATATCAATATGAATTCTATTTTTACTGAGGAAGAAGTGGACTATGGCAGTAGTAAAAATGTGAAAAGACAGGAGATTTCTGCAAAATACAAGGGAAGCACAGTTAAGTTTGGAGGACTTGTAAGCGCACTTGATAGTGAAGTTTTAGAACTTGAAAATATTCTTAAAGAAAGTGACAGACAAATCTATGAAGATATCCTTATAGGTACTGTAGGAAGAAAGATAAGGGCAAAAATCCGTCGTGCTGAAAAATGGGTGGAAAAGATTAAACGGCTTATGGAATCTATGGAAACTTCCAGTGGTTTAACTTTAAGTCTTGCCTGGAAGCCTAAGAAGGCTGAAAAGGAAGAGGAGCTTGGTACAAAAGTTTTAGTAGATATCCTTATGAGAGATGAGGAAATACTTAGACCTGAAGACTCTGCAAATCTGTCAGGACATTTTCGCTCTAAGATAAATGCTGCAAAGAAAACCGCAGAGGAGTCAGGAGGAATGAAAAGCTTTTATGCAGTAATAAGGGATATTCTTGACTATAGAAAGTGGTATGAGTTTACCCTGATGTACCAAAGAGCAGGTGAAAATAAGAAAGAGCTTACAGACAGAGTATTTTTTACCTTTAGTGGAGGAGAAAAGGCTATGGCTATGTATGTACCTTTATTCTCAGCAGTTGTTGCCAAATATAAGGGAGCCAGGGCGGATGCGCCATTGTTGGTAGCACTGGATGAAGCTTTTGCAGGAGTTGACGAAACCAATATTAGGGATATGTTCAGACTGATGTCGGAGTTTAAGTTCAACTTTGTGATTAATTCTCAGAGCCTTTGGGGAGATTATGACACTGTTCCGGCTCTTGCAATTTATCAGCTTGTACGCCCTGAAAATGCAAAATATGTGACGGTAATCAGGTACAGGTGGAATGGAATAAGAAGGGAGCTGGCAGATAATGTACGTGAAAGGGGTTAATCTTTGTCTGAGATAAATGAAGCATTAGAGTATTTTAAGAAGAGATCTGTATATGAAAAGCTTTTTAAGGTATTTAAGAAGAAGTATGAAAGTCTGGGGAAAATTGCCGGAACAGCGATACTTACCGGACTTGACCGGGGAGAGAAGCTCGATTTGTCAGATTTTTTGATGAAGGATTTTACAGAGGACAAAGAAGTAAGGGTTTCTGTAAAATTATTTGAAAAGGCTCTTTTAAAAAGTAAATTCAGTAATCTCACCACAGAGAATATACTTACCCGGTATTTTGGGGAAGAACTTCGTACTAAAAAAGAAAAGAACGAAGATGATGAGATTAGGAAGGCGGAATACCTTGCAGAAATCAAAAAATACACAGATAAAACTTATATAAAGGACTGGCTGCAAGAGGTATTTTATGGGAAAGCAGAGGGAGCAGGGCTTATTATAAGAAATTATAATGCCGAAAAGGAAGAACTCAAAAATACGTTAATAAAACTTGTAAATGCAATTCCGCTAATGCCTGATTTTACAGAAGGTAAAAAGAAAGAACTGTTGGCGGTATTTGCGGCAAAAACTACAGGCAATCCGCATTTCTTTGATGATGATACTATAGCACAGAGCCTGCTAATAGCATTTTTAAAAGATTATTATAAGTATGAATATGAAGCAGGATTATCCGAGTCTGAGAATAAAAGTAATATTTTATTTAAGGCAGGAATTATAAAAGACAGCCTGTCCAATGATGTGATAGCTTATGGAATAAGAGGAAGATATCCAGATGGAAGCTTGCATCAGGGAATGGAAGGTTTTTTCACTCAGAAAGAACCGCTTAAACTAAGCCTGTTTACCCTGGGTAATCTGGAAGAAACATTTACAACTAAGGATATTAAAAGGGTTTATATAGTTGAAAATCCTGCAGTATTTTCGATACTTATAAGTCATTTTCCGGACAGAGCCTTTATATGCAGTTATGGACAGATAAGAAGGGCAGTTTTTATGCTCTTAGATTTATTTGATAAAAATATAACATTCTCATATGCAGGAGATTTTGATCCGGAAGGACTTCTTATAGCTGAAAAGCTTAAGAAAAGATATGGAGAAAGATTGACTTTTTGGAAGTATGAACCTGAAATTTATCTGAAATATATTTCGGAGAAAGAACTAACAGAACAAAGAATTAAGAAGTTAGACGGAGTATCGGATACTATTCTTTTAGAGATTGCAGATCTTATTAGAAAAGAAGGGCGGGCAGCCTATCAGGAGAGTATGCTCGGGGAATATTTAAATGGAATAACCCTCAAGTAATAATAAGTCATCAAAGCAGGAGAAGTTCCCTGCTTTGATGACTCGAGGTTATTTATGAATTTTTATGTAAATAATAATTGAGGTTTGAATTTAATAAGGAATCATCTCTGTGAATCCAAATTTTTCCTTAAATTTTTTACCGAGCTTATCAGCTAAAGGCTGTGCTTCGTCCGTAAGTTTATCGATTTTTTTATAGAGGGAATCTAGCTTGGAATTAAGTTTTTTGGTAGCTTTTTCAACCTTATCATACAACTTTTCATACTCTTTATTCAGTTCATCAAGCTCTTTCTCCGCCTTAATAAGTGTTTCTTTTTCCTCGTCGGTAAGAGCTTTTGAAGATTTGATAAACTCTATATTGTCATCTATTGCAAGCTCCTTATCGGTTGCCTTCTCATAAACCTTGTCCCAAAGTGACTGATGCTTATTTACAAGTTTGTCTAGCTTACCTTCTATAGCCCAGTTATTTGTAACTTTTTTAGCAATGCTGTTCATTTTATTATATGTGGCATCTATATCCTCACGTGCTTTTAAGATATTCTCATAAGCCTTTGTAAGCGATTTTTTCTCTGCCTTTGTAAGCTTGGTGTCTTTTTTTAGGAATTCAGAAAGAGCTTTGAGGCTTTCACTTTTACCCGGATAAGCAAAGAAGTTTTTGTCCGTTTCCTTGAAATCAATATCTCCCGGAAAAGCTAAGAAGTCTTTGTCTATTTCTCTTAAATCCATACTCTTATCAATAATTTTAGTTTCTGCAGGTTTTTTGGTATCTGCTGCTTTAACTGTACTTAAACCTGCTGTGGCTCCTGAAACTACTAAACTTCCCGCTACTAATAGAATTGCTAATTTTTTCATAATAAATACCTTCCTTCCATAATTAAGTTTTGTTATTAGTTTTTATAACTGATATCTTCTCTCTTTATCTGGGTATAGTATAACGCCTAAATCTAGGTAAAATCTCCTTAAAAGTGTAAGGA
>ERZ773067.1537-NODE-1537-length-12249-cov-4.727981_pt1 | contig 12249 bp, 10 predicted proteins | sample MGYA00580622_ERZ773067 | MGnify/ENA primary metagenome ERZ773067 (study PRJEB29015, sample SAMEA2737998) | human oral metagenome | biome: human oral; feature: human-associated habitat; material: dental | place: China | collected 2113 ...
CCTGCCCCGTAGCCAGCACCGCCGCCACGCCCGAAGACATCATCGCCGAAACCGCAGCGGCCACCATTTCCGAACGCAGCGCCACGCGCATGGACGACCGCGTATCGGAAGCGGCGATGGAAGAGCGTAAAAAGGCGGGATATTTCTAAAAGCGGCGCACCTGTATGTCAAAGGCCGTCTGAAACGCCCTTAGCAAGGTTTCAGACGGCCTCATGTCTGTTTGCGATATAATTCAAAGAAGAATGTAAAATTGCCGCAACAGCAAAACAGGCTGGAAAGGAAGAACATCATGACCCGACGCGTTTTTATCGTACACGGCTTTGAAGGCAATCCCCACGGCAACTGGTTTGACTGGCTGGCGGCACAGGCGCGCGCCTGCGGCGTGCAGGCCGGTGCGTTAGTCATGCCCAATCCCGGCAATCCGACCGTCCAGTCTTGGCAATTCACCCTCGACCAACACATCGGCAAGCCGGACGAAAACGCTTTCCTCGTCGGCCACAGCTTGGGTTGCATCACCCTGCTGCACTTCCTTTGCCGCCAGCAGCCCGAAAGAATCGGCGGTTTGGTACTGGCGGCGGGCTTCGCCGATCCGCTGCCGCCGCTGCCGCAACTCGATCCCTATATCAAAGGGGCCGCTCCCGATTTCTCCGTGCTCAAACGCATCCGTATGCCCAAGCAATGCCTCGTGTCCGACAACGACAGCCACGTCCCGCCCGCACTGACCCTGAGCATGGCCGAACGCCTCGACAGCCCCGTCATCCATATCCCGAACGGCGGGCATCTGATGGATTCGGACGGCTTCACCGAACTGCCACAGGTGTGGGAGGCGTTGAAACCGATGCTGGACGCGGACAAAGCCGGAAAATAGTTCTGCTTATCCCTGAAACATCAGGCCGTCTGAAAAACAGATTTTCAGACGGCCTCAATACATCGCGGGAGATACAATCCTTCGGTTCACTTCTTCAGCAGCCTCAGCGCATTCCCCAGCACCAGCAGCGAGCTGGCACTCATGCCCAGCGCGGCAATCCACGGCTTGACATAACCCAGCACGGCAAGCGGAACCGCAATGATATTGTATGCGCTCGCCCACGAAAGGTTTTGGCGGATAACGGCACGGGTGCGCACGGCTTGGTCAATCATCACCGGCAGCACGCCCATATCGTCGCCCAACAGCACCACATCGGCCCCGTCGCGCGCAACATCGGCTCCGCCCGCAACGGCGGCGGACACATCGGCACGGGCAAGTACGGGCGCATCGTTGATGCCGTCGCCCACCATCAGCACCTTCCGCCCCTGCCGCTGCAAGCCTTCGACATAAGCAAGTTTGTCTTCCGGCGCGGCTTCGGCACGGTATTCGTCCAAACCCAGTTGCGCGGCGACGTGGGCGACGGCGGCAGTGCGGTCTCCGCTCAACAGGTGCAGCCGCATCCCGCGTTTCTTCAATTCGGCCGCCATACCGGCCGCACCGTCTTTGATACCGTCCTCCAGCAGGAAGGCCGTCTGAAAACCCTCGGAATTACCCAGAAACACCATGCTGCCCTCATGCGCGATATGCGCCGCATCCGGCGGCAGCGCGCCTGCCGTTTCGGCCACGAATCCGGCCCGTCCCAAAGCCCAAACCAGCGTTTTTCCGCCGATGTCGATTTGCGCGCTGACGCCGTGCCCGACGCGGTTGACGCGCTGCCCGACCCTGATATGCGGCAGGCCGTCTGAAAGCGGGCAACGCAGGATGGCCAGGGCAACCGGATGCTCCGACTGCCGCTCCAGCGCCTGCGCCACTGCAAGCGCCTCATCATTTTTCAGACGGCCTAAACCGATAATCCGGCTGACCGACAACTCGCCCTTGGTCAGCGTTCCCGTTTTGTCGAACACGATGTCGTCGATTTGCGCCAGCGTCTCCAAACTCTGCTTGCCGCCGACCAACACCCCCTCCGCCGCCAGCGTGCCGGTGGAAGCCGCCAACGCGGTCGGCGTCGCCAGCGATAAGGCGCACGGGCAGGTAATCACCAGCAGGGCGACGGTAATCCACAACGCGGTTTGCGCATCGGCATACCAAGCCCAACCGGCAAACACGGGCACGGCCAGCAGCAGTTCGCCGAAAACGAAGGCGGAAGCGTAGCGGTCGGCCATTTCCGCCAGTCGCGGCTTCTGCGCAAGGGCGCGATCGAGCAGCCTGACGATATGCGCCAGCCGCGTGCCGCTGCCCGCGCTGTCGATACGGACGACGAGCGGGCCGGTGGTATTGAGCGTGCCCGCCACTACCTTGGCATCGCGCACCTTGGCAACGGGCAGGCTTTCGCCGGTAAGCATCGCTTCGTTGACTTCGCTCTCGCCCGACAACACCGTACCGTCCGCCGGCACCACCTCCCCGGGTTTCACCAGCACCACATCGCCGCTCTGAAGCTGCGCGACCACGGCTTCTTCAACCTCTTCGTCGGCAGGGAAACCGGTCATCTTGTGGCAGAAAGCGGGGACAAGCTTCACCAGCCTCTCCGCCGCACTGCCCGCCTTGCGCCGAGCAATCTGTTCCATAAAGCGGCCGCCGAGCAGGAAAAACACCAGCATGGCAATCGATTCGAAATACATGCCCTGCCCCGCATTGGTCGCCAGACTGTAAATCCCCGCGGCAAACGTCATCACAATCGCCAGCGCAATCGGCGTATCCATACCGACACGGCGGTTTTTCAGATCGCGCCACGCTCCGCGGTAAAACGGCTGCGCGCTGTAAAAAACGGCGGGCAGTGCCATCAGGAAACCGCCCCAGTGCAGTATCGACAGGTAAAGCGGTTCGATGTCGCCGCCGTAAAAATAAGTCGGCACGGCAAACATCATGGTCTGCATCATCGCCAGCCCCGCCACGGCAAGGCGCACTATCGACTGCTTGCGCTCTTTCTGCTCCTGCACTTCTACCTTCTGCACGTCATATGGCGCGGCGGTATAGCCCGTAGACTGAATCCGCAGCAGGATGTCCGACAGAGCAGTCCTGTCATTGTCCCAAACCACGCGGGCGCGGTGGGTGCTGTAATTCAAATCCACCCGCACCACACCGTCCAAACGCAAAAGCTGCTGCTCAATCAGCCATACGCAGGCCGCGCAGGTAATGCCGCCCAGCATCAGCACGGCCTCGCGTTCTCCGCCCTGCCCCGCCGCCACAAAATCGGCCTGTACTTCCGGCAAGTCGTAAAGTTTCAACTGCGCCAGCATGTCCGGCGGCGGCAACACGGCTTTTTCCGCCTCGGCGGTACGCTGCTTGTAGTAGCTGCCCAGTCCGGCGTCGATAATGCTTTGCGCCACGGCCTGACAGCCTGCGCAACAGGTCTCGTGTTCTTCGTTTTCAAAACGGATGGGGAAACGGACATTTTCGGGCACTTCCAGCCCGCAGTGGAAACAATTGTTTTTCATGATGTTTTTTACGATATGGTGTGTGCGTGCAGGCAGGCCGTTTTCCCGCCGCAGGTGTGGCTGAATTGCTTCATTTTACATTTAAATTCAATTTCTTTACTTTCCCATTAATGAAAATAAAATATGCGAAAACATTATTATTCTTTTGTTTTTCAAACAAAAACGGGCTGTTTTTAGTACGAATACCTATTTGAATCCACACCTTTAAAATAATATGCTTTGTTTTCCGGACGTTTTCGGAAACTTTCCCAAAAGATTTACGACAATCCCGATTGACCTGAAAATGTTTCGCCCGCATACTATACCCACATTCCGCCACCGCGGAAACAGCTTATAAGCAGGAAACCTGCGCGGCTTCACATTCAAATAAAAACACTTTGCGAACAACTTCTTACTGACCCGAGTACCATCATGATTGACCGACTCATGCCCCTCTTCGCCGTCATCGGCGTCCTCTCCAGCATTGTTTATCTGACTTTGGCCGTATGGATGGTTTATGAAAACCTGCCTCATGTGAAGAAAAAACACTCAGCGTAAACGGCTTTCCGATTCCAGTTTCCTCTTCAGGCCGTCTGAAACAAACGATAAACCTTCTCCCTAGTTTACCGGCATTTTCAGACGGCCCGACTTGCCGTCAGCCTTCCAGCGCACGTTCTATCATTGCCTGACGCAAGTCGTCCAACCCCAGATTTTCCGCCACCGAAATATTCACCGCCGCCGCTTTTCCGGCCGCATCGCGCACGATGCCTGTTTTTCTTTCTTCCGACGGCTGCAAATCAATCTTGTTGTATACCGCAAGCTGCGGTATTTCATGCGCGCCGATTTCTTCCAATACCGCGTTCACATCCTCCATCTGCCGCCCGAATTCGGGATTGGACACATCGACTACATGCAGCAGCACGTCCGCCAGTGCGGTTTCTTCCAAGGTCGCGGAAAAGGCCGACACCAGCTTATGCGGCAAATCGCGCACGAAACCGACCGTGTCCGTCAGAATCACGCTCACTTCATGCGACAGAAACAGCCGCCGCGCCGTGGTATCGAGCGTGGCGAACAGTTGGTTTTCCGCCAAAACGCCTGCCTTGGTCAGACGGTTGAACAGGCTGGATTTTCCCGCATTGGTATAACCGACGATGGCAAAAGTTTTCAGACGGCCTCCCATACGCGATTGGCGGCGTGTGGCGCGCTGCTGCCGCACGTTTTTCAACTGCCGCTTCAATGCGGTGATTTTCTGGTTGATCAGGCGGCGGTCGGTTTCAAGCTGGGTTTCGCCCGGCCCTTTCAGGCCGATGCCCCCTTTCTGGCTTTGCAGGTGCCCGTAACCGCGCACCAGCCGCCCGCTCAGATGCGAAAGCTGCGCCAGTTCCACCTGCAACTTGCCTTCCTGCGATTGCGCACGCTTGGCGAAAATCGCCAAAATCAGCCCTACGCGGTCAAGTACGCGGCATTGCAATTCTTTCTCCAAGTTGCGTTCCTGCGTCGGCGTCAGCTCATGGTTGAACACCACCAGTCCGACATCATGCAGCCGCACCGAAGCCACCAACTCTTCCGCCTTGCCCGTTCCGACAAACAAAGCGGAATGCGGCCTGTCGCGTTTGGACGTTTCCACCGCCACCAATTCCCCGCCCGCGGCGCGCACCAAATCGACGGCTTCGTCCAAGGCCGTCTGAAAATGTGCTTTGCGGGATTCGGCGGAATAAAAAACCTGCCCGCCCGCACCGCCGGCCGCATAATCCGTATCCAGCATGACTCCGACCAACATCACGCGTTCGGGTTTTTCCAGCGATTTATCAACTTGGAACATTTTATTTCTACTCAAACCATGTCCTTTTTTCAGACGGCCTCAAGCCGCCAAATCATTTGTTTCGATTAACAAGTCAAACTTCCCGACAAACTCCGTCTGCTGCCGTCATTCCCGCACCGGCGGAAATAGCCGCCCCAATCTGGCTACGGCAATGGTTTTAGTAAGCGCGCCCTATCCGGCCGTAAAAAAAGGTTTTCAGACGGCCTGAAAACCTTTTCCATTCACACAGGCGTTTAACCTTTGATTTCTTTGTCTGCCGCCTCGCGCACTTTCTCGGCCGAAGCCTCGATTTCATCCTGAGATACGGCAGCCGCAGCTTCGGCTTTAGCGGATTCGTCGGGGGCGGCGACAGGCGCATGGAGCGGCAGGCGCGCCAATACCGTGCTTACGCCCGTAACTTTGTCGCCGATGGACACCATGGCCTGCGCATCGACAGGCAAATACACATCCACGCGCGAACCGAAGCGGATAAAGCCATAACGCTCGCCCCGGCTCAACCGTTCGCCCGCTTTGGTGTAGCACAGAATCCGGCGCGCCACCAAACCTGCAACCTGCACAAAGGTAATCTCGCGCCCCGACTGCGTAGTCGCCAAAACCGCATTGCGTTCGTTCTCAGTACTTGCCTTATCCAAATCCGCATTCATAAACTTGCCGCGCGTATATTCCACCGCCGTTACCGTACAATCGGCGGGCGCTTTTTGCGAATGCACGTTAAACACGTTCATGAACACGCTGATTTTCAACGCCTCCACATTGCGGTAAGGGTCGCGCGCGCGCTCCACCACCACAATGCGCCCGTCCACAGGGCTTAACACCGCCTCCGCGTCTTGCGGAATATTGCGCGCCGGATCGCGGAAAAACTGCAAGGCAAACGCAGTGAAAACCCAAAACGGCAGCGACCACCAGCCGCAGCACATCGAAAACAGCACGCTCAAAATCAAACCGCCGCCGATAAAAGGCCAGCCCTCACGGGCAATAATCGGGTGCGGGTACAAACGGTTCATAAACTATCCTCTTAATGAAAATTTTTCGCAAATCATTATAGCCGATTTCAAACCGCCCGACAGGAATAACGGCATGTAACTACACCAACTTTCTGATTTATCATGAAAACAGCCTGCACGCACCGCCCTCGAAAAATCTATCCGGCACATTAAAAGGCCGTCTGAAATCCGAAACACGTTTTTTCAGACGGCCTCACAAATACCCGCTCAACCCTTGGCCGCAGCCTTAATCCGCAACACTTCCGGCACAAATGCCGCCAGTTTCGCCGCAAAATCCGCATCGTCCAACCTACCGATCAGAGCAAACGTATCCTCCCTGCCGCCATCGTCCGCCGCAACCGTTTCACCGCCAAAATATCGGAAAAACAATTCCTTGCCGCCGCGGATTTTGCCGCGGTGCAGCACCCAAATGCCGCCGTTGCCATCTTCCGCGAACACGCCGGACACCGCACGGTTCAGGCCTTCGGCGGGGAAATTGATTTCCGCCGCAATCGACACCTTTTTGCCGGCCACGGGCTGGCCGATGCCGAAGCCGTTCCAGCATTTTTTGCCCTGCGGCTGCATGGCGTACCACAAATCCAGTTCGGGCGAATAAGACACTTCAGCTTCAAAGCCGCCGCCCGCGCCCGATACGGTGCAGGCTGCTTTTTGCGGCAGCGCGGCCAGCAGGGTTTCTGCAAACAGAGCTTGTGCGGCGGCGAGTTTTTCGGGGGATGTCATCACGGCGGGCATGGGGTTTCCTTTCAACAATAAAACGGAATGATAACGCGAAATGGATAAGGCCGTCTGAAAACCATGTTTGATTTGAATGCGTGGCACAAGCGCGTTATTCGTCATACAATCATCATATTAAGTTTTGCAAACCGTTCAACACCGATTACGGAGGGAGTGAAACCATGAGCCAACTGCAACAAAACCGCCTGCCGGAACATTTTTATGACGAACCGTTCGCATTGTGCTTTTCCGGGCAGGGCTTTGATTGGATAAGCAGCCTGCGCGAGGCTTTGGCCGACGGGGCGCGGGACAGGGCAAACGAAGTGGCCGCCGCTGCCGCCCGAATCTTGAAGCCCGTGGCCGGGCAGATTGCGACAGCCCGACCGCGGGGTTTCGATCCGATAAAATGGGCGGAAAACGGCGCGGACGGCATCGATTTGGTGCGTGCCGCCGTGAGCGCGCCCGGCATTTTCCTGTCGCAAATCGCCAATCTGCACACGCTGGAAGCGCGCGGGCTGGACAGCGGCAAGGCGGCGGGCGTTATCGGGCATTCGCAGGGCATACTCGGGCGTTATCTGATGCGCGAGCCGCAGCACGCCGCCGAACTGCTGGCCTTGGCCGAATTGATTGGCGCGGCGGCCACGCTGCAAGGGCGCGCAACGGGCATGTATCTGCACGACGACTTGCATCCGATGGTGATGGTGCAGGGCGTGAGCCGCGGGCAGCTTGCCGCCGTGATTGACGAACTGTTCCCCGCAGATTCGGCCGACCGCCCGTGTATCGGCTTGCAGAACAGCGCGGACGGTTTTGTCGTCAGCGGCAAGCCCGAATCGGTGGCGCGCGTGTGCGGCGTGTTGTCGGACACGGTGAAAGACGAAAACGGCCAAACGCCCGAAAACCTGCTGTGGCGGCTGGACGTGGAAGTCGGCTTCCACCACCCCGCCATGCTGCCCGCCGTGGCGCAAGTGGCCGAATGGGCGGCAGCCTGCGGTTTGGATGCGGAACAGGCGCGCGGCATCGCGCAAAATGTGTTGGTCAATCCCGTGGACTGGGTGGCCGAATGCCGCAGCATGGCCGCGCTGGGCGTGCGGCGGATTTTGGAAATCGGCCCCTCCGGCGGCGTGGCCATGCTGACGCAGGCCGTATTGGACGGGGAAGGAATTGAAGTGCTGGATGTTTCCGGCGCGGAAGGCAAGGCGGCGTTGTTTGGCGGATAACGGCGGTCTCTGATTTTTGAAACTGCGGCTGCCGCCAAGTTAAGAAAAGGCTACCTGAAAACGAACGAAGTGAGTTTCTGCGCAGCTAAAACGAACGAAGTGAGTTTTAACTTCGTTGAAGCTCACGCTTTCAGGTAGCCTTTGCACGGGGAAACAGGGCTTACAAAAACAGTTGCAGCAAATCGTTTAAATAGCGTTGGCCGCGTTCGGTGGGGCGCAGGAGGGTGGGGTCGGGGTCGATGAGGCCGAGCCGGGTGGCTTCCTGCAGGGGGCGGGCGATGGCGGCGAGGCTGTGGCCGGTGCGCTCTTGGAACAGTCGGGCGGGTACGCCGTCGGTGAGGCGCATGGCGTTGAGCATGAATTCGAAGGGCAGCTCGCTTGAGGCTACCTGAAAGCGTTCGACGGCATCGGCGGGGTTGCCTTGCATGGCGGCGAGGTAGCTGCGGGGGTGGCGGGCACGGGTGGTGCGCGTGATGCCGCTGTGGCTGCTGATTTTGCCGTGGGCGCCGGCGCCGATGCCGATGTAGTCGCCGAATTGCCAGTAGTTGAGGTTGTGGCGGCATTGCTGGCCGTTTTTGGCGAAGGCGCTGGTTTCGTAGCGTTCGAAGCCGGCGGCAAGCAGGGTGTGGTGCACGGCTTGTTCGATGGTGTAGGCGGCGTCTTCTTCGGGGATGCCGGGGGGCGGGGTGCGGCCGAAGGGGGTGTTGGGCTCCATGGTGAGGTGGTAGGCGCTGATGTGGGTGACGCCGAAGGAGAGGGCGGTTTCGGCGTCGCGCCGGGCTTCTTCGGGGGTTTGGCGCGGCAGGGCATACATGAGGTCGGTGTTCACGCGGGGGAAGATGGCGAGCGCGGCTTCGATGGCGGCGCGGGCTTCATCGCCGTTGTGGATGCGGCCGAGGGCGTGCAGTTTGGCGTTGTCGAAACTTTGGATGCCGAGCGACAGGCGGGTGATGCCGGCTTCGGCGTAGCCTTGGAAGCGGGCTTGTTCGAAAGTGCCGGGGTTGGCTTCGAGGGTGATTTCGGCTTCGGGCTGCAGGCGCACCAGGGCGCGCACGCCGGAAAGCAGGCGGCTGATGGATTCGGCGGAAAACACGCTGGGGGTGCCGCCGCCGATGAAGACGGTGTCCACCGGCCGCCCCCAGATGTGGGGCAGTTCGTGTTGCAGGTCGGCGAGCAGGGCGTTGATGTAGGCGGCTTCGTCGGTGTCGGGCTTGAGGCGGTGGGAGTTGAAGTCGCAATAGGGGCATTTTTGAATGCACCAGGGGATGTGGATATAGAGCGAGAGCGGGGGCAGGGCGCTGAGGCCGGAGCCGGGGGCTTGCAGTAGGGGCATGGTGTGGCGATTGGTTTTTAAAATAATGGGTTATTCGGCTTGGAAGGCTACCTGAAAAACCTGGCTGCCGATGCGGATGTCTGCCAGATAGCCGTCGCGGCGGTCGGTGCACACGGGCAGGCGGATTTGGGCGGCGAGCCAGGAGCCGTCGGCCTGGCGCTGAAGCGGGAAGCGGTTGAAGCCCATGTCCATGCCGTCCATGCTGAAGCTCACTTCGGCCTGCTGCACTTGGGGCGGCACGTTTTCCAGCGTGATGTCGAAGGGGCGGTGGCGCGCGGCGGCAAAGCGGATGCGGCTGCCGTTGGGCAGGGTGCAGCCTTGGTTCGGGTCGCAATCGGTTTGCACCACCGTCTCGGCAGCGGGCTGCTGCCCGGCACGCCATTGGCGTACGGCGAAATGGCCGCCGGCCAGCAGCAACAGCGCGGCGAGGGCGAGCAGGATTTTGGTGCGGGGGGAGAGGGGTTGCGACATAAGAGGCTACCTGAAAAAGTTTGGGCGGGTTATCTGGGTCTGATTAGGAAAAGTATTATGACAATCGGGGCCAGCAAAAACGGCACAAAGCTGTTGAGAAAACCTGTCCGAAACGCTGCCCTTCCCTCTGCTTTTGATCCTGCTTGCCGTATCAAGGCCACGATAAAGCCGATTACTAAAGCCGGTGTCGAAAACCAATAGGCAAACCATAATTCACCGTTATCAAACACGAGCACCGCCAGCCAATACCCCCATAATCCCAAATTCATGGTCAGCGAGATGCCCGACACAAAATACGGCCGAACGCCCGACATTTTCCAACTACACAGCCAAGCCAGCAGGGTGGGGATAAGCAGAAGAATATAATTAGCAAGAGCTACGTCTTCCAAAAAAGGTAAAGTCAATAACCCGATTGAGGGTGGCCAGCACAGCGTATATACCGTTAGCGGCAGATACAGCGCCAAGGCAATCAAAATATCTTTCCAATACGGGTTAAGCTTGTTCCACATGTGTTTAACCTTTCAATTTTAGTTTTTCAGGTAGCCTTCCGCGCATCGGCGGAGGCTACCTGAAACTTTATCCAAGCCAAAACCTTGCGGCGGCTTGGCCGCATGGCCGGCTAATCGAAGCGGATGGTGTAGCGCACTTCGCCGCTCACGGAGTCGGTGCCGACGCGGCTGATGACCTGCAGGGCGCTGTTGATCTGCCAGATCAGCTTCACGGCCTGGTTGGCGCTGGTTACGCTGTATTCGTAGCCCAGATAGAGCTCGTTGGTGATGCGCTTGCCGAAGGTGATGACTTGTTCGGCGGGGTTGAGCTCGCCGGTTTGGGTGTTGCGGGTGCGGCGGGTGGTCATGCCGAAGTCGTCGAGGAGGCCGATTTTGTCGTTGATGTTGCCGGCCAGGAAGGCGCCGGCGGCGGCGGCCACGGTGGCTTCGTCGCTTTCGTTGCCGCTGCTGGCGCGGCCGAGGATGAGCCAGGAGAGTTTGTCTTTGTCGCTCATCGGCTCGCTGGAGACGAGGCTCACGCGCGGGTTGTCGAGGCTGCCGAGCACTTCCACGCCGGCGCCCACGGGGGAGTATTTGCGGGTGGCGCGCAGGTTGAGGTTGGGCGAGGCGATGGGGCCGACGAAGGAGATGTGGCCTTTGTTGATGACGAGGTCTTGGCCGTAGGCTTTGTATTGGCCGCGCACGATGTTTACCGTGCCCACGGCGCGCAGGTTCTCTTTGGGTTTGGCGCTGAGGGTGAGCTGGCCGCCGAGCAAGACGTCCAGCCCTTGGCCGCTGAAGCGGAAGTTGTCGTTCAAATCGAGGGTGAGGTTCATCTCGATGGGGGTGGCGGTGCCGGTGTCGGCGGGTTTTTCTTCGCCGAGCACCACCACGTCGTCATCCAGCCCGGGCATGCTGGATTTTTGGAAGCCGAAGTGGCCGCTATCCACTTTGAGCTCGCCGCTTAGCGCCATGCCGCGCCCGGGGTTGTAGAGCAGGCGGCTGTTGCCGCTGAGGGTGAGCTTGCGGTTGGGGTTGTCGAGGATGGGGTAGCGGGCGAATTGGGCGTTGACGTCTACGTCGGGGGTGGTGCCGGTGAGGTTGACGCGGCCTTTGAGCTCGACGCTGCCGTCTTTGCGGGTGAATTTGAGCGAGTCGATCACCCAGTCGCGGCCTTGGAAGCGGGAGCTGAGGCTGCCGTTATCCAAAATCACGCCGGTGTTGCGGTCGCGGTAGTAGAGGTTTTTGCCGGTGGCGGTGCCGTTGAGGCGGGGCTCGCCCACGCTGCCGGACACGGTGGTGTCGATGGCGAGCGCGCCTTTGGCGCTCATTCCGCCGGGCAGGAGGTTGCGGATGGCGTCGAGCTCGGGGATATCGAGTTTCAGGTAGCCGTTGATTGGGGCTTGGCTGATGGCGTTGCCGAACTGCTGGCTCACGGCTACGGAGGCGTCGAGCGTGCCGTAGCGGGTTTTGCCGGTGAGGCGGTTGTCGATGCGGCCGCTGTGGAAGCGGGTGTCGAGCACGAGGTTGCCCAAGCCCAATGCCTGCTGGCGATAGGGGATAACCACGTCGCCGGATTGCTGGGTGAGTTTCAGGTAGCCTGTGGCATCGCGGCTGTAGCGCAAGTCCCAATCGCCGGCCACCACGAGCTGCAGCTTGACGGATTTGTCGTCTTTGCCCAGGCCGATCAGGTTGTCCAGCTCTTGCAGGTGCAGGTTGGCGGCGTTGCCTTTGCTGCTGATGCCGCTTTGTTTTTCCCACACGAAATTGTGCAGGTTGAGGCTGCCGCCCATGGCAGCCCAGCGGGCGTTGTCGAGGC
>ERZ773067.1544-NODE-1544-length-12239-cov-4.128119_pt1 | contig 12239 bp, 14 predicted proteins | sample MGYA00580622_ERZ773067 | MGnify/ENA primary metagenome ERZ773067 (study PRJEB29015, sample SAMEA2737998) | human oral metagenome | biome: human oral; feature: human-associated habitat; material: dental | place: China | collected 2113 ...
TCTTTACAGGCACTCTCTTTACGGTCTCTCCCTTTCCGCAGGCCTTTGTTCTCCGGGAAGCAGCGCTACTTTGCACCATCAACTCGCTCTTTCTATGTGCCGCTGTGTGTTTTCTCAAACCGAAATCACGCTACGCCCTCTTTACTCGGCAAAATCCGATTAGACACGAAACGCAGCAATATCCGCAGAATGACAGAAAGGAAGCTTGTTTATGAATCAGACAAAAGATACCACCGGTGTACGAAGCGCTAAGCTTTTGATGATTTCTCTGGTTGTTGCCAGAGGCATGTCCTTCATGTTCTCAAAAACTTTGCTGTTCAACATGGGGCCCTTCTCGCTGCTCGGGATACACTTTTTGCTGGCTTTTCTGCTTCTCTTTGCCTTTTTTACAAGCGCGTACTCGCCGAGCTTCAGAAGGACCCCAAGATTCTGTTCGCCGGACTTGCCCTCGGTGCAGCGTATTTTATCTGTATGAGCTGTGAACTGGTCGGACTTCAGTATACCTCGTCCTCCACCTGCGCCTTTCTGGAAAACTCTGCCATTGCCATGGTTCCCATACTTGAGGCGCTGCTCACCCACAAAGCGCCGTCTCTAAGAATTATTCTCAGTTGTTTCATGACATGTATCGGCATCGCTATGATTACCTTGAACGGCGGAATCCGCAGCTTCGGACTCGGAGAGTTTCTCTGCTGTATCGCAGCCTTTGCCTTCGCCTGCGCAATCATTCTCAATGATCGCTGTACGAAAAAACACGACGCATTCGGCATCGGCATCCTACATGTAGGCTTCATCGGTCTCGCCGCGCTACTCGTAGCCTTTGCCTTTGAAACGCCGCATTTGCCCGAGACCGGCACACAGTGGATGATGCTGCTCATGCTCACGCTGATTTGCACCTGCCTCGGTTTTACGCTGCAACCCGTTGCACAGAGAAAAATCAGCGCGCAAACAACCGGTATCCTGTTCGGATTGAATCCGCTCACCGCGGCTGTCTGCGGCTGGATTTTCCTGCGGGAAGCCATGACTCCGCTCGGCATCGCAGGCGGCATTCTGATTGTCATCGGAATCATTGCGACAAACGCATTCCCAGAGCCATAAAGTCGAATAAAAATCTGCCCCTTTCGTTTCAAAGCAAAGCCCCGCAAACCGCTGCCTGGCAGTTTGCGGGCTTACGCTTATTCCGCTATTTTCAGTAAGGTCTTGCCGTTCGAGCCTCCCGCCTTCACTTTGGCAAGCGCCTCATTGACCCGATCGAGCGAATAGACGCTGTCAATCGATGCCTGCAAGGGATTTTCTCGGTCAAACAGCTTTCCGATTTCTTCCAGTTGTTTTCCGCTCTCATGCACAAACAAAAAATCATAGCTCTGGTTTTTGGCCGCAGCCATCTTGTCATACTTGCTGCCCGCAATCCGGAACAGGATGCGCTTCCAAAACGGCATACCGCTTCTCTCCGCGAAGCGTCCGTTCGGCATTCCCCGCAATGAGACCAAACTTCCGCCATGCTTCAAAATTGAAAACTCATCCGGAAGTTCCCGATCTCCGAGGGTATCCAACACATGATCCACATCGGACAGTTGATCTACGTAACGCGCTTTCTTATAATCGATAAACTTCTCCGCACCGAGACGCTTTACCCGCGCTTCGTTATCTCCGTCTCCGCTGCCGTTGGTGTAGACATGCAGCCCGAGGCTCTTTGCCACCGGAATCGCCATGGCACCGAGACTACCGGTTCCTCCTGAGATAAAGACGCTCTCCCCTGCCTTAACCTTCATGATTTCAAATGCCTGCATGGCCGTAAGCGCGGTTAAGGGGACAGTCGCTGCCTCTTCAAAGGACAGATACTCCGGTATGCGTGCAAGCGCATCTTCCCGAACTGCCGCATACTCGGCAAACGCCCCGATTTTCTTTAAGGGCATTCTGCCGTAAACACGGTCCCCTACTTGAAGGCGGGTCGCATTTTTCCCCGTTTTTTCGACGATACCCGCAAACTCATTTCCCATCACGAGCGGCATTTTATAAGAAACAATCATCTTCACTTCACCGCGCATAATCATATTGTCAAGCGGATTTACCGCCGCCGCCATCACCTTGACCAGAACCTCATCCGCTCCCGCTCCGGAATCGGAAGCTCCCGGATTTCCAATTCTCTGCCGTTCTTATCATACTGTGTCAAAACCGCTGCTTTCATTTTCTTTCCTTCCCCCGTCAGTTTCGTGCCTATTTTCAATATAATTCCGCATATTGCCGATACAGTCGGCAAGTGTCATATTTCGCAGTTCACGCTCAACCCCTGCTTCCATGTCACGGAACATTCCACCGAGAACCGGCCGGATGTTGTGTCCTACGATACAGGCATCATTCGGGTTTTGATGGAGATCAAAGAGATGCAGGGAGGGCGTATCCGTCACCGCACTGTAGATCTCAAACAGCGTGATATCCTTTGCCGCTTTGGCGAGATGCATTCCGCTGATTCCGCGCCTGCTCTCTATGATGCCCGCCTTACCGAGCTTCGCAGTCAGTTTCCGGATATAGCTCGGGTTGGTCCCGACGCTGGCTGCAAGCTGTTCCGAATTCATTTCCCGATCCGCTTCCGAAATGAGAATCAGCGTGTGGATTGCGGATGAAAACTTTGTATCCATTGTCAAACCTCCGGGCGATAACTCGCGATATACTCCGTATTTTCTGCCGTTACCAGCTGCGGATCCTTCTGAACAAAACGCCCCGTGATTCCCTCCTCGTTTGCCGCGATTTCAAAATGGCAGAGCGCAATGCCGAGATCCACCTTCTGCACATCTCCGGTTGCCTCATTCGCATAACCTCTCGTTTTCACCTCGTAAAAATGAACCGCATCCGCATCTACGACTGCCCTCCAAGGCTGCTTATTGGTCGCGGACGGCGCCAGTCTCACCATCTCAAGCGGCTTTTCCCATTTGCCCGCTTCTTCCCGACGCAGCGGATGCTCGAAATCCCCTTGGTAGAACAGCGCCTCGAAGGGACTGCGCGCATCGGACTTCATTCCCCTCCGCATCAGACTCTCTCGGACAGAGCGTTTCTCCGCAGCGTAGCCGAGCGGCGAAACCGCCGGCATCACCTCATCCGACTGCAATTTGACAGCCTTCTCAAATGCCTTACGGTCGATGGTCGCGGCAAGCCATACCGTACCGAGTCCGAGTTCGCTTGCATAGAGCACGAACTTCTCAAAGCTATAGCCGAAGGCAAGCTCCGCATTTTCCTGTCTTTTATAACTTCCGGCCACATAGGTATTCGCACCAAGTATGACCGGGCTGCTGACCTTGTCCCGCTTCGCATCGAGAATATCGAAGCGGATCGGAACACCGAAGGGGTTGCCCACCTCCGCCAAAAAATTCCGGATTTGACTCATGCTCTCTCCGTCGATTGCTTTCTCCTGATAGGTTCTGACACTCTTTCTCTCTCGAATGGTCTCGCTCGTCATCTTATTTCTCGCTTTCTCAAGTGTATTTAACTTGTATCTGTATCTGATACATTTACCTTATCCCGAGTTCTGTGCGCTGTCAAGTGAAAATACACTTTTTTCAAGCTCATGTCACTCCGAAGCTTCCGGATCTCATCTCCACAAATAAAACAAGCGCCGTCTTACCGTTTTGTATCGGTAAAACCGCGCCGTCTTCTAATTTACAGCCACAAAGCTCATTTGTCCCGGTTTTTCTTTACATCCTCTTCGGTAATACGTCGAATGACCTTACAAGGGTTTCCGACCGCCACACTGTCAGACGGAATATCTTTTACGACTACACTGCCGCCCCCTATGACCACATTGCTCCCGATCGTAACTCCCGGCATTACCTGCACGCCCGCGCCAATCCAGACATTATCGCCAACCACAATCGGATACGCATATTCAAAGCCCTGATTGCGGCGCTCAAAATCAATCGGATGACCGGCGGTATGGAAGCCGCATGACGGTGCAATAAAGACATCATTGCCAAAGCTTACGCCGCCTGCATCGAGAATGACCAGCCCGTGATTTGCATAGAAGTTTTCACCTACTTTAATACGATAGCCGTAATCACACCAGAAATCCGGTTCAATATGTACATTCTCTCCACTCTCGCCGAGTATTGTCTTTAACAACGCATGCCGCCTATCGAGATCCTCTATCGGAAGACTGTTGTATTCTTGGCAAAGCCTCTTGCAGCGAACTCTCTCTTTCTCGAGTTCCGCATCGTTATTGGGATCATATAATTTCTGTTGCAACATTTTTTCTTTTTCCGTCATGTCAATGTCTCCCTTATCTCTCGGCCGCCGCACAACAAGCCTCATCTTACAGCCTTGGCGAAAAAAACACAGCTTCTTCGGCATATATCACGGTCCGTTTGGAAACCGGTTCCCCTTGCATTGTTTGCGCCTCGCTCGATGCTATGATCGATCAGAGAATCACTTTTGCTTGCCTCTCCATTTCTCCAGAAGCTTGCCGAGCAGTTCATAGAGTGTTTTCTGCTCTTCTTCCGTAATCTCGTCAAAGAGTCCATTGTATTCCGCTTCCTGTCTGCCAGCAATCCCTTCCGCTGCTCGTTTTCCTTCCGCTGTCAGGCTGATGTCCTGAGAGCGGCGATCTCTCATGCTCTGTTCTCTCTCGATGAGCGCACGCAGTTCCAGCTTACCGAGAATCTCGCTCACGGATGCTCTCTGTAACTGCAGGCGTTCCGTAAGCTCTCTCTGTGACATTGTCCCGCCGTTCTCGGAAAGCTCTTTTAACACGCGTTCCTGGCCGACGTATGCCCCCTGCCGATGAAACAGGTAGTGTCCGCATTCTCGCAGCCGAGCATACAGCCCCTTGGTCCCCTCGGCATCAATATCAAACGGAAGCGTTCTTTCTGCTCTTTCTCCGTGACGCCCCTCTCCCCCATGCATTCCGCGAGCGCGACATCCGTGAGATCCGCGCTCACCGTGCAATCCATGCTTGCCATGCGATCCATGCTCGCCATGCGATCCATGCTCACCGTGCAATCCATACTCACCGTGCAAGAATTCCTCTTCACGACCATGTGCATCGCGTTCTCCTTTACGGCTCTTACCACTTCCGTGTTCCCAATCCGCCATCTCCGAACCTCCATTCAGTCTGCGCCCTCTCTCGCATTTCAGCTCACTCAGCGGGCAACGCCGGCCGCAGCCTCCGCATCTCTCCTCCGTATCGTTCAATTCTCTCTTCTCTGTATTCGTATTCATTCTATCATCAACCTCCGTATGCGTTATATCTTAACAAGTCATTTTTCAATTAGTAAGGTGCCTTGCAAGACGCATCATAATCTCGTTCCACCATATTGTCAAGTACCTTTCTAATTTTTTTGACTTTGACTGTCTGCGATCCCCTGAGCTCACTCTGCGACGCTCTCAATCGGTATTACATCAGCATATGGTCAACAGAAAAAAGAGGCTGCAATGCCCGCTAAGTTCGGGATCTCAGCCTCTTTCTTCCGTTCTATGCGATGCAACAGAATATCTATCATTACCTTCATCACTCATCTTCAAATTCAAACAGTTCTTCAACGCTTTTATGAAATACCTTTGCGATGTCCATGGCGAGTTTCAGCGAGGGATTGTATTTGCCGTTCTCGAGATGGACTATCGTTTCTCTTCTGGCGCCGACCATCTCTGCCAACTCGCTTTGCTTATAGCCTGCCTCCTCGCGATATTGCTTTATCTTGGTTTTTAGCGCCATAATTACAGTCCCTTCTTATCGAAAAGAACGAATAAGGCAGTTCTTAAAATGCTCATGGTAAATAGCACCCCCAGTATCATCCAGCCCATACTTGCTGCATTTAGCAGCTCTACATGAGATAAAATGCCCCCGGCAAAGGCAATCACAAGTAGCAGGCAAAACGCTATCTTGTAACAGATGGCATCGCAGCGCTTCATATTTGCGCTTGCAAGTTCATCAAGCTGCTCTCTTTGATAGCTCAGTTTGCGCCAAACGAGGAGTACCAGAAGGAACAGCGGAATGAGCTGCCACTTTGTGTGTGCATACTCCGGTTTCCAATCTGTTCTAGACCACAGCCAATACTGCCAGCACAAAACCAGTATAAAGGCGGGGGTAATGAATAACTGCTCCGCTAACGAGACTCTCTTCATATGACTTTCCTTTCAAAAAGTGATGTATTTGTAACTCGTGTGATAAATATATCACTTCATTTCAGATGAGTCAATCCTATATGTTAGAAATATTTCACTTTTTGGGGTGCTGTTTTCTTAGGCCTCGAGAAGAAAGAACACAAGCATCTCAAAAAAGCCCTCTGCTGTATTGCCACAGCAAAAGGGCTCCCAATACAAGGCTCTCCGCGAGAAGGCCGGAATGTACGCGAAGAAACGCCTATCTGAATCAACGCTTTACAGCCGTTTATAAGCGAAGAAGCACAGCGTTACGAATTTGCATCCTCACTGCCGTTATCTTCCCGGTTTCCGCTCCGAGAGAATACCGTGAAGAGTAAAGCAGCACCCGCCAGTACGCCACACACCACATTCAGAAGAAACGCCATTCTTTTTGTATCGCTTCCACTGTTGACAAAATAAGGTTTCCAAATTCCCCTCGTCAGAACACCGAATATAATTGCCACCGACAGGCCGTAAAAAATGCCGGAAATGATTCGCATCGGCAAAGTCTTGTAAACGACATTCTCCGGAAGATTACGCATATTCAGGAGAAGGGCAAATCCTGTGAGAAGCAGGTAAACAACCGAGACAAAGATGCAATAGGCAACAGAATCCGGATTCATGCTTTCAAACGCAATTGCACCGACAAGTCCGGTAAAAACACTACAGCTGAAAATAATAAAGGAACAGGAAATCTGTTTGATGTGTGTCAGGATTGCAATAAGCGCTTCTGTCAAGGCCAACACCGAAACAAAGCTCATCCACGGGTGTCCCGGAATCAAAGCCTGAATTGCGGGGTTCGTATTGCACAAAATTAGGCTCACAAGAAATCCGACCGCATACGGCATATACAGTATGATAAAGCCAAAGGCACTCAGAGCGATATTAACGCCGAAAAAGGCCAATACAATCACAAGTGCGGGCATATTCCCCCTCCTCCTATGCAAGCGTTTCCTCGAAATTATCCCGCTTCTATTTTATCATAGGCTTATCTCAAAATATATCTTGCTATTCTTAGTTTGATTGCATTTAGATATTTTATAATTTTATCTGATTTGAAATCAACATCAAACCTTCACGCCGATTGTCTCAAAATTTATGGAGCAAGTGTCCGCGTCCTTTCGGTAATGCTTCGAATTTTCTCTATCTTCTCATTTCAGCCGTATGGTACAAGCCAATCCGCCCTGTTCGCCGTTTGTAAAGAATAGTTTCCAGCGGTGCCAATCCGCCACCTGTTTGACAATCTTTAGTCCAAGGCCATGCTGCCCGGTGCCGAACTCCCACTCATAGCCTCTGCTGTTCAGTCTGCGCAGAAGTTCTTTTGATACACCTTTTCCGGTATCACTAAGTTTCAGAAAGACATGATTTTTACTATCCTGATACAGCCGCATTTCAATCTTGCATCCGTCCGCATTATGTCGAATTGCATTATGAAGCAAATTCATGACCGCTCTCTCCACCAAATCTTCGTTAAAGTAAAGTTCCGAATCCTGAAGGCTGTCCTCGATTTCGAGTGTGAACCGGTATCTATCATCCTCCGTCTGATTCATGATTTCTGTGAGCGTCTTTCGGAGGAAGCGACTGATTCTAACTTTCTTTTTTTCAAATTTCCCTGCGCCAAACTCCAGCTTGCCGGAAAGATTCAGATTATCCACGAGCCGGCGGAGCCGGATTCCTTGTGTCTCAATGGATTTTGCTCTTTGCCTGACTTCTTCCTCCCGGGTCGAAGCGGCTATCATTTCCGCGTTGCCCATTACAATGGCAAGCGGGGTGCGAATATCATGTGATACGCCTGCAATCCACTCTGTACGCTCCTCTTCCCTTTGCTTTGCGCGTCGCTTCTGTATCCGGGTCGGAACTGCCACCAGCACAACGATATTGGACAAAAGCAGCAACGGAACTATCTTCGCAAGGTAGTTTAACAGGTTCACATCAAACTCAAGGGTATATTTCCATACCTGATCTTTTTCTCCTCCGATCACGAGCAAGCCCTGCTCGAAAACATAGCTGTGTACCGGATAATCCTCAAGATAATATCTGGCAAACTTGGCAACGTCCTGTAATGTATAGGTTTTTCTGAGCTCTTCAGGGAGCGCTACACTCCACAGAATGTTTCCGTCTTTACCTAATATCATGGCAAACTGCCCGTGCTTCAAAAGACTTTTCGCTCCTTGCTCATCCAACGCATACCTTCCGTTGTTTACCGACAGATGTGTCAGTATCTCCTGCGGATACTGATAATCGACCGAATGATATCGAATCGCCGCAATCCCAACAATCAGTAGATCCGTAAAGAACAGAAAAACCATCATCAGCACAATGCCCGTAAGCAGCTGCAGCCTATTTCCCAACCTTCGCTTCATGCTTCCTTCTCCAACTTATAGCCAAGCCCCCGTACCGTGATGAGATATTGGGGTTTTGACGGCTCTGCCTCTACCTTCTCCCTCAAATGGCGCATGTGGACAATCAGCGAACTTTCCAAACCAAAACTGCCGTCCGGCCAGAGGGCATCACACAGGGCGTCGGTTGTAACGATTTTTCCCCGGTTTCGGAAAAGAATCTGAAAGAGCGCCAGTTCCTTTGCAGTCAGCGCGGTCTCCTTCCCATTCCGAGTAACCGTACCGGCATCCATTGAGACAAGCGTTTCCCCCAAACGAGCCGACTGTCCTTTCTCCTCAAAATGATAGCTTCGCCTCAGTACCGCGCCGATTCTGAGCAGCAGTTCCTTCGGAAGAAAGGGCTTGGTGATGTAGTCATCCGCCCCGAGTCCAAGCCCCTTTAAACGCGCTGTATCCTCATCCCGCGCAGACAAAAAGATCACCGGCACATCGTACAGATACCCTGTCTCTTTCATCTCTGCATAGAAATCAAATCCATTCCCGTCCGGCAGCATGACATCCAGCAGGATCAGATCGTAGTGCTGTTTCCGAAGCTTTTCTTTCGCCTCACTGCAGCTACCGGCAACATCGACCTTCGAATACTGTTCTCTTTGGAGCAGCGCCGTTACTATGTCTGTCAGTTCCTTTTCATCATCTATCGTTAATATCCTGCATTCGCTCCTATCCATATGCGAATCCTCCCGAATCTTTTTTCGTTGCTTGAAACATCCCAGATATGCGGTGCTTTTACTATACGGTATCCCGACATTTCCCCCAAGGCTTTTGCGCTTTCTTAATGTAAGCATAAGGTAAGCACAAGGTTCGCATAGTCTTCATCGGATATCCTGTCATTGTAAAACAAGCAAGGAGGACGGAATACGATGAACTACATTTTGGAGACGAATCACCTGAGTAAACAGAGCGGTAACACCTACCGCGTAAACGATCTTTCCATGGCTGTTCCCGAGAACTGTGTCTACGGCTTTCTCGGGCCGAACGGAGCGGGCAAGAGCACCACGCTCAAGATGATTCTCGGGCTGATTCATCCGAGTCAGGGCAGCATCAAACTCTTTGGAACAGTTATGAATTCCGCCAACCGGCTGTCGATTCTTCGACAAACGGGAAGTCTGATTGAAAATCCGGGCGGATACGGGCACCTGACCGGCCTTGAGAACATGCAGATCATACAGAAGTTAAAAGGAGTCAGTGAGACAGAAATCGCCCCTGCTCTGAAGACCGTACGCCTCTATGACCAACGCGATAAGAAGCTCAGCAACTATTCTCTCGGCATGAAGCAGCGGCTCGGTATCGCTATGGCAATCTTGGGGAATCCGAAGCTACTGATTCTGGATGAACCGACCAACGGCCTCGACCCTGCCGGGATTCAGGAAATGCGTCAATTGATCTGTTCTCTCCCGAAAGAAAGAAACATGACCGTTATCATCTCCAGCCATCTCCTCAGCGAGATTGAACAGATGGCCGATCAGGTCGGCATCATCCATCACGGTCGTATGCTCTACCAGGGATCTCTTGCCGATCTGGAAACCCACGGAGACAAGCTGGAGGATGTATTCCTTGAAATGACCGGCGGGAAGGAGTCCTTATGAATCAGATAGCTGCAATTCCAAAGCTGGTCTCCGTTGAGTTCAAAAAATCCCGACATAAACACTCTTTTTTACTGCTTGCGATAGCTGTCCTGTTGAATTACTTCTTTCTGTTTCGCGGAAATTCTCCCGATCGGCAGGCATGGTACAATGTGTTCTATGCCATTCCGCTGATTGATACCCTGATTTTGTCTGTCCTGATGGCTGTCCTTGCCAGTCAGTCGGTGGACATGGAACATAAAGGTAACATGTGGAATCTCCTGCCGACGCTGGAAAGCAGAGCATCCGTCTATCTCGGCAAACTTCTCTACGGCTTCATCCATCTGGCCTTGTTCTGCTTGCTACAGATGGGAATGGTGGTTCTTATGGGTGTCAGACTTGGATATGAGGGCAATATTCCGTTCTCTCTGATCGGAAGCACCTTCCTGGCAGAGCTGGTCAGCGGAATGATTGTCTATCAGCTACAGTGCCTTTTGTCACTCCTCTTTCCCAGTCAGTTCGCAGCGCTTTCAATCGGCTTCGGCGGAACTCTGACAGGTCTGTTCCTTGCCTATGTGAGCACAAAGGCCTGGACTCCATGGTCCGTCCTCCTCTCCCTGAGTCCCGTCGGTATGGATTATCAGAGAGCAACGAGAACCATGACACTTTTCCTACGACAGATTACGCCGCTTGAGATTCTGACTGCGCTCGTTTATCTCTTCGGTATTTTCCTGCTTGGCCTGTATCTTTTTACCAAAACAGAGCAAGGGGCACTCAGCATAGGCACCGGCAGGCACAAAGCATCCAAGTCCGTTCACAGCGGACTTCCGGTGGAACTGATTAAACTGAAGCGCAATCCCATATGGATTCCGTTTCTTCTGATTCCGCTGATTTCCGCAGTCATCGGGACCTTCAATTTCACGCAGAATCAGGGGATTTTACAGAACAACTGGGAGGATCTCTGGACGCAGCAGTCCCTGTTTCTGGGTATCTTTTTCCTCGCGCCTCTGGTTGGGATTCTTTGCAGCCTCCTATGGCGGATGGAGCATCAGGACAGCAACTGGAACCTGATTTTGACAGTCACCACGCCCGAAAAACTGGTCAAGGATAAGTGGATGACAGCTGTACTTCTATCATCCGTCTGCATTTTGTGGATTGCTCTCATCTATCTTTTCACCGGCAAAATTCTATTGAGACTCCCCGGAGAGGTACCCGAACTGTTCTGGATTCGGATGCTAAGTGCCGCTATCTGCCTCGCTGCCGTCAGCGCTGTGCAGAGTATGTTGTCTATGATTTTCCGCTCCTTCGCCGTCCCCATCTCACTTGCTTTTGTCGGGAGCATTGCAGGTCTTTGGTTTACCGTCAAAGGCGCTTATTATGCCGTCCCGTATTCGATGCTAATCTATGGGATGGGAAGCACTTCAATCACCGGAGAATTGAACGTTCCCGTGCTTCTTGCCTCCTGCTGCTTCTATATTCTCGGGGCACTTATATGCAGCATTATATTCCTAAAAAAGTCGGATGTACGCACGCACGTTTGACTTTCCTATACGCCGGACATTACAGCGAGACTCAGGACTGCCCGAACTTAACCGTGTAGAGTCACACAATCTTTAGTTCCTACGAGCAATCCGTCGGAATCATACTACGAAGCAAAAAAGAGCAGGCTGCTACCGAACTTACAGTTTGGTAGCAGCCTGCTCTTCTTATTTGCGTGCGCAACCTGTTTACCCGAACCATTTTTGCCGCTGTCCCCTGTTATGATTTGACTTGTTCGCTTTCCCATCAAATCGTTCCGGCGGAAGTATCATTACAAAGTCATTACATATATCTGGCACGGATTCCGTTCATCCCATAAAGTCGGAAACAGCTCAAACTCCTTGAAGCCGAGCGACCGGTAAAACCGGTTCGTGTCATCATACGCAGCATAACGTCCCATTTGTACCGTCTTAACTTGCATAAACAAATATCCGTGATTTCGGGCCTCTGTTTTTGCCTGCTCGAACAGTTTTCGCCCTATGCCTCTTCTGTGATAGTCTTTTAATATGCCCATCACGGAGAGTTCTACGGTTTCTTTTCCCGTCTCTTTCAGGCAAAGAAAACCGATCGGTTTTTCCGCATCTAAGGCCGCAAAAAACGGCTGAGCGGCACT
>ERZ773067.1546-NODE-1546-length-12234-cov-5.073980_pt1 | contig 12234 bp, 8 predicted proteins | sample MGYA00580622_ERZ773067 | MGnify/ENA primary metagenome ERZ773067 (study PRJEB29015, sample SAMEA2737998) | human oral metagenome | biome: human oral; feature: human-associated habitat; material: dental | place: China | collected 2113 ...
ATCTTCCCATTATCTTTGCAGAAAATAGCTGTATGAATTTGAAGATAAAGATATTAGTTTTATTGATTACTCTATTTCTCTTTGGTGGTTGTTCTTCAGAAGTAAACTATAGTAGTCAAATAATAAACTATGATTTTCATCAATTAGATGGTGTCTTAATCTATAATAGAGATATTGACGTGACCGTTTTTGAGCTATTTAGAGAAAAGGGGAGCGGTCTTGTGTTTGTAGATAACCAGTTGAGAATAACTAAAAAGCCAAAGAACTATCCCTTACAGGATAACGAGATTATTAAGTTTCTCAAGGCTTATAAGAAATTAAATCTATCGTATTGTTGCATAGATAATGGGAAGATAATAAGAGTGATTTCTAATGGTATTGACTATATAAAAATAAACAAAGGCTATCATGATAAAAGATACCTTTTCGACGCGCATAAGCAAGAGTATGAATATTTAGGCAATGATTGGTATGTAAAGAAGATGTAAATACCATAGACAAAAGAAAAATGAAACAGAGATTATTAATTTATACGGTATGGATTGCCTTTTTCCTATGCATATCGATTTTGATTCTTTTCATAACTGCCATAACACAAGGCTATTTTCCATATCTAAATTTGCTGATATACGTACCAATGATTATACTTTCATCTGCCTCCTTTGCAGTCATCTTTGAAGACAAATGGTGGGTAAGTCTAATTGAAGGTATGGTCACAAGTCTGCCAGCTCTTTACCTATTCTCTTTTATTTAAAGATCTTTTTATTGTAGAAAAGTAAAAGAATATTCTTTCTACTTCTCTTTATTATCATCTACTTCACCAATCTTTCGTGAAGAATTGTCAGCTAACACGTCGTTGACTATATTAGTAAGCTGCTCTTTTAGTTCATTAATAAATTGAGAGGCATCATATTTCTTAGCTTCAATATCACGAAGTTTCTTCTCCCAGATACCTGTCAATTCGGCTGATGTAAGAAGTTTCTCGTGAATCGTATCAATGAGTGCTATACCAGTCTCTGTAGCTTCAATATTCTTTCTTTTACGACGAATATAATGGCGTTTAAAGAGCGTTTCAATAATTCCTGCACGTGATGAAGGGCGTCCGATACCATTCTCTTTCATAGCAGCACGCAGGGTTTCGTCTTCAACAAACTTACCAGCTGTTTCCATTGCACGAAGCAAAGAGGCCTCAGTGTAATGTTTTGGAGGGGTTGTTTGCTTTTCAGTAAGGGTAGGGGTGTGCGGTCCTGATTCACCCTTCTTAAAGGTAGGAAGTAGAGGAGAGGTTGTATTGGTTCCTTCTTGGCTATCATCTGATGGAGTAGAGGAGGAACCTGTAGGAGTATCAGTGCAAACTCTCCAACCCAAATCCAATATTTCTTTGCCAGAAACCTTAAACTCTATCTCGTCTACCTTGCCTAATACTGTTGTCGTAGAGAACTTACAATCGGGATAGAAAGCTGCGATAAAGCGACGAGCAATGAGGTCGTACACCTTTTGTTCAGCATCTGTCAGTCCTTGTGGTAGTACACCAGTTGGCATAATGGCATGGTGATCTGTCACCTTTGAGGAATCAAAGACGCGTTTTGTCTTAGGCAATGGCTTGCCACCCAACGTCTTCACGATATCGGCATAAGTTTTTTTACCAGCAAAGGTTGTCTGAAAGAGTCCATTCATTATCTGTGGACACTTTGGATAGATATCATCAGAGAGAAACTGTGTGTCAACACGTGGATAAGTTGTAAGCTTACGTTCGTAGAGAGTTTGAATCGTATTGAGTGTCATTTCAGCAGAAAATCCAAACTTACGGTTACAATCTACTTGCAGAGAGGTGAGATCATAAAGCTGTTTAGGCTGTTCTGCCCCTTTCTTTTTTGCTACACTTGTAATCGTAAAAGGCTTTCCTTCAATCGTTGAGAAGGCTTTTTCGCCTTCTTCTTTAGAGGTAAATTTACCCTTTGTTGCCGTAAACTGCGTATCACGATAAACTGTAGCTAATACCCAATAAGGCTCTGGTTTAAAGTTATCTATCTCTTTCTGTCGCTGTACGATGAGTGCCAAGGTTGGTGTCTGTACTCGACCAATTGACAGAACCTGACCTCTACCATAACTATTGTTGCCATACTTTAATGTATAAAGGCGTGTGGCATTCATTCCTAACAGCCAGTCACCGATAGCACGAGACAAGCCTGCGAGGTAAAGTGGCTGATATTGCTCTTGTTCCTTTAAGTTGGCAAAACCCTCACGAATAGCTTCATCCGTCATCGAAGATATCCAAAGACGCTTCACAGGACATTTCACACCTGCCTTTTGCATTACCCACCGCTGAATTAATTCACCTTCCTGACCAGCGTCACCACAGTTGATAATCATCTCAGCCGATTGGTAAAGCTTCTCAATAACAACAAACTGCTTCTTGATACCTTCGTCTTCAATGAGCTTAATACCAAAGCGTGGAGGTATCATTGGCAATGCAGCGAGACTCCAATATTTCCAGTTTGTAAAATAATCATTAGGCTCCTTCAACTCACAAAGGTGGCCGAAGGTCCATGTTACCTGGTAATTATTGCCTTCCATATAACCATTACAAGCCTTGTTGGCTCCAAGGATTCGAGCTATATCTTTAGCAACACTGGGTTTCTCTGCAATGCAAACTATCATACAATTTCTTCTTAGTTTTAAGCCATTTTACCTTTGCAAAGGTAAGAAAAATATTCTTTGTGACGGATTAAACTTATTTTATTACCTGTCTTTTTTGCGATTTTCCTATGCAATCTAAGTAATTTTATCTAAATTTGTAGCATAGAAACGAACAAGAAAAGATAAAATTATGAGAGTTGGTCTCTTTATTCCATGTTACGTCGATGCACTTTACCCACAAGTAGGCGTAGCAACTTATAAGCTTTTGAGAAAGCTAAAATTAGATGTAGTCTATCCCGAACATCAGACTTGTTGTGGTCAACCAATGGCAAATGGTGGCTTTCAGCGTATGTCTGATCACCTTGCTGGACGTTTTGAGGATAAGTTTAAAGACTTCGATTATATTGTAACACCGAGTGTATCTTGTGCTGCTTTTGTGAGGGTTAATTACCCACAAATACTTGATCATGAGTGTCAGACACCTAAGAAAACAATGGAGTTGGTAGAATTCTTACATGATGTTGTGAAGGTAAAGGAACTTCCTGGAAGTTTTCCTCATGTCGTGTCTGTCCATAACTCTTGTCATGGTGTACGTGAGTTAACACTTAGTACACCTTCAGAATTGCAAGAGAAGCCTGCAAATAAGATCGTTGAATTATTGAAACTCAAGGACGGTATCACGGTTAAAGAACCTGACCGCAAGGATGAGTGTTGTGGCTTTGGTGGTATGTTTGCTGTTGAAGAACCTTATGTTAGTACTGCCATGGGTAATGATAAAGTGAAACGTCACATGGATACAGGTGCTGAGTTTATCACTGGTTCGGATAGTTCATGCTTAATGCACATGCAGGGTGTAGCAGGAAAGAACCACTATCCTATTAAGTTCATGCATGTAGCTGAGATTTTAGCTGCAGGTTTATGATTTGTATGTAAAGGTTATAAAAGGCAATAGAGTTATGTCAACATATCATTCTAAAAAAGCAAAAGAGTTTCTGAAAGACCCTAAGAAGGTTGAACGACATGACCGTACATTTTGGTCATTACGTCAGAAAAGAGATGCTGCAGCGGCAGAATTACCAGAATGGGAGGATTTACGTGAACATGCAAGTCGAATAAAAGAGCATACAGCGACCCATTTAGCTGACTATTTAGAGCAATTCTCTAATAGTTTGGAACGTAATGGTGTTATTGTTCATTTCGCAAAAGATGCACAAGAGTTTAATGAAATGGTTTATGGGATACTTGAATCTCATAAAGTAAAGAAACTCGTTAAATCTAAATCAATGCTGACCGAGGAATGTGAAATGAATCCTTATCTGATAAAGAGAGGAATCAATGTCGTTGAATCCGACCTTGGTGAGCGTATTCTTCAACTCATGCATTTGAAGCCAGCGCATATTGTTATGCCTGCTATTCACTTGACTCGTGATGAGATAGGAGAGATGTTTGAAGCGAAAGGAATCTCTAAAGAGAAAGGAAATCATGACCCTGCTTATCTTACACGTTGCGCACGTGAAGATTTGCGTGGTGATTTTATGGATGCTGATGCAGGACTTACAGGTTGTAACTTTGGTGTTGCTGCGACAGGAGATTGCGTTGTATGCACCAATGAAGGTAATGCCGACATGTCAACTTCAGTACCTAAATTACATATTGTTGCCATGGGTATTGAGAAAGTTATTCCTGATTATGATTCGTTGGCAGTGTTCCAACGCTTATTAGCACGCAGTGGAACAGGACAACCATCAACTGCCTTTACCTCTCAATTCCGTAAGGCACGACCAGGAGGTGAGATGCATGTAATATTAGTAGACAATGGTCGTAGTGACATGATTGCTAATAAAGAACATTGGATGACACTGAAGTGTATTCGATGTGGTGCATGTATGAATACTTGTCCTGTCTATCGTCGTTCTGGAGGTTATTCATATAGTTACTTTATTCCAGGCCCTATCGGAGTTGACCTTGGTATGCTTAAGAATCCAAAACTGCATAGTGGGAATGTGTCTGCATGCTCATTATGTTTGAGTTGTGATTGTGTTTGCCCTGCAAAGGTAACTCCAGGTAGTCAGATTTATCGATGGCGTCAAAGCCTTGAGAAATATGGTACAGAGAATAAAGAAAAGAAAGTGATGGCAGAAGGAATGAAAGTTGTTTACGAAAACTATCATATTTATGATGCTTTACTTCGTAATTCATCAGTTGCCAATCACATACCAGAATCACTAATGGATATAAAGCTTAACCCATGGAGCATTGGACATACTATGCCTAAGTTTGCGAAAAAGCCTTTCCATGTCATATTTAAGCAAGCAATGGAGGAATTGAAGCATGAATAAAGAAGATTTATTTAGCAAATTACGACGTAATACAAAAGAACAGTTTGATATGCCCGAGAAGCCTATTGAGGGTATTAAATATCAAGATGTAGTACAGCAATTTATTGAGATGAGTCATATTGTAGGCTGTGAAGTCATTGAGGCTAAGGCAGAAGATGATATCAATGCACTGATACAAAAGGCTTATCCCGATGCTAAGGTATTGTCTTCAAGTGTAAAAGGAATAAAGGCAGACCTTAATCCTGACACTGTATCAAAGGCACAAGACCTCAATGGAACAGATGTCGGAATCATTCAGGGAGAAATTGCTGTAGCAGAGAACGGATGTGTATGGGTGCCACAAACAATGAAAGAAAGAGTTGTTTGTTTCATCTCAGAAAACCTTGTAATCCTCGTTCAACGTAACAATATTGTCAATAATATGCATGAAGCATATAAAAAGATTAACATGACAGACTATGGTTACGGCTGTTTTATATCCGGTCCAAGCAAAACAGCCGATATTGAACAAGCACTTGTCATGGGAGCACAAGCAGCACGTGGAGTTACAGTTATCATAATGGGATAAACGTTAATTTTGTCAAAAACATAAATATAACGTATTGTTAGGAGAGGTTTACGACTTTTTTTATTAACTTTGCAAGGAGAAAAGAAAGTTAAAAATATAACTGATTTTTAATAAACATATAAGTTATGAAGATTGAAAAAGTACATGCTCGCGAGATTATGGACTCACGTGGCAATCCTACAGTTGAAGTAGAGGTAACTCTCGAAAATGGTGTAATGGGTCGTGCAAGCGTTCCATCTGGTGCTTCTACCGGTGAGAACGAGGCTCTGGAGCTTCGTGATGGCGACAAGAACCGTTTCTTGGGTAAGGGTGTTCTCAAGGCTGTTGAGAATGTAAACAACCTTATCGCTCCAGCTTTGAAGGGTGACTGCGTGCTGAATCAGCGTGCTATTGACTACAAGATGCTTGAACTCGATGGTACTCCTACTAAGAGTAAGCTCGGTGCTAATGCTATTCTCGGTGTTTCTTTGGCTGTAGCTCAGGCTGCTGCTAAGGCATTGAACATTCCATTGTATCGTTATATCGGTGGTGCAAATACTTATGTATTGCCAGTACCAATGATGAATATCATCAACGGTGGTGCTCACTCTGATGCTCCTATCGCATTCCAGGAGTTCATGATTCGTCCAGTAGGTGCTCCTTCTGAGAAAGAAGGTATCCGTATGGGTGCTGAGGTGTTCCACGCACTTGCTAAGCTTTTGAAGAAGCGCGGTCTTTCTACAGCAGTAGGTGATGAGGGTGGTTTCGCTCCTAAGTTCGATGGTATAGAGGATGCACTCGATTCAATCATTCAGGCTATCAAGGACGCAGGTTATGAGCCAGGCAAGGATGTTAAGATTGCTATGGACTGTGCTGCTTCTGAGTTCGCTGTATGCGAGGATGGTAAGTGGTTCTATGACTATCGTCAGTTGAAGAATGGTATGCCAAAGGATCCTAATGGTAAGAAGCTTAGCGCTGATGAGCAGATTGCTTACCTCGAGCACCTTATCACAAAGTATCCTATCGACTCTATCGAGGATGGTCTCGATGAGAACGACTGGGAGAACTGGGTTAAGTTGACATCTGCTATCGGTGATCGTTGCCAGCTCGTTGGTGATGACTTGTTCGTAACTAACGTTAAGTTCCTCGAGAAGGGTATCAAGATGGGTGCAGCTAACTCTATCCTTATCAAGGTTAACCAGATTGGTTCTTTGACAGAGACTCTCGAGGCTATCGAGATGGCTCATCGTCATGGCTACACAACTGTAACTTCACACCGTTCTGGTGAGACTGAGGATACAACTATCGCTGACATCGCTGTTGCTACAAACTCTGGTCAGATTAAGACTGGTTCTATGTCTCGTACAGACCGTATGGCTAAGTACAACCAGCTCATCCGTATTGAGGAGGAACTTGGTGCTTGTGCTAAGTATGGTTACGCAAAGTTGAAGTAAATTATTTTATCACCTTGTGTGATTAAATGAATTTTTATAGAGTAGGGGATAATTGCTTATAATAGTGATTATCTCCTATTTTTATTGTTTGTAGTTATGACAAATGCCATTGGGGTTCCCATAACATAAATAGATTTCTTCGTTATACAATAAATTATTAATGTATAAGTCAATGTCTTATAGCAATAAAATAATTAGAATTTTAGTACTTTCGTCGTGTAAAAAACTTTACACTAATTCTTGAAAATAGTCATTTATAATGTTCAAAAATGCCATTCTGGACGTCCTTTGTAAGTATTTAAAACTCAATAAGTTACAAAATAGCAAAAGAAAAGGTGCTTAGTTGGACTCCAAAAGGGCGTTAATAAGGTTGCTAAAGGGCGTCTTTAGCAAGTCAATTAAGCCTTAATTGACATCTAATTTAACTTCAATTAAAAAGCAATGGACGAAAATTATTTACAAAGATATTTTTAATTAGTTTAATATGACATGATATTTATAAACGATTTATTTCTTAAGTTTTAAAGTTATTCATTTTAATTTGAAGCTGTTTTTCTGTTTCTTATTTTCTCATTTTAGCTTATTTGTATAGTTTCTGTTGTGCAAACAGACTTATTATCTCTTTGATAACTAATTTTATAAGTAAGAATATAACTAACGCCTAATGGTTTTTAATATCTCTTTATATACTTAATACATAATGAGCATTATGATAAATATATGATTTATAACTTACTGTCAAATTATAAAATCATATAAATCCCTACTTTATCATCTGATTCTAACTTTCAATGATTTATGTTACTAACTTTCAATAATATCATGAAATTTGAATGAAAGTTACCAAAACTGATTCTTAGAAAAGAGTGTAACTTTATTTTATAGGTCCGCCTTAAGGTATTGTAGCGTTCGTTTGTCTAATGTTATAATGAGAATATTTGTTTTCTCAAAAATTAGGAATCTATTGCTTTATGATTAATCTTAGTATTTAAATTTAGCAATAACGCTTAAGAAAAATTCCCTATCCCACCCTCGTCAAATATGTTATAGTCAGCTAATGGTAATGCTATATGCAAAATGCAAAGTACACCGTACCAGTCCTTTTAGACATTATATGCTGGGAAATGCAACCTGCAATTAAATCCTCAGAAACCCCGTACTCTGATGTAATGTTGTTTTTAGCTCACACCTACAACATAATAAGACTACACCTTAAAATGTTTCTTTAATCTTCTTACATTCTTAATAAAGATTACTCCATTAGTTCAGTTGTGAAGTTTAATGTCTGTATCTTCATATCAAGTTCGCGTAATTGCTTAGATAAGTCATCAATCTTCTTACTTAAAGGTTTGATATCTATGGTTGTTACCATTTTAATTTCAGAACGGCTGTAACGCTCCTGAGATTCTGACGCTTTATTAAAGATTTCTCGAAGTGACGTAATACGCATAGAGAGAATGTCACGTTCTGCCATCATTTCTGTAATAGTCCGCCCTTCACTAATAGTATTCATGTTAGTCTTGTTAATCTTGAATATTAAAGCGAAAAGAGTATTCAGACAAGCATCCATTTCTTTCATCAACTCCTTAGGTTCTTCTGATGGAGAATCCCCTTCCTGTACTCGAACATTATTCAGTATTCTACTTTTAAGCTGTTCTATTCTTTTTTGTGTATCCTTACGAATAGCTAATGCCTCTGCTAATTTCATTGTGATATGCTTTTTTGTAATTATTCTGATATATTCTGGTTATTCTTACGTGCTTCATCAAACTTAGCTTTCATCGTAGGATTCATGTACGTTAGCCTACGTATTGTAAGATCGTCAGTGTCTTTATTAGCAAGACGAAGATTGTTCTCACTACTTAAAAGTTCCTCACGTACCTTTTGAAGTTTTATAATTGTAGCATCAATATCTTTAATAGCATCATTAAACTTCTTAGATGCCATCTCATAATGTCGCCCAAACTTAGTTTTGAAGTCTTCAATCTTATTTTCAAAGTTGGTAACATCCACCTCTTTGCTCTGTGAAAGAATAAGTTGCTTCTTATATTCTAAACTCTTCTTTGACGTTTGTACAAGAAGATTAATAAATGGAACGAAGAACTGTGGACGAATAACGTACATCTTTGGGTACAGATGACTCTTGTTTACAATGCCAGTATTATAAAGTTCATTATCAGCTTCAAGAAGACTGACTAAAACAGCAAACTCACAACCTTTCTTTTTACGGTCATCATCAAGCTTTTTCAAGAAGTCATCGTTCTTATGTTTTGTGGCAGTAGTATCCATTTCATTCTTCATTTCGAACATGATAGAGATATACTCCGTACCATCTTCTTCCGCACGAAAGATGAAGTCTCCCTTTGTACCATCGCTTGCATCATTGTCTTTCTCAAAGTAAGCAGTAGGCATCATTGGTCGAATATACTGGTCAAACTCAATACTACAATGCTGTTCAAGCGTTTCACCAACCATCTTGGTAGACATCTTGGTCTTCAAGTCTTTATAGTAGTCCACTAAATCCTGCTTCATTCGAAGTTCATTCTCATGATGTTTGATGAGTGATGCCTCATGAAGTTGTGCTTCACGCTTCTCTAATTCTACTGCAGAACGAAGCTGAGAGATTTCTGTGTCCTTTGCTTGAACCTCCTTTTGAGCTTTACTACGTTCCTCCATGAGCACAAGTTGCAACTTATTATCATTCTGTTCTATGACAGAGTTAAGTTTAGATATTTGCTGTTCCTTCTCTGCCAAAGCAATCATCATCTCATTTTTCTTCTGAGTTGCAATGTTTTCTAACTGTGTTTTAAGCACCTCTATCTCAGCTGATAATGAACTTTTTAGCCTCGTAAGTTCACTTTCTTTCTCACTTTTCAGACGTTCAATCTCAGCATCTTTGGCACCAAGTTCAAGTTCTTTCTTAGAGAGTTGGTGCTGAAAGGTTTGTTCTGTCTTTGCAGTTGCTAAGGCTTGTTCTGCCTTGTGCTGCTCATGAAGCTCAGCTATACGACGGTTAACCTCCTCGTTAAACTCTGTATTCTTTACTTGATTAACGATGGAAGCATAGTCTGCTTCATCAACAGTAAATGCCTTATGGCAGTTAGGGCATATTAATTCTTTCATAAATCTGATATCTTTAGATATTTGAAAAGTCTACTCACAGAATTCTGACCATAAATATTTCTATTGTTCTTCGTCATTCAATCTGCATCGATATTTATGTTAGCTATAAAATAAACAAGCCGAATGCGAATATACAAAATTAATTGCTCATTCTGAATAATTAAGCAAGAAAAATAATAAATAGCTTGTTAAATTATTGGATTCACTATTATTACCAACAGAAATGACCCTATAAAGGAATGTTGATTATCGTTTAATAGAATCTAAAATTAGATTATTTGCAAATGAATAAGTCTAATAAAATGGCATAGTCTTTATCTTATTTCAATATGTCCATTGGTTTAAAAGATTCTAATATGAATAGGATGAAAGAACCCTTGATTAACTTTCTTATTATAAGAAATAATGCTCAGTAAATGCTTTTACCAATATCTGGTGAAACGTTTACTGAGCATTAAGAACATCTATATATCTTCTTTGATAGGTATCAGACTGATGTAATACTGATAAATAAGCTTTACATCTGATAATCCTTTGCCAAACCTCCAGCACTTGTTTCCTTATAAAGAGACGGAATATCATGTCCAGTCTGCTTCATAACCTCTACAACACGATCAAATGAAACGCGATGGCTACCATCACTGAAGGATGCATAAAGCTGAGCATCTAATGCACGACAAGCTGCAAAAGCATTACGTTCAATACAAGGAATCTGTACTAAACCACACACGGGATCACATGTCATACCTAAATGGTGCTCCAAACCCATTTCTGCAGCATATTCAATCTGAGATGGACTACCACCAAACAACTGACAAGAAGCTGCTGATGCCATTGCACAAGCTACTCCAACTTCACCCTGACAACCTACTTCTGCACCTGAAATAGAAGCATTATATTTTACTATATTACCAAAAAGACCTGCTGTTGCAAGTGCATGCAATATCTTAGTTTCTGAAAAATCATGTCCCTTTGATAGGTGATACAGGACTGCAGGGACTACGCCACAGGCACCACAAGTAGGTGCGGTCACAATCGTACCACCAGAGGCATTCTCCTCACTAACTGCCAAAGCGTATGAATAAACCATTCCTCGACTCTGCAAAGAAGGCTTATATCCACGTGCCTTTATATAATAATTAGGTGCTTTACGAGCAAGGTTCAATGGACCTGGTAAGGCTCCTTCACTGTCAAGACCACGCTCAACAGCAGCCTGCATTGTTTTCCAGACTTCACGCAGATAGTCCCATAAATCATCCCCCTCACAATGTTTTACATACTCCCAATAACCACGTCCATGATGCTCACACCATGTTTGGATATCTTTAAGTGTATGCAAATCATAGACAGACTCCTTATGGAAGTAGTCGTCTGTGGCCTTTCCTTCTGACAAAGCACCACCTCCAACACTATATACAGTCCATTCATCTAAGAGATCTTGACTGTTATTATAGGCACGAAACAACATGCCATTAGGATGATAAGGAAGGAAAACCGAAGGTTCCCATACTATTTCTACTGGTGCTATTTGCTTTAGTACGTCAATAATGGCCTTATCTGTCATGTGCCCCTTACCTGTGGCAGCCAAGCTTCCATACAATGTAACTTCAAATCTTGCTGCTTCTGGATGACGTTCTGCAAAGATTATTGCTGCACGCTGTGGTCCCATCGTATGACTACTTGATGGACCCTTACCGATTCTAAATATCTCTTTTAATGATTCCATATATGGTTATCCCAAATACTTCTTATTTACTATTCTGCTGCAAATGTACGAAAAAAAACGTCAATTATGCAGAAATGCATCTTATAAATTGTCGAATATGATTTTTTATTATCTAAAACCTATTCCTATAGTTTATATTTCTAATTTTCCTTTTTAAGCGGTTATTATGAGGATAGGGCGTTATCAAATATTTATTTAATGAAATAGAATTACCCTGTCTATCCATTACCACGTCTATTGTCTTCTGCAAATTATCCTCCTATCAACCTCTATCTGTAAATAATTTTCACACAACTCGAATCTAAAACATGCTCTTTAGGCTTCTTAAAGACGCCTAATAGACTTGCAATAGGTGCCCTTTTGAGGTCTTATTAACGCCCTTTTGAAGTCCAATTAAGCACCTTT
>ERZ773067.1547-NODE-1547-length-12229-cov-8.306884_pt1 | contig 12229 bp, 14 predicted proteins | sample MGYA00580622_ERZ773067 | MGnify/ENA primary metagenome ERZ773067 (study PRJEB29015, sample SAMEA2737998) | human oral metagenome | biome: human oral; feature: human-associated habitat; material: dental | place: China | collected 2113 ...
CGGTCAGCCCGCGCATGCCGAGCTGCAGCTCCGTGGCCTCCTCGACCGCGCACTGGGTGAGGATGCCGGGACGGCCCGTCTGGGCGCCGACCAGCAGCGCCAGCGCGTTGAACGGGGCGTAGCGGACCACACCGACGGTGGTTTCCTGCTCGGCGAAACCGCGCAGCGCGGCCTCGGCGGAGTCGGCGGCAATCTGCACGGGGTTGTCGGCGACGTTGGTGACGTGGCACTGGTTGGCGGGCTGCTTGCGGGCACGCAGTTTCGTGACCGCCATCATCATCTCCAGCACGCTCATGTTGCCGACGACCTCGGTGAGTTTCGCCGGGGTCATGGCGGTGGTCAGCGGGATGATCTCGGTGCGGGGCACGTTGATGTCGCACAGCATGCGGGCCACCTGGAGGGAGTCGATGGCCATGGCCTTCTCCGCCAGCTCCAGGTTGATGCCGTAGTCGGCGACGAAGGTGTCGATCATGTCGAACTGGTCGCGGGTCTTGCCGTCGAGCTCGGTCACGAGCCCGTTGGTCAGTGTGATCGACGGTTTCGGATCGTTGGGGGAGTCCATGGCGATGAGGCCCACCTCGGGCCATTCGCTGACGAACCCGTCCTGGTTCACGGGGCGCGCGTCGAGCGCCTCAAACCTCTTGGAACGCATCAGATCGGTCCTCAGATGTAGGGGGTCGTGGTGGATTCGGGCGTGGCGCCGAGCGCACCGAGGAGGGGGATGCCCACCTCGCGGGCGGCGATGATGGCCTGCCGGACGGCACCCGAATCGCCGCTCAGGAACGAGATGACCTCGTTGGAGAAGCTGGTTCCGCCGGCGGGGCTGGCGTAGCCGATGACGTCGACGGTGGCTGCCTTGACGGCGGTGTCGGCCAGGACCACACCGATGCCGGCGGGGGCGCCGACGGTGATGCCGAAGGCCTTGCCGATTGGGGCTCCGAACGCCTTGTTGAGGGCGTAGGAGGCGCGGGCGGTGTACTGGAACTCCAGGTGGCCCGCGTCGTTGCCGTAGACGTCACCGAAGGTGCGGTCCAGCTCCCCGAGGGACACCTCGACGGCGCGGCGGGCGTCGGAGACGTCCTCGGCGCCGAAGATGATCAACGAGCCGTGACCGGCGCCGCCCTTGGTGTCGCGGGGCAGCTCGATGGTCAGGATCTCGGAGTTGGTGGCCTTGACGGCCTCGTCGGCGGCGAAGATGTGCGGGCCGGCGCCGGTGCGGGCACCGAGGATCCCGATGGAGCGGAAGTCCTTCTCCAGTTTCATCATCGCGCGCAGCTTCGGGTCGACGTTGGCGATGACCATGCCGATGGTGTCGCCCAGGACGTTGGTGCCGACGAACTCGGTCACGGCGGGAACGGAGCCGGCCGCGGGCGTGGGTGCGGCCGTGGGGGCTGCGGGAGCGGATGACGGTGCGGGGCCCTCGCCACCCATCTGCTTGACCACTTCGGCCAAGACCTTGTTGATCATTTCCTCAGACATTGTTCAATACTCCTACTTGGCCTGGCCGGGGAGGATCTTGGATACATCATTATGGGGGCGGGGGATCACGTGGACGCTGACGAGTTCGCCCACCCGCTCCGCGGCCGATGCGCCCGCGTCAGTCGCGGCCTTGACCGCTCCAACGTCGCCGCGCACCATCACGGTCACGTAGCCGGCGCCAATCCTCTCCTTGCCCACCAGGGACACATTTGCGGACTTGACCATGGCGTCGGCGGCCTCAACCGCTCCGACATAGCCCTTCGTCTCGACCATTCCGAGCGCTTCCTGCATGCTGACTCCTTCGTCGTTACTCCTAGCGACAGGCAGTTTGGACCTGCCTTCGCCACCATAGGGCCGGTTCGGATACACAGTTTCTCCCGGTTGTTACACATTCTTGCTCCGGGGTTGTGTGCAACATTGAACCCTGCACGAAGTGGTCCTATCGTGAGGACATCCCAGAGGAGCGATTGATGACCGAGCTGACCGACAAGACGCGCATCATCCAGGAGTTCGTGCCTGGCAAGCAGGTCACGCTCGCCCACGTGATAGCCAATCCCGATCCGCACCTGTACCCGAAGATCGGCCTGCCAGCGGGAAGCAGCGGGGCCATCGGGGTGCTGACCATCACGCCGGGCGAGGCCGCCGTGATCGCCGCCGACATCGCCACCAAGTCGGCGGGGGTCGAGTTGGCCTTCGTCGACCGCTTCTCCGGGTCGTTGCTCATCACCGGCCGGCTGGCCGATGTCGAATCCTCCGTCACGGGGATCGTCACCACCCTCCAGGCCATTCTCGGGTTCACCCCCGCACCGTTGACGAGGACGTGACGTAGGACATGAGGTCGATCCTGCTGGTCGGCAGCATCGGAGCCGGCAAGACGACATTCCGGCAGCGTCTCCAAGGGCTGCCCATCGAGTACGCCAAGACCCAGGCCATCGAGACCTTCGCCTCCGCCATCGACACCCCGGGCGAGTACCTGGAGGTGGGGCGCTACAAACACGCCCTGATGCTGGCCTCCTACGACGTGGACGTGGTGGTGCTGGTGCAGTCCGCCACCAGCGACGAAACCCGTTTCCCGCCGGGGTTCGCCACCACCTTCAACCGCGAGGTGCTGGGGGTCGTCACCCACGCGGGGGTGGCCACCGAGGCCCAGGTCCACGACGCCGTCGACCACCTGGCGCGGGCCGGGGCCCACCGGATCGTGGCGGTCGACTCGGTGACGGGCAAGGGATTCAAACGCGTTCAGGAGGTGCTGTGCCGGACTTCATCGTGAACCCCGCCGCGGGCAACGCGGCCGCCGCCCTCGACCTGCGCAACCTCATCGACGTCGAGGAGCTGCAGCGCATCCAGGACGACTTCGCCACCTCCACCGGGTTGGCGATGATCACCGTCGACTCCATGGGCCGTCCCGTCACGGAGGCGTCGCGGTTCAGCACCCTGTGCCAGTACCTGCGCCGCGATCCCGCGATCCGCGCCAAGTGTTACAGCTGCGACGCCCACGGCGGGCTGCAGAGCGCCATCGAGGGACGTCCGGTCGTGTACCGGTGCCATGCGGGCCTGGTGGATTTCTCCGTCTCGATCATGTGGGGTGCGCAGTATCTGGGCGCGGTGATGGCCGGGCAGGTGCTGCTCACCGAGGGGCAGCAGCAGCTCCAGCAGATCGTGGGCGCCTCGGAGGTGCTGGAACACGCGGAGACCGCGAAGCTGCTGGACCAGGTGGCCGTGGTCGACCTCGGCAAGCTGCAGGCCGCGGCCAACGAGATCGTCGGGCTGGCGAACGCGCGGCTCGGATCCACCCTGGGCGAGGCCGACTTCGCCGTGGCGGGCACCGTGCTGGGACGGCTCGGCCAGATCCCCGACCCGAGTGGCAACGTGGCGCTGGCGCCGTTGCTCGCCGGCACCCGCAAGCCCCTGCCGCTGATCCCCGTGGAGTCGGTGAACCGGCAGATCTCGCTGGAGGCCCCGATCGTCGCGCGCAACATCGCCCGGGGCGATGCCGCCGCGAACCTGGAGCTGCTCGGCAGCTACCTGGACCACCTGCTGCCGCGCTGGAGCCAGAAGGTGGATCCCAAGGAGCTGTCCGAGTACGAGGACATGATGATCGGCATCGCCACCAGCGAGGCCGTGCAGTTCGGGCGTGACATCTCCCAGATCGTCACCCGCCACCGGGGACGCCGCCGCGGGCCCATGAACCGCTACGAGTGCCAGGTGTACTGCGAGAAGCTGCTGATCCGCGTTCATAACCTTTTGGAGCCGACGGCCCGGGGCGGGGAGCGGAGCCTGGCGACGCTGCTCAACGAGATCGAGAAGGACCCATCGTCGTTCCTGACGCTGAGCAAGGCCGCCTCCTACCTGATGTGGTCGGAGTCGCATTTTGCACGCAAGTTCAAGGAACGCACCGGCTCCAGCTTCATCAACTACGTGACCGCGAAACGGCTCGAACGCGCCAAGTTCGTGCTGGTCCACACCGACAAGCCAGTGCTGCGGATCGCGGCTGAGCTGGACTTCACCCCGCTCAACTACTTCTCGCGACAGTTCAAGAAGCACGTCGGGGTGACCCCGTCGGAATACCGGAGGGAACACAGCAAGAGAGCAGCATGACCAGGGTCCGCTCGTCGGTGCACATCCTGCGCTGGATGATTCGCATCGCCCATGAGACAGGCATACCGGGTCGAGAGGTGCCGACCGCGACGTCGGCCGAGCCGCAGGGACGGATACCTGCGGCTCAGGGGAGAAACAAACAACCGGGGGAAGACAGGAGCAAGATATGAAGGAATTCCGACTCGCCACCAGAGTCAGTGTTGGGGCAGGGGCGCTGGAGGTACTCGACGAGTTCCGTGGGAAGTCGGTGTTTCTCATCACCGACGACTTCCTGGCCACCACCGACGTCTACAAGCAGGCGGTCGCGCGGCTTGGCGACAGGGTGAGTGTGTACACCGGGGTGAAGCCGAACCCGACCACCTCCGAGATCGGGGCGGGCGTCGCGGTCTACATGAAGGCCCAGCCTGACGTGGTCGTCGCCTACGGCGGCGGGTCGGCGATGGATGCCGCGAAGGTGATGCACAAGACGGCGCTTGAGGCCGGATTCGGTGCTCCCCTGGGGATCGTCGCTATCCCGACCACCAGCGGGTCGGGATCCGAGGTGACGTCGTTTGCCGTCGTCACCGACGAGACGACGCACACGAAGATCCCGATCATCTCCGAGGACCTGGTGGCGAAGCTGGCGATCCTGGACCCGGCTGCGGTGGCCGGGGTGCCCGCCCACATCACCGCTGACTCCGGCATGGACGCGCTGACCCACGCGATCGAGGCCTACGTGGCCACCGACGCCAATGACCTTTCGGATGCCATGGCTGAGAAGGCCATCAAGCTGATCTTCGCCAACTTGCTGCGCTGCTACACCCACGGCGACGACCTGGAGGCCCGCTCCCACATGCACAATGCCGCATGCATGGCTGCGATCGCCTTTGACAATGCCGGGCTGGGCATCGTGCACTCGCTGGCGCACGCGCTGGGCGGGCACTACCCGATCGCTCACGGCCGGCTGAACTCGCTGCTGCTGCCGCACGTCATCGAGTTCAACGCGGCCGGCAACCCCAAGGCTGCGGAACGCTACGCGCAGATCGGGCAGCTGGTCGCGCCGTCGTCGAAAGGCCGCGCGGCGGTGATGTCGCTGGTCGCGGCGGTGGAGAAACTCAGGGGACAGCTCGGTATCCCGGCGCGCCTGTCCGACCTGAAGGTCAGCGCATCCGACGTGCGCCGCGACGAGAACGAGCTGGTGGCAGCGGCCCTGGCCGATGGCTGCACCCCGACGAACCCGGTCGCACCAACCGCCGACGACCTCAAAGCCCTGGTACGCAAGATCGCCTGAGCACCCCATGGTCGCTGGCCTGGTCCAGGGTCACCTGGACCAGGCCAGCGACTCTGTCTTGGTAGCGCTGCCGCACGCCAGCTGTGCAAAACAACCCAAACCCCTGTTTCATACCCAAACCGGTTTTGTGTAACATAATTGGGTGCAGGTTAAATTCGCTCAGTCGGCCCGGAGGTATCGGGTGTCTTCCGCACCAAGCGCGTGAGGTGATGATGGGAACCGGCGCGGTGGAGCTGGTGAATGGTGACCTGGCCTGGGTGGGTAAGGACTCCAGGGGCGTTGAGCTGGAGATTCTGGGCCGTCCGGTGATTGATGAGCTGACGGGGGAACCGATCCTGCTGATCATTCATGTTATGCCTACTGATGTGAGGAGGTAGAGATGGGAACCGTGGGTGGAGGACTGGGAAAGCTGTTCTTTGATGATGCTGAGGAATACGTAGATCTGGATGCCCAGGACTACCGGCTTCCTGATGGGACGCGGTTGACCAATGCGATGGCCGATGAGCTGGCGGATGAAGTCGAGCGGCATGGACTTGCCGGGCGTCCCCATCTGGACCCGGAACAACGGCCCTCGGTGCATTTGGCGTTCCGGGTCCCTAGCAGTGTTGGGGAACAGGTGGATTCCCTGGCGAAGCGCACTGGGCGCCGCCGCTCTGACGTACTGCGTGCAGCCCTGGATGCTTACCTGAAGGAAAGCGCCTGATCTGTTGCCCGGCTACTCGCAGTCGCTCCGCCGTGGTGGTGCTGCGGGAGAGCAGGCCACCGCCGATGAAGATCACGGCGAATAGTGCCCTGACGACTCGCTTGCAGAGCTTCATCGGCAGCCCTTGAGGCAAGCGCTCACCACAGCTGGCCGCGGCCAGTCCGTCGTAACAGCACTCCCAGTGTTGGTTAGCGGGGGACTCGGTGGTCAAGCTCCCCGGCGTGCTGCGGCATGCAGGTGGTCGGCGGTGATGGACCTGGTGTCCCACTCCTCCTGAACTGCGCCGCCGGACATGACGATCACCCGGTCGCTGAACTGGTGTAGCTCCCGCTCGTCGGTGGTGAACAGCAGCACCCCGACGCCGCGGCCGGTGATCTCCTCCAGGAGCCGCACGAAACGCTCCCGGGTGGCGATGTCCAGGCCGTCGGTGGGCTGGATCAGGATCATGATGCGGGCGTTCTGACTCGCGATCTCCTGCATCTGCTGCCAGCGGCGCTGTCCGGTGGACTGCACGGGACGGTGCAGTATCTCGCTCATCCGGGTCTCCGACTCCTTCAGCATGAGCAGGATCCGGGTGGTGTCCTCGATGGCCTCGTCGTCGACGTTGTCGCCGCCGTCGAGCATGACGATGTTGCGGGCCGCGTGGGCCTCGCTCTCGGGGTCGAGCATGTTGGTCAGCACCGCGATGCCGAGCGCCGGCAGGTCGCGGGGGGCGGTGATGCGGGCTGCGCGGCCATCCACGGTCAGCGACGCCATGTAGGCGGGCCGCTTCCCGATCAGCGCGTCGCGGACCTCCTCGACGCCCGAGTCCCTGACGCCGGTAAAGCCCAGGACCTCGCCGCGGTTCAGCTGGAAGGAGACCGGCTCCTTCGTGCATTCCAGGCCGACCACATCCATCACCACGTCGGCGGTGGCGTTGGCGCGGCGCGGGGTGATTTCGACGACCGAGCCGAACATCGCCTCGGTGAGCTCCTCAACGGTGGTGGTGGCCGAGTCGAAGATCGCCTCGACCTTGCCGTCACGCAGCACCGCGATGCGGTTGCACAGTCGCAGTGCCTCCTCAAGCTGGTGCGTGATGTAGAGGACTCCCCGCCCTTCCTCGACGGTCCGGTTCAGGGCGTAGCGCAGGTCCTCCAGCTCCTCGGAGTTGAGGGCGTTGCTGAGCTCGTCGATGACGATGACATCCCGTGGGTCGAGCATCCGCACCACCTCCGCCATGCGGCGTTCTGTGTGGCTGAGGCCGCCGAGCCGGTGGGTGGGGGACAGCGGGATCCCGGTCTCGGAGAGGATCCGTTTCGCCCTGGTCATCAGTTCCGCGAGGCTGTGCTGCCCCTCGACGTGCCGGAACATGGCCTCGACGACGGTGAGCTTCGGGTCCAGCTCGTTCTGGGGGTCGATCAGCATGATCCGTCGTGGATCCCATGCGCCGCCCCCGAGGCTGGCCACCCCCTCGTCGGCCGAGGTGTAGCCGGCGATGATCGAGGCCATGGTGGACTTCCCCACGCCGTTGGGGCCGACGATGCCGAGCACCTCCCCGTATTGGAGGTCGATGTCGACCCCGGTCAGCACCTCAAGGCGGCCGAAGGACTTGCGCATCCCTCGGACCGCCAGCAGCGGTTCCTTATCCCACATGCATACCTCGTAGTTGTCATTTGTCCGCAACGCGAAGCCGTCTTCTCAGCACCGGGCAGGATCCAGGTGAGTCCCTCTCCCGGCAGGAAGGCGACATGACTCGACTCTAGGCGATGACGGAGTCACTGGCGTAGCGAACCTGCCCTTGGTTAACTGAGATTCCGCAGATAGGACCTTACCGCTGGTTTGCCTTCCTTGCGAGCCAAACCGGTCGGGGAAGGCCGTTTTTGCCGCGAATGCTCAGATTTATTGTCAGACGACCGGCTGACATGAATGATTGTTTTTTCAATCAGAATAACCGGTGCCGAAGGAACCGGACATCGGTGAATCCGGGTGAAACAGGAACGACCGCTCGTCACCACCAGGGATCTGCCCCGGAGGCCAGGTGGTCCAGCATGCTCAGCCCCCCGGCGAAGTCGCCGTGCGGTTGCGGGTAGGGGACGGGCTGGTAGGCGTGGTAGTCCAGTGCGATCCCGCGGTCCGTGAAGACCGACTCGTCCAGGTAATTGCGGCCCGACGGCCCCGACAGGTACACGTCCCCGCCCAGCTCCCCGGTGATCGAGGCCAGCAGCTCGGAGGCCGCCCCCGTCGCCTCCAGCTCCGACGAGCGCACCAGCCGCGCCGGGATCTGGTAGTGGTCGCGCAGCCGGGTGATCAGGTCGGTGCACAGATCCGCCAGGTTCGTCGTCCCGGGGGCGTAGACGACCTCCAGCATCGCCGCGGCCGCCTCGTACCCTGGGCAGCGTCCGTACAGGGTCTGGAGGGTCTTGAGATGGTCGCTGCGCCAGGGCTTCAGCTCGTTGGTCTCCACCTGCGAGGTGAGCTGTCCCAGCCGGCCTTTGGTGTGCACCGGAACCGTCAGCCACTGCGGGCCCCCCGTGCCCTTGATCCTCACCCGGTTCTGGAAGCCGCCCTTGGTGAAGGGCACCGTGTCGAGCAGGACGAAGACATCCGCCTTCGTCATCTTGTCGAAGAACCCCGTCCACGGGGCGAAGTTCGGCTGGTGGATGGTGACTATCATGCCCGGCTCACAGGACGACGCGGATCAGCTCGAAGGCTTCGGCCCAGTCGTGTTTCACCTGGAGGCCGCGCACCCGGGCGAGGGACTCGTGGAACTCACGCGTGAAGTACGGCCTGCCCATCTCCAGCTGCGACGTGTACTTCGTCAGTGCTTCCCACTTGGTGTCCAGGTGATGTCTCTCCAGCGTCACGAAGGCCGACGCCGAGAATGTGATGTGGTTCCACGGCAGCTCGTAGCCCAGCACCGTCTTGTGCTTGAACGCCCGCAGCGCCTCATCGTGGATCGTGGCGTGGTCCTGGTGCAGGTCGGAGCCTGAGGGGATCAGGACCCAGCCGGGATCTAGGCGCCGCGCCAGCTCCACGATGTTCTCCAGCACCTCCTGGCGGTGGTACCCGAGCTTGCGCACCGGGTAGTGCAGGATCGTGCGGTTCTCCGGCTTGACCCCGAGGACGTCCAGCGACGCATTGCACTCGTCGGCCAGCTGCGACGGCGACGACCCAGCGGGCAGCGAGTCCTCCGCCGTCGAGAACACCGCCACGTGCAGGTCCACCCCTGCTTCCAGCCATTTGGCCATCGACCCGCCCGCGCCGAGCTCCGCGTCGTCGGTGTGCGGGGCGAGTACCAGGATCCGTTCGGGGATGATCATCACGTCAGAGGCTTTCGTAACACGACAGGAGCTTGCCCAGCTCCACGTCCCAGTTGTACTTGCGCAGGATCGCCTGCCGGCCGTTCTCGCCGATCCGGGCCGCCTCCTGCGGATCGCTGAGGAGACGGCCGAGGGCCTGCGCGACGGCGTCGGTGTCAAACGGGTCGACGGTGATGCCGCAGTCGTGCTCGGCGACGATCCGCTGCCACAGCGGGAAGTCCGAGGCGATGAACGGCAGCCCGCACGCCATGTACTCGAACATCTTCGTCGAATAGCCCTCGACGTAGTTGCTGATCGGGTGGTCCAGGACGATGCCGACCTGCGCGTCGCGCAGCCCGGCCACCACCTCGTCGCGGGGCAGCGGGCCCAGATAGCGGACGTGCTGCCACCCCGGATGGGCCTCGGCCTGCTCCTGGAGCTGCTTGAACTTCCCTGCCAGCAGGCCCGTCACGCCACCGGGAAGCTGCTCGAAGGCGGCGAGCATCTCGAACAGCCCTTGCTGCTCGGACAGCCCGCCGATGTAGATGAAGGCGTTGCCCCGCTCGCCGAAGGGCTTCTCGTTGCGCTGGTTCGCCAGCCCCTTCTCGGGGAAGTTCTGCACCACCACCGTCTTCGCGGCCGGGAACTTGGCGGCTATCGACGGGGTGGCGGCGACGATCGCGCTCAGCGCCCGTCCCGAGATCCCCTCCAGGACCCGGACGATCCCGGACAGCGGCCTCTTCAGCCAGCCCGGGATCCAGGTCTTGTTCATGATCTGCAGCGGGACGTCCTCGTGGACGTCGTAGACGACCTTCTTGCCACACAGCCGCAACGCCAGCCCCACCCCCATCAGCTCGGGGTCGTGGAAGTGGTAGATGTCCGCGCGCTCCCGCAGCGCCCTGAGGAAAATCGCCCACGTCTTGCGGAAGATCCGGTCGATGCGGCCGCGCGGCGCACCCAGGCCAATCACCCGCACCCCCGCCACGTCAGTGTCGCCGTCATGGCAGTCGATCAGCGCGACGTCATGTCCCGCCGCGGCCAGGGACGCGCACTCCTTGTAGGTGACGCGGGTGTCGTGGACGTCGTGGACCGACGAGAGGTGCCGGACCCGTTTCATCGAGCTGTGCCGTCACCGATCGAACGGTAGGCCACTCCCTCCCAGCGTGCGGGGTCGAGGGCGCCGCGGCCGTCGACGATCACGGCGATGCCGGGCAGGTCGGAGGGAGCCAGCTCCAGGTATTCGGGGTGGTCCGCCTGCAGGATGGCGGCCTCGACGGGATCGCCCAGGTGGTACGGGGTGAAGCCGTACTTCGCGAGCTCCTCGTCAGTGTACATGGGGTCGTGCACCAGCACCTCGGCGCCGCGGGCCCTCAGGCCGTCGACGGTCGGGAAGATCCCGGAGAACGCGGTCTCCTTCACCCGGCCCCGGTAGGAGGCGCCCAGCACCACGACACGGCGTCCCTTCAGGTCGCCCAGCGCACCCTCGGCCAGCGCGATCGCGTACTCGGGCATCGTCATGTTCGCCTCGCGGGCGGTGCGCACGATTGTGGCGTCCGGGTCGGTGTAGAGGTAGAGCCGCGGGTAGACGGGGATGCAGTGGCCGCCGACGGCGATGCCGGGGCGGTGGATGTGGCTGTAGGGCTGCGAGTTGGAGGCGTCGATGACCTTGTGGACGTCGATGCCGTTGGCGGCGGCGAACTTTCCGAACTGGTTGGCCAGACCGATGTTGACGTCCCGGTAGGTGGTCTCGGCGAGCTTCGCCATCTCCGCGGCCTCGGCCGACCCCATGTCCCACACGCCGTTGCCCTGTGGCAGGTCGGGGCGCTCGTCGAAGGTCAGAACCTGTTCGTAGAATTCGATGCCACGGGCGGTGCCCTCGGGGGAGAGGCCACCCACCAGCTTCGGGTACTTGCGCAGATCCTCGAACACGCGCCCGGTGAGCACGCGTTCCGGGGAGAAGACCAGGTGGAAGTCCTTGCCCTCGGTCAGACCGGAGATCTCCTCGATCATCGGCTTCCAGCGATTCCGGGTGGTGCCCACCGGCAGTGTGGTCTCGTACGAGATCAGGGTTCCGGGTGTCAGGTGCTCGGCGAAAGACCGGGTGGCTGCCTCCATCCAGCCGAAGTCGGGCTGCCAGGTCTCGTCGTTGACGAACAACGGGACGACGATCACGATCGCGTCGACTCCCGGGATGGCCTCCGAGTAATCGGTGGTGGCACGCAACCTCCCAGCCGGCACCAGCCTCGACAGTTTCTCCTGGAGGTGGGCCTCGCCCGGGAAGGGCTCGGTTCCGGCGTTGACCTTGTCCACAACGGTCTGCTGAACGTCGACGCCGACGACTTCATGACCCATGTCTGCGAACTGGACTGCCAGGGGCAGCCCGATCTTGCCGAGTGCGATGACGGCGATCTTCACGAGCGATTCCTTCCCAAACACTGAACCCAGCGCGCTGCTGCAGGTGATTGTACTCACGGGATAATCTGTGCCGCATGAGTCCTGTGCTGGCCATCGGGCCATCGAACTACGCCGGGCAGGCGACCGCATGGGCGCGGGCCGCCGCATCGAATCTTCCGGTGGGGGCATGGTCGTTTTCCGGGGTACCGTTGCGTGGAGGCGGGTTCCACTTCGAGGTGGACAAGTTGCTCGGTCGGTTCGGGTTTCGGGCTCCCGTCGCCTGGGGGTGGCGTGCGAGGCGTCTGTTCGACGGCGTCACCCATGTGGCGCTCGATGGTTTCATGTCCTTTGCGCGGTGGGATCGCGCCTCTCATTTCCAGGCGGATGCCCGGAGGCTGGCGGAGATGGGGTATTCGATGGCGTTGATCGCGCACGGCTCAGATGTGCGCGACCCCTTGGCTCACATGGCCCGCGACGAGTGGTCGTATTTCACGGTCGGCGACGAGA
>ERZ773067.1550-NODE-1550-length-12214-cov-3.539107_pt1 | contig 12214 bp, 23 predicted proteins | sample MGYA00580622_ERZ773067 | MGnify/ENA primary metagenome ERZ773067 (study PRJEB29015, sample SAMEA2737998) | human oral metagenome | biome: human oral; feature: human-associated habitat; material: dental | place: China | collected 2113 ...
ATAGGTCTTTGCCAAGGAAAGAAAAATTATGACAAACGCCACGACATAGCAAAAAGAGAGTCAGACATAAGGATAAAAAGAGCAATAAAGGAATTTAACAACAAGTATTAGAGGAGTTAAACAGTGAACGATCTATCTGTAATTAAAGAACTGGGTTTTATAAAAGACGACGGTCAGGAGTATGATATAGACGAGATACTTGACGTATTGGACATAGAGACCAGACAAATAAGAGGGATGTTTGCAGATTACGAGTGTGCAGCAATGGAAATTGAGACCAAGTTTAAGGTGCTCAATCTACAATTTTCTTCCGATTCCAATAGAAATCCTATCGAAACAATCAAGACCAGGATAAAAACCATGCCAAGTATATTGAGGAAATTGCAAAGGAGAAATTTACCTATTACCATAGAGGCTATAGAGGAGAATTTGCACGATATAGCAGGTGTAAGAGTGATATGCTCTTTTATAGATGACATATATAAGTTGGCTGATTATATTAGCGAGCAAGATGATGTAGAAGTCATAGAGAGAAAGGACTATATCAGCAAACCCAAAGAGGGTGGCTACAGGAGTCTGCATTTAATAGTGAGGACACCTATTTTCACACAAAAAGGTAAGAAATTGGTCGATGTGGAAGTGCAGATAAGAACTATTGCCATGGATTTTTGGGCGTCACTTGAACACAAACTGCGCTATAAAAAGCAGATAGATCCTGACTTGCTTTCACAATTGTCAGAAGAACTTAGGATTTGTTCAAAGATAAGTGATGAGTTGGACAGGACTATGCAATCAGTAAGAGAAAGATTGGAGACATAAAAATGGACGGATTTAAAGATTTCATATATGATATCAGCGATTTGATTTTAGGTTTTGCAGTCGTTACATTTGCTTCTGTAGCCATTTAATTTCTCCTTTTTAAAAATAATTAATATCAAATACAGCTTGATATCGATATTGTTTCGTTTCAGTGTCCGTAAAATTGTAATCGCTGTTCAAGTGGACACCGCTGATTGAGTCTAGTTCAATCAAGCCTTTCACAGCCTGCTTCACTTTGACATTGAGCTCAGCAGCTTTCTGCATGCTCGGAGCGTAACTCTGGAAGGCAAAAGTCGCACTTCCAGAATGATTTCGCTCACTGCTCCCAGTTTTTTCAATAATGACAAAACTGGCTGGCATCTTTGCTTCATGCTCAAAAAATGACGGTACATCTAAATGACCGTCAAGACATTTCTTGATAATAATTTCAATCATTTAGCGCACCGCCTTCAGCAAAGTATTATTTCGTAGATTATCTTTCTTAGCTTGATAGGTTTTGGGATAGACCATCGCATTTGCCCGCGTCTTCCCGACATGACTGTCCTGCTCATAGCCTGGGCCACATCTGCTACGGATTTTAGTAGCTTCCTGATTTAGTAGATTTTGGATTTCCCTTGACTTCAGCAAAGCACCGACTCCAGCACCATTTAGCTTGACTTGCATATTAGCCATACCGCTCCACCGTCACTTTCTTGTTCCAGTCCAGCGGAATCAAGCTGTCAATCCCTTCTATTGGGATGCCAAAAGTGCGCCACCGCTGATCAAAGAAAAGAACTTCCTTATCTTCCCAGTTATGAGTGTCGCCTTTTGGTATTGCTAAGGTGTAGACAGCTACCTTGCCAGTAAGATTGAGCTGATTGACTTTATCGTCTGTTGAGGTTGGGCGCACAAGCACATTTTCAACTTCAATTTCTCGATCTTCGAAGACAGAATGACCAAAATCATCCTGTCCCGTCTTGACCTTGTCAATTAAGGTCACGGTAATACCCTTAATCCGTCCCATAGATATCCATCACCCCAAATCTTTGCTTCTTCAGTCCCAAGCGTTTGAGCTCCGAGTCCTTGATAAAGAGACCTCCACCAGGCACCAAATAGGAACCACTTACCGAGTAGCCCAAAGCGCTCTCAGCAAATTGAGTCATCGGTTCCTGCTCAGTAGAGGTCATCAAGGTACGAGCCACTACATCGACAGTAACAGACTTGACCACACTGGCAAAAGACGAATTCTCAGCCACAAGCACATCCAAGTCTTTACCAACCTTCTTAGCTTCGACACGCAGAGAGTCAGAGACAATTTTCAACAGAGCCTCTGCTCGCTTACGCTCGTCTGATTTCAAAAGACGCCACAAAGTTTGCAGCTCTTCAACTGTTGCAAAGTCTCCCATTCAGCTTACTCCTTATGCGCTTCTAGCAAAGCAATCAATTCTGCTTTTTTAGCTTTGTCACTGTACTCAACACCAAGCTCGTCTAGCTTAGACTTGAGCTCTGGCACAGTCCAGTTATTTGGATCATCCACTTGTCCTTCTTGCTGCTTTGCATATTCAGCAGCGGGAATCCAGTCGCCCCCAGAAATTTCTGAACTAGTATTGATTGTTGCACCAGTCTTTTTGTTTACATACTCAGCCATGATTAACCTCCCGTTTTCACAATACGAGCGAAACTAGCAGCGTCCATGATGCCCCATCCAATGTATGCTTCGCAACGGATATAAATCTGGTTATACCCTTTAAGGTCGCGACCGCTATTGTCAGGATCACCATACTTGATGATTTCCATCGGAACTTCTTTCGCATATCCCCATTTGAACATTGTTTCAAAGTCACCAACAATAGCTGTGTTCTTAGGATCTGTTTGTGAGTATGATACAGTGCGGTTTTTATCTACTGCCAATCCATTGATTGCATCAGGTACACTACCCCATGCCAATTCAGGATACAATTTCCCGCCTTCAGCATTTTTCATTTTTGAAAGTGCTGTAGTAAAGATAGGGTCCAAAATTGCTCCAGTGATGTCACGTTCTGAACCATCAATCATACCAACTGCATCTTCCATGTTTTCATCTGGGTTAGTTTCTTTGAAGGTTACTGTCTGAGTAACTTTTTTATCAAAGCAGTTAGTTCCAATAATGCTTGACTCTTGTTTTGTACGTGGGTTAATACCGTGAATACTCATAATATCAAGCCCTCGTGCTAATTTTTTAGAAAATCCTTCCACAAAATCACTGAGAATGTCAACTTTTGCTTCTTCTGATGCGTATAAAAACTCATCAGATACTCGAGCACCATATTCGACTTTTAGTGGAACAATAGTAACAGGATCAAGGCTCACACCACCATGAGTCTTCTTGCCATTTTCAGCCACGATGTCGATGTCCGAATCAAAGTCGAAAACGAACTCTTTTTGACCGCTAAACGGAATAGGTTTTTGGGGTGATAGCTTAGCAATTGATGAATGTCCCTTCACCTTACTAATAACTTCTTTCACAAGATCTGGATCAAATAGGTTTCCTTTTCCAAGTTGTGCTTCTGACATATTTTTTCTCCTTTTTAATCTTCAATATTTAAATTATGAACCAAGTTTCTATACATGGTTCTTTTAGCATCTTCTTTCGGAACGATCGGTTCCGTTGATTTCACTGGCGCTACTTTGCTTACTGGTTTCATAAACCCAGCCAAGCGCTCTGCATCTGCTTTGAAGCTTTCTTCATCAGTCCCCTGCAAACGGTCTGCAAGGTCGTAAGGCAGTCCATGTTGCAAAGCCACACGAGTTCGCAGACTAGCCGTCTCATAATTAGAGATTTGATTCTGCATCTCTTCAAGTTGCTTGTCAGCATCCGCCTTACTTTGACGATTAGCTTCAATTGTTGACTTCAAATCAACATTTTCTTTTTTCAAGTCTTCAACAAGAGATTTAAGCTGGTCATAGTCGGCATACTTCTCTTTCTCCCGAGATAAACGAGCCTTAATAGCAGCATCAAATTCTTCTTGTGTTGTGATCGGTTTAAAATCTGACATTCTCATGTCTCCTTTCTCCTGCTTCCCCGGCAGTTCGGTAATTTTGGGCATCAAAAAAAGCAGTCACAAGACCGCTTATTTTAATAACTGATTTTTTGCTTTTTCTTAGGCTTAGTTGTAGCACAAGCCCAGTGCGCAAGCAATGCACTATCCATCAAAGAAATATCCATGTCGTCAAAGTGCGATCGATAACCAAAGCCACCGTTTGAGCCAATATTCCGCTTGTCGCAGTTAGTGGCTACTTTTGATAGCGATGGCTGGCCAGCGTGACAGATGGTTTTCTGGTAGATCCCCTGTTCCCAAAGAGCGTTGGCCACGATGATTTCCTTAACCGTCGGCAGAATCACATTCTTGATTCTGTAGTCCTTCAACTCTTCGTCTAGGATCTTCTGACCACTTGCGCCATCTATGACAATCTGAGCTACATCAGCTTGTCTCAGAAAAGCAACCATCCACTCATTCCCATTACGAACAGATTGACAATCAACTGTTTCAATAAAGTATCGACCATCCTTGGTCCTTGCAGCAATACTCAATGCCACGTTCGTTCCATCTTGACCGTACTTGATACCAACAGACAGCTTGCCAGACAATTCTGGAACATCATCTACCTTGAGCTCATTCCACTCCGTCTCAGAAATAGCAGATTTCTGGTTGTAAGTTGGCCAAAACCCCAAACGTTGGATATTATGGTCTAGCTTATCCTCACCAAGCTCTGCTTCAATTTTACGCTCATTTAAGTGATAGCCCATAGATGGATTGGAATTATACCAGGCTTCCACATCGTCAATTTCCTTTTCATCAGAAACTGACCACTCAGCCCATCCAGAATACTTTCCTTTCCCAAAGAGGCAAGTCTCACGGTACTTAGTAAAGACCGTACCGCTTGATACAGGGGTCGGAGGTGTCCCACACATGATTGTGATAGGATTTGCACTATCCGTCACCGTGTACTTCAAAGCAGATTCTTGCTCTGTGGTGTACTCCTGAGCCTCGTCAATGATCAGCATGTCGAAACCTTCACCAAGACCACCATTTGAGGTCCTAGTACGAAATTGGACAACACCACCTGTTGAGTAAAGCTCAATTCTCTCCTGCCCCTTTGCCCGAATGGAATTGAAATCCTCACCATCCACATATCCCATTTTCTCAAGGTATCGCTTGACCTTTTCAAAAGAGGAATGGGATGTAGAAATTCGGTGAGCCGTGTGCAGGATATTCAATCCCTTATGCAAGCCCCAAATTTCAAGAATATAAAGGATTTCAGATTTCCCATTACGACGAGGAATAGAGTAACCAAACTTCTGATGCACCCAAAGACCGTTCTTGTCAACAGCCATCATAGGCAGCAAAAGATTCTTTTGCCAAGCATAGCAAGAAAGACCAGTCCGCTCGTAAAGTTCAATCGCTTCTTTAGCTTTTGAATTTTTCTTGACGTATTTTAAAATCACCGATTGAGTAGGATTCTGATTGCCAAGTTTCTTCCTCGCCATTCCACATTCCTTTCAATCGTCATCGCATGATAACCCTGTCGCTGGGAGATGTAGAGAACAGCCTAAATACTATCTAAAATATTTAGATACTCTACTTCTTCGTAAGTTTCTTCAAAAATATCAGGCTTGCATGGATAAAATTCACCTTGAACTCCTTTGATAATATAATCCCCCTTTTTGGCCATCATATCACCTTCAAGTGTAGCAATCCATATATTCCCAAGCCCATCAAACCAAATCTTGTTTTCTGCAAAGTCAATCACTTCTTTATGGTTATTGCTGTTCCAGTGCACCGCCTCAACCACAACAGGTTTCTTTCTGTACTTCATTTTCTGACTCCTTCCAAAGAATAAGAAAAGCACCCCGACTACTGCCGTGTGCTTATGCTATAATTTCAACTTCTTTGATTTCGTCCTCAAAGAGTTTTGTCCATCGGGTTCCTGATTTAACAGACAACCCATCAAGTTCTTCATCATAGACATCCTTGTCCTCATAAAGACAGAGGCCTTCGAATGTCTGGTTGTCAACATCGGTGATTCTGACAACCTTGTTATTAAATTTTCTAAGTTCCATCAGTCTCCCCTTTCGTAATATGTCGGTATCAAGTGTGCGCCAGTTTTGCTATATTTGATTGTCATAGCATTTACTGGCTTACCAGTATAAACATCAATTCCCAACGGCCTATCTTCAAACAAATCAACCTTTTCATTGCTGGTTTGAGCGCCTTTTCTACTTGTTTCTAAAAATCCAGTCATCTTGTACTTGTCATACAAAGCATTGACATCCACATCATCATAGAAATAACTCTTTCCAGACGGTGATGTTGACTGAATATGTCTAGCTTGCTTTTCAGAGTTAATTTTATCTAGCCATGTGCCATTTTTGAATTTTTCTTGGATATAAACTACATCTTTTAAGCGCTCATATCTTTCACTATCATTATACTTCAACTCCTGAAACTTTGCTAGTGAAATAGGTGCATTTTGCGGCCCCAAAACTTCAACGATTTTCTTGTACTCTCGGATATCTACCTTTCGGTTATTATCACGCACATCAATATTCTGCTGTTTGCGTCGTTCAAGGACATCAGCGCTTTCTTTTGACCACTTTTTAGACCAAGAGTTTTGCTGCTTCCCATTTTTTGGATGATAATCAATGGTGCATTGACAACGTTGATGCCTTCGATAAAATCCTGGGGGCTCTTCACCGTACAAGTATTTACCAACCAGCGACTGACACCAGTCACAACAATGTCCCGTAGAATGTCGTTCAATGACTGGAGCCAGCCCAACTTTTTTCTGAAATTCCGCATTTCTCTGAATACTATCATCAATAATGCTCTGGCTAAAATTGACAATCGGCTCTTTCAAAATCCAAGCAATCTGACTAAACTCAGCTTCACTGGAAATCCGATTGACCAAACCAGCTATCCTATCCTGATTTAGTTCAGGAACTTGAACTCTCAGCCCTATTTTAGCCTCTTCATTCAAATTTTTCTGAACTTGCTGAGCATAGCCACTTATTAGCTCGAAATTCCGCCCCAGTGTCTCCGTCAGCAGCCTTTTAGCGATATTGTAATACATTTTGCCGTCTGGAAGATTAGAGGGGCTTACAGAACCTCTCAGAACCTTAGAAAGAATTTCCCCTAACTCGATAGCATACTCATTCGCATCCAGATAACCAGCTGACTTAGATTGTAATTTTGACAAGAGAGACTTCAGCACTTCGCTATCAAGCCTCGCCTCCTCAAATTCCGTCTGAATTTTCGTCAACAAGTCCGGCACGATATCCTTGACCATCATTTACCTCTTTCTCAATCGGGGCAGGGGCAGGATTCTCAGCACCCTTGATACCTGTCAAGTCTCGGATAGTCTCACCATCCACATAACCAGGCACAGCCTGATTGAGCTTGATAGCACCATCCCCAATCATTGTCAACATATTGGCATCTGCTTCAAATAACGGCTCCCACTTCACTTTCGTTTTCACAAATTGACTGCGGGCATATTTAAAATCATCTTGCAAACAAGTAGCCACATAAGCCACATTCAGAAAACCTGCTCCCAGTGACCGCTGAGCCTTCCGCCCAGCTAAGCGCAAGTTTTCGTGACTAGCCTTGATAGCTTCTACAGATGATGGATTATCTGACACAAATCCCAAATCATCCAAGGTCAAACCCATTTCGCCAGCAAATCCAGCAGCAGCCGTTCTTAGTTGCTCCGTAAAAGGCGACATGCTAGCAGTGCTAAACTGGCCAACGTTTGGCTTTTCCCCATTGTCACTTGCCGAAATCGTCAACAGACTTGATACTGTCGCTTGCCATTTTTCCAAAGGTTCTGCATCAGGATCTAGCCCTAGAATATACTTTTGAGGCCATGAATAAAATTCCGCTGTGATGTCTGCTCTTTCCAAGGTCCGCTTAGCATATTTCTGATAATACATGCCAGCTCTCGTGATACGACTACGACCAAACGGTCTTACCGCATCAGGACGATGAATGACTGGAACCAACAGTGGAATATTCGTCGGATTGCTGATTGAGTAGGGACGACCATCTTTTGGAATGAAATGCGTTGCATTTGGCTCAAAGTAAGCCTCTAAAGTTGCCTGACCATAATCATCACGAGCCAGCACCGCATAACCTTCCACAAGAAGACCAGTGATAGGATCAATCACCCCGGTTGCATTGCTAGCTTCGATTACCTGCAACCGAACCTCATCATCTTCCCCTTTTGAAATATAGATGAAGCAACACGAACCAATCAGCGCAGCCAGAATAGCACTATCAAAAAAGATATCCGGATTGTTTCTATCAAAAATTTTCGTAGCATCAAAGATGTCATTGGCAAATTCCCGAAAAACCAGACGATCAGCAAGACTATCCACACCTTTAGCGGTCCAACCCAAGGTCGCCCTATACTGCGCCCTGACATTTGGAGGAATCGTGATTCCTATTGGCGCTTCCTGATGCTGCATAGCATAATGCTTATATCTCAGATTGACCCTTGACCTACAAGATGCAAGTTTCCTCCTCAGATAATCAATTCCTCTTAATTCCAAGTCATTCTCCTTCTATTTCTAGGTTTTGGCGCGAGAAAAAATGTACAGTGACGGCGTGAAGCTCGGCCGAGCCTTGGGGGAGGGTACTACCCCCCTATCTGCCAAAAGGCAGATTGGCTACAAAATCATTATTTCAATTTTTTCAAGCGCTAAGCAAAAAATATCATTGTTAATTTTTATTTAATAAATTTAGAATAGCATTCGTTCACATACTTAAATATTCTTTTGAGCGTTTAAGCTCTATACTTTGTCCAATCTATACTTTGAGGCAGATTGCGATTGCCAACAATCTTTGAGTTTTCAGCTCTGCTATCAGCATAGAGCTTATCAGACTTCTGTCTGTTGCATTGCCAGTGAGCCAGCTGTAGATTATTGATATCTGATGGATGCCCGTTTCTGTTGATTGGAATGATGTGGTCAATGACCGGACTTAGTGGATGTGGGTACTTCAAGGATTTATCAACGGGTAACCCACAAATTCCGCAAGTGTTTCTGGTTTTAAGTATGATGTTCTTATTCTTTTCAAACGCAACACGGTGAGGTCCGTTTCTATCTGGGCGAGGGAGGTTCATCTTAGGGACTTCCTTTTTTTATGATTAGGGGGGAGGTTTTCAAGACCTCTCCGGTTGTTCTGGGGAGGGGGTATTTTTTGTACTTGAACCCCTCCCGTATTTAACATATCTTATATTCTGTTAAATTCAATCAAATATCCCTAGAGGCATATTCTTCAAGGATTCAGCATTGTTTTTCTAAAACTGAATTTCCAAATTCTCAATATGTTAAATATAAGATGATTTAATACTTAAATTTAAGCATCACATCATCTATCTCATCCTGCTCATAGCCAATATAATCGAGCGTTTGTCTCTGCGTTGCATGATTAAATATTTTCATCAACATGACCAGATTTCCTTCTCGTTTGTAGAAATGGTACCCAAAAGTCTTACGCATTGAATGAGTTCCGATTTTGTTAAGACCAATATGCAAAGCAGCATCTTTGAATATCAAGTAAGCAGCTTCTCTGCTTATGTGATGGATTCTTGCGCCTGGCATGCTGCCAGATTTTGACCGTTTTTTCTTTCGACTTGGGAAAAGGAAATCGTAGCTTTTTAAATCATTTTCTCTGATATACTCATCCAGTGCCTTTCTTAGCTGGTCATTTATAGGAAATCTTTTCCTCTTCCTTGTCTTTTTTTCGTAAATATCAATGTGGTCGTTAAGCACATGCTTGACTTGTAGCGGGATGATGTCGCTGATTCGCAATCCAGAATACAAGCCACACATGATCAATATATAGTTGCGCTCACTTTTAGAACGTAGATAATCTTTCATGCGTTCGATATCATCAACTTCCCGAATTGGATCAACTTTTTTCACAACATCACCTCCAAACTACCAGAAAAGGCAGGGTGTGCCTGCCTTCGCCTATTATTCGATAGTACTATTTTAGCACATTGAAATTGGTATTTACTCTTGATTTACTCCGCTTTTACTCCAGAATAGCGACTTGCTCGCCGTTTCGGTAAAGCTCCGCAAATGCTAATAGAGCTTTATCAAGAATTTCGTAATACGAACTTTCTGAGATTGCAAGCTCGTTGTATATCGTCTCATCTTTCTTTCGTTGCCAGACTAGATACTTCTCATATATGATCCTACGATAGTATGGATCGTGCAGCTCGCTGACCGCCTGCTCAATAGCATCTAGCTCCATCTCTGCGTCTACTTTTCTAATAGCAAGCTTCTCAACCTGACTAGTCGTATCGCTTCCAGGATTTCGAGGCATGAAAGAATACATCGTGGTAACTTTCTGACCATTTTTGTCATTGGCCACACGACGCCAACGAGGATAGCCTTTCAAGATTTTCTTGGCATTTTCTTTCGTTTTCGCTTCGTTTATTTCTGGGAAAAAAGGCATCTCTCACCTCAATTCTATGTATTTTCATTTTTCAAGGCTTGTCAAAACCTTTGAATAACGCTGCCAGCCCGTCAAAAATAGAAGCAAGTGTTCTAGCCATACTCTTGAATACTTGTTTAACGGCTCTCGCTAGTTCTTCAAGTTCTTCAGGACTTAGCTGAGCCAATTCTTGATTCAACTTTTCTTGCTCACGCAGTAGAGCCTGTTTAGCTTTCTTCTTCTTGATTCTTTTGTTCATCTGGTTTTCTCCAAATTTTAGCAATCGACTCGACAGTGCTGATGACTGTGATAGCAATCATAATAGCGATAAAGCTTGTTAAATATGGATTTTGTAACATAAATTCATAACCATTCATATTAGTTTCTTCCTTTCTTTCCACTTGATCAACTTGCCTTCGTTGTCATTGTTCCAATACGACGGGATTCTCCCGATATTCTTTTCCACATAAACAATCTTTTTAACCATCTTTTCGATTGTTTGCGGTTGCTGGTCATCATCGCTCCAGCCAGCAAGCCAAGCTGGATTGATGTTATAAGTCTTAGCAATTTTCTCGATTTGTGGGATTGATGGTGTTGCACCTTTTTCATAAAGCAACAAGGTATTCTTTGATATCCCTGTTGCTTCGTGGATTTCACGACGGCTGAGCCCAAGCTTGTTTCTTAATTCTTCAAATCTTGATGTCATCTTGCCCTCCAACGTCGATGTGACCGCCGTTTTTCGGCTTTTGCGTGTGCAATGGCATAGCGAGCCATCTCATCCCAGACGTGATCAGCATTTTCTAGCATGAGATTGACACATTTTTCTTTTAAACTATCAATCTCAGCTTCTTGCATTTCGATATCTTTGTATGCTCGCTCATATAGCTCATCTTCTAGGAAGCGAATGCGGTCAGCCATCGCTTCCTGGATGATGATGTAGGTTGGTTTCTTGTATTCAGACATTTCTACCTCCTAAAATGGTAAGTCATCATCTGAGATGTCCATCGGCTGGCTATTTTCAAAAGCTGGTGGCATCTGCTCGTCGATGCTGCTATGATTAGCAGCTTTGTTACGACTTTCTAAAAGCTGAAAGTTGTCTGCAACGACTTCTGTGACATAGACACGCTGACCTTGCTGATTGTTGTAGTTACGAGTCTGAATGCGACCAGTAATTCCGATTAGAGCGCCTTTCTTAGCCCAATTAGCAAGGTTTTCTGCCTGCTGACGCCAGATGACACAATTGATAAAGTCCGCTTCTCGCTCACCACTTTGATTTTTAAAGTTGCGATTAACAGCCAGAGTAAAGGTTGCGACCGCTTGGTTTTGCGGTGTATAGCGAAGTTCAGCATCACGGGTCATACGTCCCACAAGTACAACGTTGTTAATCATCTGTCACCTCCAAAATATCTTGATTTTCGTGGATGTTGCCTATGATTTCCTCTGCTTCCGTCCAAGCATATCCTTCTTTTATTCCTTTTAGATAAATAGCAGGCATTCCGCCTATGAATGTACCACCATATTCTTTTTCTAAATACACTTCATGGGGACATCCTCTTGTACATTTAACGATGTCACCGACAAACACCTCCTTGCCATTTTTATCCAAAAGGCCTGTTGACTGCATGAGTTCGATTTCGTTGGCTTTGCGCATAAATGTGATAGCGTCGCCGATAAAATCTAGTTGACCATTGTCAAAATGGATCTCATCAACATCAATCATTTCGTTTCGTGTTCTATCCCACGCCCTAAATTTTGGTATCATCTTGCACCTCCTTATTTTCTCTCACCTGTCACTTGATTTTCTAAAACCCTAAGTTTAAAACATCTGTTATCACCTGTGCTTACTATTGTGATTTCTTCAGTCCATTGACTTCGTGTGTAAGGGTATCGTTCAGGTCGTTTCATATTACCTCCTCGATCTTGATTCCTGGACA
>ERZ773067.1558-NODE-1558-length-12177-cov-3.886652_pt1 | contig 12177 bp, 14 predicted proteins | sample MGYA00580622_ERZ773067 | MGnify/ENA primary metagenome ERZ773067 (study PRJEB29015, sample SAMEA2737998) | human oral metagenome | biome: human oral; feature: human-associated habitat; material: dental | place: China | collected 2113 ...
AATGAGGAAAGAATAAGCCGAGCCGCGGACATACTGATATTCGGTGAAGAAACCGCTGACCACCGCCATCCCGTAGAGTATGCCCTTTTCACTGGCTCTTCGAATGTCCCAGGCCGCAACGGTCTTCATAATGTCTAAGTACTTCTCCCCGTAAAACGACTCGTGTTCCGCCTGATACGCCGCCGCAAAGCGCTCCGCAACGCTGCTGTCTCCGTCCTTTAACGCCTTCATCGGCGCAAAGAAGCAGCGCTCCATCTCATCCCTGCGAATTGCATGATAGGTGATGTCAAACCCCATAGTGAAATCTCCCCTTCTGTTTCCTGAAATCGTCTAGCAGTCCCGCCGCCGGTAGATACGGATAGTCAGTGCGTACGAAAAAACAAATGCACACACCGCAGCTGACAATATCATAATTCCGACCGCAATCGTTCCCCGCGCTGTCAGCGGGGTCGGGATGCGCGCATTGATGAAACTGCTGATCGCCGCAATGATACCAAAGCCCAAAAGCAGGCTGATAACCAACAGAGCTTCTCCTCTTTCCTCTCCTCCCGATGAGCAATACAGCGGAAAAAAGATTGCCCCCGCAAACAAGCTGACACCGATCCCGCCAACATACAGATTAAAGACATCTGTGGGTTTGTCAAATAGAAAGCCCCGAAATACCAGCGATAAACCAATACCGCTTCCGGCAAGCAACATTCCGAAAGCGAGCCAGAGCAGCAGGCTCAGAAAGTAGCTCCTCACAATCTCAGCTCTCCTTACCGGCATTGACAGCTTATACTTGTCCCACTTAAAGCCCCGTTCTTTCAGGCTTCCCACAAGCGAGATGAGCGAAAATCCGACCATGCAAAACAGGGTAAACGAAATGAGTAGCATTTGATTTTTCATAACAATACCCAACGCACAGAGCAACACCATAAGAGCTGTAATTGCCTTCGCATTGTCCAAGGTCGCGAAATAATTGTTTTTCAACAGTCCCTTCATATCCGTTCTCCCTTGATCAGCAGCAGCATAATCTCATCAATGGATACATGGTCAATCACAGCGTCCCTGTATTTTCTTTGTGCGGCTTTGCTGTCGGAAAGCAGCACATCGACCTGATAATCCCGTTTCAGATAAGCCATCATATCCTCTTGGTTCAAGGCCTGAAATTGATTCTCGCTGCAGCGCATCACACCATAGTTATAGCGCAAATCATCTTTCATTGCGGAGAGAATCAGTCTCCCGTTGTGGATAAAGGTAATGTAATCGGCTATTTTTTCCAAATCACTTGTAATGTGGGATGACAGCAAAATAGAGTGCCGCTCATCCTGCACAAAATCCAGAAACACATCCAACATCTCATCCCGCATGATGGGATCCAGTCCGCTAGTCGCCTCGTCTAAAACAAGCAGCTGCGGATGATGCGATAAGGCAGCCGCAATCGCCAATTTCATCGTCATTCCTCTGGAATACTGTTTGATTTTCTGCGTCGGCGTCAATTTGAACTTCTCGAGGTAGTGGCAAAACAGCGTCTTATCCCAATGCCTGTAAACACCCGCCATAATATCCGACACTTGATTTGCATTCAGATAACTCGGAAAATTAGCCCCGTCATAGACGACAGCAATCCGTTCTCTGATATCCGTATCGGAATCCCGCATCTCTTTTCCGAATAATTTGATGCTGCCGCCGTATTGCGCAATCGTATTTAGAATACAGCCGATTGTGGTCGTCTTTCCGGCTCCGTTTTCTCCGACAAAGCCTAACACAGCGCCATACGGTAGCGAAAAGCTGATGTCCTCCAGCCTAAAACTCGATCCCGGAAATGACTTGGAGACCTGTCGCAACTCTAATATATTTTCCATATTATTCGTCCTCCAGATAGAACAGCGCCAATAGCTCCTTCAATTTTTCAAGCGAAATTCGGTTCGTTCGGCCGATTTCCGCGGCGATTTGCAAATGTTCTTCGGCGATGCGCTGCTGTTCTTCCTGATAGAACTCTTTGTTTTGTGCGGAAACAAAACTGCCTCTGCCAACCGTGGTTTCTATAAAGCCATCTCTTTGCAGCTCCTCATACGCTCTCTGAACAGTAATGACACTCACATGGATTGATTTTGCCAGCGCACGCATGGAGGGAATCGCATCTCCCGCCTTTAGCTCCCCGCTTATGATCATGGCTTTTACCTGTGTTGTGATCTGCTCATAGATCGGTTTTCCGGTATTGTTGCTGATCACAATGTCCAAACTGCGTCCCCCCCTCGCCATAGTGTACTTATTGTATATGTACATTATATCAGCTTGCCGAGTGTTTTCAACAGAATTTTTTCTCTTCTAATTTGCATCTTTGACCGTTTCCTAAGCGCAGCGGAAGATACAGGCAAAGAGATAGCGCAATCCGACTCCATAAAGAAGTCGGATTGCGCTATCTCTTTCAAAACCAAGCGGCTCCGAAGCCGAAGCCGCGTCAAAGGCACACTGCAAGAACCTATCTTATTCGATATTCCGCACCACGCCCGAGAACAGCAACGAACCGTCCTCCGCGGTTACGAGGAAGAGGAAGGGGCGGTCGAAGGTAATGTCCAGAGGCTCGCTCATCTGCATCGCCGCTTCCGCCATGGCCAGCATGGTATAGGCCGCTCCGGTCACACCCTGCTCATCCACCTCTACCATGGCAGCGTGTGTTGCGCGATTCAGGAAGAAATTGTTATTTGCTTCCGTGAGCGGTTTAAAGTTCGCCTTGCCGGCATCCATCGCGTCTGTAATGCCCATGGCTGCAAGCGTTTTCATGAGGTCTGTCTCCTCGGAAACCTTGAATTTCGGCAAAGTCAGATTCACACGGTACGAAGTCCATTGCGCTGTGTCCGTCGGCGGCAAAGCGTCAAAGACCGCCGCATCTTCCGTGAGTTCATTGACCGCAACGCCCTCCTTCGGCAGGTAAAAATACATGTCGCCGCTGTCCTTCAGCGGCAAGCGGACTGCGGTAAAATTCTCCGCTTCCATGACGCCCATGGTGTCGGTTTGGTGCATCATGTCAACCGTCGCATCGCCCTTTGTCCCGTGGAAGGTCTCCTTTGTGTTGCCCGCGGCATAAAACTCGTCAACCCACGCCGCCTTATAGTAGATGGTCGTGACCAGCGCCAAAACCGTATCCGGCTCAAGCTTTAAGTTCTTGGTGTACTCCGTTAGAAGTCCGCCGGTATTCTGATCTGTCCACTTGCGAAGCGCCTCATCCATTTCCGCCGAGCCCGGCTTTCCGCGAAACGAAGACGCATAGTAGGTTTTCGCGAGGCGGCTCAGTGTCTCCTCGTTGTAGCGCACGGACTCATTGAGCCAGAGTGAATCCGCAAGCAGGCTCTTGACAAGCGGCGTGTCGATATAATTGCTCTCCCAGAGCGCCGAAATGCGACCTTGCAGGGCCTCCGCATCCTCCGCTTCGAGCGTCTCCAAAATCTGCTTTCTGGTATCGCCCTCCGTGATTTCCGAGAGCATGGCAAGCGCCATATAGATATTGAGCGGCGAACAGACCGTGTTTTCATCCGCCCCGTTTAAGATCTTCGGCAACAGATTGCGGTAATAGCCCCGCAGTTCCGTCTGATAAGCGGCGGAAACCGCTGTTTTCTTACGGTAAGCCTCGAGCCAGTCCCGATGTTCGTCGCTCTGCGCAAAATCTTCCGCCGTCTTCCCCTCCGCAATCGGCGCGGGATACTCGGCTTCCACCGTCTTTAACGCAGCCGTCGGCGCACAGGCCGCAAGCGCAGACGCGGAAAGTGTCAGCGCCGTCAGCATCGCAAGACTCTTTTTCCGGAAATGTTTCATGCCGTACCTCCTTATTCTGCCGGTAGTTTTCGGTCCGATTCAGCCAGTTCTTTCGCTCGTTTGGTAAACATCTCTTCCTTGAAGCGTTCTGCCGTTTCTGTCAGCGCTTCGTCTAAGTACACGGTACCCGCGTAAAATTCCCGCAGTATCGTCCGAAGAAACGCCTCATAGTCCGGAAGCTCGAGCAGCATTTGCTGTAAACCCTCCTCCTTGGAAAGAAGCGCCCCGCTCCGCAAAAAACAATGATAGCGGCAGAGGTTCATGACGGAATCCACCATGTCCACGGGCGCATCGTGCTCATCGTAGGCGATGCTCTCCATAAAGCTCTCGCGGGAGATGACGGGAAAGAGCGCCGTAATCTCCGGCCCTTCGAGCACGATGCCCTTCTGCCTCAGGTTAAAGATATGGCTCGTGATATCCTCATCCCTGCGCGATTCTTCATCCCAATTCTCCCAACCCGCCTCGCGGACATATTCATCCCAAAAGGGCGAATAGTGGCATTCCGTGACATAGGGGTGCGCCCCCTCGATAAGCTCCTTCTCCGTGAGCACAGAGACTTCAATCCCCTTCGCAGGCCCTTCCTTGCTGAGCACGCGAACTTCATCCACAAAGCGAAGGCGCTCGGCTGCGGTGAGGCACTCCGAAACCACCGCAAGCGCATCCACATCGGAGCGCTCCCAGCGGAAGGCATTCTGTGCCACCGAACCGTGAATATAGATGCCGATGAGCTTAGCTCCCAGAATGCATCTGAGTTTATGTTGAAACAGCTTCAAAAATTCGATGAGTTTTTCATTCTGTTCCGGAATGTTACTGCTCATGCTTGTCCCTCTCTTGGCGTCGGAAGCCACAGTGTGATTCCTTGCCCGTTTTGGTAATACGCTCTGCGCTGCTTTGTTTTGAAGCCTGCTTTTTTAAATTCTTTTACCAAGGTATGCATATAAAATCCGTGTGTTACGAGGATGCAGTCCTCTCCCGCGGCGCATACTTTTCTGACCAGTTTTTTCGCTCGACGCTCTGTGAGACGCCTGATTTCTACTTGCCTCGGATGATTCAAAAACCACTGGATTCTCCCCGTCAGATTCCAAAACCATAACGGCAAGCGCAATTCCGTATCAAAAGCTGATTTTAGCGGAACCTCATCCAAGAGTTCCGTCTGTTTTAATTTCGCTTTACCAAAGAAGCAAAGCGCTGTGCTTTTGCTTCGCTCTAAGCGACTGATGTAAACAGCGCCCACTGCCTCTTGAATGGCCGACGGCTTTGCGGCTTCAATCGGAGCTCTGTCGTACTCTCGACACGCCCGGTCAAACTCCGCCGAGCTGTAAAACCTGCGCCAGTCATATTTTACTTTGCAATGTCTGATGAGAACTACCTTGATAGCTTCCTCCTCCTTGTCTCCGTCACACATCGCTAGGATGCGAACCGCAGTCTGCACTGACCCGCCACGGATTCAAATACCATAGTGATTCCATATGGAGCTCTGTTTGCTTTGAAACAGGTACAAATGAATTGTCTCTCTTTTGGCTTCGAAAGCAAAGTAAGTTTCCGTTACGATTTGCTTAAACTTTGATTGCTATATGCGATGAGTCGCTCAAAATTTTTTCGCCAGGCGGCTTTGCAGCCTTCCTTATTTCTCCAGATTGCTTCCGGACCGCTTGTTCTGCCAAGGTCAATTCCGTACATCCCGCGGACAGCTTTCAATTCCTGAGGATTTTTTGCCTTTCCCGTCTGGTAGCAAACATTTTTTGTGTCCGAATAAAGAATCACCGCACAGAAATTTTCCATCGCCCTCACCTTTAGGACTGTGGATAGCTGATTGCGGAACTTATCCTCATCCAAATGCTCATAATGACTGACCAAAATGTATCTCTTGTTTGGAATCGACTTCAACGCATCGGAATACAGCAAAGGCAAAACTTTTTCGGCCTTTAAAATATCGTCTCCTTCCAAAACGGCAATGACAAGGTTGCAATCGTCATATGCTCGGAGATACAACCCTCCGACCAGCTTCTTTGCCGATTTCAGCAGCCGGTGCAAATTCTCTGCCGGAGCTTTGAACGCTTGGTACTTGTTCTCGGTCGCAAGCTGAGCCTCTTCCGCCGTCATATGAGCATCGTCTTTCCCGAGGTCAAACAAAAAGAGCCCTGCGGGAATCTCTGCATCATCCGCCTGCCGTTCCAAACATACCGGCTCCATCACTCCGCCAAGCCGATTAAAACCGTAGACATAATTGTGCTCGCTATATCCGCCCATCGTGACCAGATTGAAGCAGTGATTCTCTATTGCTCTGGCCTTGTTGTAGCGATACCACTTCGAATAAACAACATCGCCCCCGGTGGAATTCAAAATCAAATCTACGTCCTGAAGACCGTAGATTCTGCTGAACAGGGAATGATTGCAGTCATAACAAATCGACATGCCGATTTTATAGCCCTTGAACGCAATGGGACGGAACAAACTTTCAATGACTTCCGGATAATTCTCCGTCTCAAACGCGGAACAACCCGTCATGGTGTGCTTTAGGTAAAGGGCATGCCGGGTTTCATTCTTCTTTGCCCCTGCATTGACATAGATGCTGTATATATGCCCCTTGATATCTTCATCATTGACAATCAGCGCGCATCCAAGCTCCCTGCTGAGGCGTTCTGCCTTCTCGACAAAGGAATGGTAATCTCTCTCCGACAAAATATCGGGGAAACACACATCCGCTAAAAACGGCACATAGCAAAACTCGGGAAATACCAGGATATCAACCTTGTTGGCTTTCACGACACGCATCGCCTTCTCAAACGGCTCCTCTTCCTGCTCATTTTCTGTCTGGAGATACATGCAGATTCTTAGATTGACTTTCTTGGCGGAAGGCTTCCCCTCTTCTTTTGCTTCATCCGGAGCCTCTTCTAACCTCGGCTTTTCGATGTGCAAGGTCTCAAATCCGAGCCTCTCGAAAAAACGCACCGTTTCCATACCGCCTGTATACTCATCCTTGCCGATCTCAATTCCGAAAGCCTCTCGATAGGCCATTCCGCGTATGTGTTTTGCCGGGTATTTCTTTCCTTCGTAGATAAGATAGGTAGAACGCGCCGCCGGATACTCGGGCCTTTCTTCAACAAAGCGTTTTATGGCACGGATAACGTGTTCCCTCGTGACAAGCCTCCAGTCCTTGGTTTGTTTCATGTGACGCTACCTCCTCTTTGGTTTTGGAATGCATGTGCAAACGGACTCTCTATGGTTGAGCGTAGACCTTTTACGAGGTTGTGTCAAATTGGGTAAGCGAAGTTGTATAGTCCAACAGTCTAATTACACGATCCATCCCCTTCAGTAATAAAGACATGCTTGATTTCCAAAATAGACACGCACCTCGTAAGTATCATGCAGAAGTTCTGGATTAGGTAATTTCAGATTGGTTCTCACCTGTTCAACCGTATAAATAGCGTTTTCCTAAGTTTTGATATGTCATTTGCAAAAAAAGGTCTGCTCCACGCAGACCTTTTCATTAATCCTTTTGACTTTGTAAAACATCCTTAATTTCAGCAAAATACTCTTTCATCTCTGAATCTCTCGGATTTACAAATAGCGCAAAATTAATTTGACCCAAAAGATGATTCAAATAATTTGCCCGCTTCTCACCAATACGTTCCAAATGTGAATCGATTCCGTATTTCCTTATATAGTATACCTGCTGTCGTATATGCTTGCGTTTATCTTTTGCTACTTGCATATGCGAATTAACTACAATCCCAGTAACCTCTTGCCTAGCACCACTTCGAGCAACCCTGGTCTTTCCTGAATTAATCGAAAACCCCTCCTCAAAGACAAAATCGCTTATATCCTTAATTAGATGATGTGGATTGAATTCCCCTGAAAATGTTAAATCATCAGCGTATCTCGTATATCTAACATGAAGGTTTGATGTGTAACTAGCCACCTTATCATCGAACGCAATCATTCTGAGATTTGATAAATAAGGACTTGTCGGTGCTCCTTGCGGAAGGACATTCCTCAAGCAACACAAGTGAGCCAAAAAACGCGATAACTTGTGAAAGTACCCCATGTGTTCAAAAATCGCTGTAACCTCGTTTAGCGATATAGAGGAGAAAAAATCTTTAATATCCATAGTTACCAATACCGGCTGGGCTCTATGGAATCTGGCATTATGCTTTAATGTACGTCCCTTGATATATGCCTTTGCATAATCACTTGCTTTACACCTTTCCAGAATGTTCTTTAAAATCCAATCCTGTACAAACTTCAAATCCGGTAATGGCTCATCAATCTTTCTACGCTTTCCATTGCTCTTCGGAATAGTGAAATGTCGATAGAAGCAATCACTTGCAAACGCCATCTTGCACATATATTGATAATCAATACCAACAAGAAGAGAAAAATGCTTTGAGGAAGATATAATTGGAAGATTATTAGCAAATAATTTTTTGCAATAGGCAATATAGTCAAGAGTAAACTCCCTGCTTTTTCTTTGAGCTGTACACTCAAGACGGATTCTTGCCTCAACTTTTTCCCACTTCACTGTCTCTTCCTCACTCTACGCAAGCAATACAATCCCTTGCAGACCACATCACTAAAAGTATCAGCACAACTCATTCATTTATGAGTTGTGCAAGCAAGCAACATGTTACAAAGCAATTGTGCCTTGTAACCGCTTAGCAACATGTTGCGAGCGCACATCTACTTTCGTTATATGCTTCCAGCTTATGACGAAAGTAGATGTGTGGCTTGAAAACCGGTTCTTAAATGATTGACGACTCGCCAATCTGTATCCCTACGTTTAAGAATACATTCTGATGTGGCCTGCAAGATACTGTATTATGTTATACTTTCCCCCTAGGTAGAATAATCACATCCGCGGAGATTGGTTCCTTATAAAAACGTTTTTGACGTAAAATCCATTGATCCTTCTTTCTCGGAAAAACACTAGCTAGATATTTCTCTAAAAATTCTTCTCCCTCATCGGTCAAAACAATATCATCCTCAGTAATATTAACTATGTTCTTTTCTTCCAGATCTGAAATCATCATCGCTATCTGAGAGTATGTCATCCCACTATCATGCAACAGCAATACATTCCCTTTGAATTTTATAATTTTCAAGAGCAATACAACATTATAAGTCGAAAAGCTCGAAAAATTGATTGTATTCACGAAATCACTATTCACGAAACCACCTCGGAAACGGAGCAAATTCATTTTTCTTATTTTTTAGCCAAAATATAGGAAAGGTATTATTTGGCGTGCGCATCATGCTGACAAGTGACTCTGAACGTCTGTAGCCGAACTCATACCCCTTTTTGACCCCAATTTTAGTCTCCAATCCATTCATGATACTGACTTGTGATGGATCGCCTAGATCCGAAATCCCCTTTTGACGGCAGGAATTTACAAATATACTGTATCCTTGTGCTTTAATTTTGCTTTTCCCCTCATCCATGCAAACCAATGATATAACTGCCATCTTATTTCTACTTATATTTTTTTTATTATGAAAGTATTTCATTGCTTTGATTACAGTATCACCCGTCCCAATAAAGTCATCCACTAAGCAGAGGGTAAATCCTTGATTTATCACCTTGTTAATATCTTCCAACCAAGGCGATTCTATTAGTTTTATTTCTATATCCTTGTATTTCTTTTTAATATGCTCCAAATGAGCTTTTATCATGTATATCAACACTGTGGAACTTTTTGCTTTTCCAAAGTCGGCTTCCGCAAGCAGTGGACAAAAGCAGACCTTTTTCTTACAAGAAAAAGCGTATTGGTTTACGAAGTCGTCGAACACCTTTGCAAAGTACTTCATATATTCACATTGGCGCACCCACAAAAACTTCTCAGTAAGAAATAACAACAATTGACGTTCTTCAGAATTCAATCCAGCTAATAATCCGCAGAAAGCTTCATAAGGATAGTCCTCGTAGGGCTCTTCTTCATTCGAATCAATTGGCCAACCTTTGTCCGAAAACATCTTTTGAATTTTGGGAATCAACCCAGGTGGCATTTTAGGGGAGGCATCTTTTCTATACCAATGTTTCATAACTTCCTCCCTTCCATTGAATTCTTCAATACTTCGAGTATATATCTTTCTCAAATTAATTTCAATCCGTAGTGCGGTTCTTACAAATTTTTTTTTAGATCCACAGTATATCATGTGAGTTTTGTTGTTAAACCCATCTTTCACAATGTATTAGACCGGCCTTCTTTCCACTGGATTTCTGTGGCAAAGTCATCTGGTTATCTCAGTCCACTTGGCTCTAGTTAGCAGACTTCAGCAACGACACACCTGCCCCGTTTGAAACGCCCTCTAAGATTAACTCTTATTAAGGGGATGTACCTATTCATCCTCCCACTTCTCTTATATTAGCTTATTAACTGTTTCATCACGCGAAAGCTAATCATATCATCCAAGCGAATCTCTTCGATGTCACAACGCTGATTGCCCCGCAGGAAGGAAACCAGGCCGTAGCGCTCCATGCCTTGCTTGAGAAACGTCATAAGCTTTGCACTTCTACGCTGATATCCGTATGCGCTTCAGATAAAACTCAGGTTTGACAGCCGCTCCGGCAGAGGGCAGGTAGCAAGAAATGCGAAAAATGTCGCAGACCTTGCCATCCAAGGTCTGCGACTGCCCTTTATGTTCTGTGACTCTCCCGAAACTGTGCGAACACCGTTGCAGCATCCTCGACGTTTCCGTTCAGATAATCCTCATAGCCTTTCCGCAACTTTTCACGGATTTGCTCTTCAGTCATTTCTCTTGCATCCATCTCATCCTCAATCATTCTCCGCACTTGCTTCCAGTATCGCGCCGGAGTGCGCATCGATCTCGTAATCATACTCGGTGTTTCCCACATAGAACTCGATCTCGTACACACCTCTGCCGTCATCGTCATCGAGCTTCGCCTTGGAGAAGGATACCGAGGATGCCGAGACACCCGCGTGTCCCAGCGCAATCGACTTTGCGCGGTCCACACCGATAAAACCTCTTGCGGCCTCGGTTGCCGCTGCCGTCGGCGCCGCAGTCGGCGCTGCGGTCGCTGCGGGCTTGGTCTCCCGCACTGCGTGCTCGTTCACTTCCACGCTCTTATCCATGATGGCACCCGTTTGCGCATTGATCTCGTAGTCATACTCGTGGGTTGCGGTATAGAATACTTAAAATTGAAAACATGTACTATATCGCAGATGCCGACAAAAGTCGTTCTCCCAAACAGCATGAGGAGCTGATCTCCGCGCTGCAAAAACACGACCTTGCGGCTGCCTGTGCTGTCGTGCGTAAGAACTGGGTCAACACTCTGATCTGTTGACCGTAAAAAAGAGCGGAATGCCTTAAGAAAACAAGGCGCTCCGCTCTTTTTTCTTTATTCTCTTGCGCGCAACGCCTCACAGTCAAGCTCCAGCACACCTGCACAAAACGAAATTTTCTCAAACCTAAACTCCGGAAACATCTGCTTCAGTTCGTCCACAACAAAGTAGATCTCTTCTTCATCCCAGGCATCGCCCACCTCCCTTCGACACTGCTCCAGCTTCTCCCGGTCCTCAAACATCACATCGCCGATTAAAAGCTGCCCGCCCGGGTTCAGCAGCTTGCGGAGGGCTTGCAAAAGCAGAAGCTTCTGCTCATCACCTAGATGATGTAGCGAGTAGGTCGCTATGATAAAGTCATAGCGTTCTCTGAGGAGCGGTTCTGCCAGCCCCTCTGCAAAGTCCCCCTGATAGAGCCTCGCCTCCGGCATCTTTTGCGCGGCAAGTTCGATCATATGCTCCGAAAAGTCCTGCCCATAAACGGTACAGCCCTTTTCATACAGCTTGGCCGTCAACCTTCCGCTTCCAAAGCCAAGGTCCAGAACAACAGCTTTCGGCTTTCGCATAATACTTTGATAGATGTTTCCGAGCACTGCTCTGTATCCGGCAAAGGGATAGGTGTTTTTTTCCTCGGAAATCCCCACAAACTTATCATAGTCCTCTGCCCAGAGATCAAAGCCCTTTTGATCCAACATAATTGCCCCTCACTTCGCATACCTTCTACAGACAAATTTCTCGATATTCGATCTGAATATCGGCCTGACGCTTACATTCAATCGGGCCGATTTTTCCATGTCATCTCTAGGTATATTGTAACGCCGTTCGCGCTGCCAATCAACGAACAAGAGCCCCGTTCGGAATCATCTTCCGAAACGGGCCCTCTATAAGGATCAATCGCGGTCTATATCATATACGATGATGCCTCCGGAGTAGGCATCGATCTTATAATCATACTCTGTGTTTCCTACATAGAACTCAATCTCGTACACGCCTCTGCCGTCATCGTCATCGAGCTTCGCCTTCGAGAAGGATACCGAGGATGCCGAGACACCCGCGTGTCCCAGCGCAATCGACTTTG
>ERZ773067.1560-NODE-1560-length-12145-cov-2.749959_pt1 | contig 12145 bp, 8 predicted proteins | sample MGYA00580622_ERZ773067 | MGnify/ENA primary metagenome ERZ773067 (study PRJEB29015, sample SAMEA2737998) | human oral metagenome | biome: human oral; feature: human-associated habitat; material: dental | place: China | collected 2113 ...
AAATCGTCCTTTTCGACCGCTCCTGGTACAACCGCGCCGGGGTGGAACGCGTCATGGGTTTCTGCACCGACGCCGAATACGACGAATTCATGCGCGAAGTACCTGATTTCGAAAGAAACCTCATCCGCAGCGGCATCATCCTCGTCAAATTCTGGTTTTCGGTCAGCCAGGACGAACAGCGGCGCCGCTTCAAGGAACGCGAGGCGCACCCGCTGAAACAGTGGAAATTGAGCCCGATGGACAAGGCCTCGGTCGATAAATGGGACGACTACACTGCCGCGAAAGAAGCGATGTTCTTCCACACCGACACGGCGGAAAGCCCGTGGATCGTGGTCAAATCCAACTGCAAAAAACGCGCGCGGCTGAACGCAATGCGCTACGTGCTGCACCGCATCCCCTATCAGGAAAAAGACAACGCGCAAATTGGCGCGATTGACCCGCTCCTGGTGGTACGCGCCGGGGCGCTGTACGAAACGGATAACGCTAAACTGCGCTCGGCGATCGACCACGGTTAAGCCGTTTATGCCATTTCTGCCGTCGCAATCACTTTTGCGGCGGTTTTTTATGCCCGCCAATCATTAACGACACGGGCAACAACAGGGGCAAATCCATTTCGAAAATCACCGCTGTTATTTTTTATTCCAATGGCGGCAAACACTATTTCAAAATAAGACGGTACTGGTCTTAATTCCTGATATAACCGGAACTTACCGCAAAAAAATCCCGCCTTGATGATTGTTAAGGCCTTTGCTTAATGCTATCCTGATTTCACCTTTCCGGCATTCCCGGAATTCCCTTTTTATACAAATTGAACATGATGAGGTAATCCTGATGGCTATGGATACACCCTATAACTACCGCGTCGTCAAACAGTTCACCTGGGCGGCGATTATTTTTGGCGTCATCGGCATGCTGGTCGGCGTCATCATCGCCGCGCAACTGCGCTGGCCGACCCTCTTTGGCGGCATTGATTTCCTGTCTTACGGACGCCTGCGCCCGGTGCACACCAGCGGCGTGATTTTCGCCTTCGGCGGCAACGCGCTCTTTGCGACATCGTACTACATCGTGCAGCGCGTCTGCAGCGTCCGCCTCGTTTCCGACAAAATCGCCGCCTTCACCTTCTACGGCTATCAGGCCGTGCTGGTACTGGGCGTACTGAGCTACGTCCTCGGCTACTCGCAAAGCAAGGAATACGCGGAACTGCCCTGGCTGCTCGATATCCTGCTCGCGGTCGTCTGGGTTGCCTATGCCTACGTCTTCTTCTTCACCATCGGCAAGCGCCGCGAGAAACACATTTACGTCGGCCTCTGGTTCTACGGCGCTTACATCATCGCCGTCGCCGTGCTGCACATCTTCAACAACCTCGCCCTGCCGATTGACTGGCTGCATTCCTATCCCGTGTACTCCGGCGCGGTCGATGCGATGGCGCAATGGTGGTACGGCCACAACGCCGTCGGTTTCTTCCTTACCGCCGCCTTCCTCGGCATGATGTACTACTTCGTGCCGAAACAGGCCGGTCGCCCGATTTACTCCTACCGCCTCTCCATCGTCCACTTCTGGGCGCTGATTTCCATCTATATGTGGGCGGGGCCGCACCACCTGCACTACACCGCCCTGCCGGACTGGACGCAGTCGCTCGGCATGGCCTTTTCCGTCATCCTCTGGGTACCGTCTTGGGGCGGCATGATTAACGGCATGATGACCCTCTCCGGCGCCTGGAACAAACTCGTCACCGACCCCATCATCCGCTTCCTTTTCGTCGCCCTCTCCTTCTACGGCATGAGTACCTTTGAAGGCCCGATGATGGCGATTAAAGAAGTCAACGCGCTCTCGCACTACACCGAATGGACCGTCGGCCACGTCCACTCCGGCGCGCTCGGCTGGGTGGCGATGATTACCATGGGCTCGCTCTACCACATGCTGCCGCGCCTCTACGGCAAAACCGAAATGTACTCCACCCGCCTCATCTTCGTGCACTTCTGGCTGGCGACCATCGGTATCGTGCTGTATGTCACCTCCATGTGGGTTGCCGGCATCATGGAAGGCCTCTTGTGGCGCGAAACCGTCGCCGATGGCAGCCTCACCTACAGCTTCATCGAAATCCTCGGCAAAAAATACATCTTCTACTTCGTCCGCTTCCTCGGTGGTGCCTTCTTCCTGAGCGGCATGTGCCTGATGGCATATAACTGCTGGAAAACCGTGGCCGGAGCCAAACAGCCCGCTGCCCAACTACAAACGCAGCCCGCCTGAGACCAGGAGAAACCACAATGAACATCATGAGCCACGAACGCATCGAAAAAAGCGTCGTCATCCTCGGCATCCTCACCTTCTTTGCCGTCATCTGGGGCGGTCTCGTACAAATCGTGCCGCTGTTTTTCGACAACCAGCTGCGTCCGGAAAACAGCTACGTCAAACCCTACGACCCGCTGCGCCTTGCCGGATTCAACATCTACGTACGCGAAGGCTGCTACGGCTGCCACTCGCAGATGATTCGCCCCTTCCGCTGGGAGACCGAGCGCTACGGCCACTACTCCGTCGCCGAAGAATCCATGTATGACCGCCCCTTCATGTGGGGTTCCAAACGCACCGGCCCGGATCTCGCCCGCGTTGGCGGCCGTTACGGTGACGACTGGCACCACCGCCACCTCACCAACCCGCGCAGCGTCGTCCCCGAATCGAACATGCCATCCTACCCCTGGCTGAACACCACCCCTGCGGACATCACCCTCACCGAAAAAAGCATCCGCACCAAAATGAAACTGGGCGAGCCCTACACCGAGGCAGACGTGGCGAGCGTCAAAGACGCGCTCAAAGACAAAACCGAAATGGATGCGCTGGTCGCCTACCTGCAAGGACTGGGCGTGGCCTTCAAAGAACAGAAGCGGTAACACGACATGAGCGCCGCCGGCATCGCATGGGTCAAATACACCACAGTCGTGCTCTTTGCATCCTTCATCCTCATGACCCTCATCCTGTACCTGCCGCAGCGGCACAAACCCTATAAAGATGCCGAAAAACTGGCGCTGAAAGACGACAACGACGCGCCCATCAACCCGCGGCAACCCGAAGAACAAAACAAGAGGCAAGAAAAATGACAGCAGTCAGCATCTTCATCGCGGCAGTGACCATACTGCACATACTCGGCTACATCGGCCTGGTGTACTGGACGACCCACATCAAGGCGGGCGGCGACGCCAAAGAAGGCGAAGTGATTGACCACACCTGGGATGGCGACCTCAAAGAAATGAACAACCCGATGCCGGGCTGGTGGCTGTCGCTCTTCTACCTCATGATCGCCTTCGCCATCGCCTACCTTTTCCTCTACCCGGGCGTGTACAAAGGCAGCAAAGGCTGGACGCAGCTTACCCAATACCAGCAGGAAAGCCGCCGCGTTGACGCGCGTTCCGCCGAATACTTCCGCCACTACGCGGGCAAAAGCGTCGAAGACCTTGCCAAAGACACGGATGCCCTTGCTATCGGCCGCCGCATCTTCCTGCAAAACTGCGCCGTCTGCCACGCAACCGACGCGGGCGGTACTCCTGGCAACTACCCCAACCTGACCGACAAAGACTGGATCTGGGGCGGCACACCGGAAAACATCATCAACACCATCACCAACGGCCACACCGGCGCCATGCCCGCCGGTGGCGCACTGATCAGCGTGACCCCGGGACAAGCGCCGAGCGCCGAAGACCAACAAAAACTCGAAGACGTCAGCAACTACATCCTCGCGCTCGGCGGCTACGAGCATGACCAAGCGCTTGCCGAAAAAGGCAAAGAACTCTACGGCACCAGCTGCGTCGCCTGCCACGGCCCGGACGGCAAAGGCAACCCAGTCATCGGCGGCATCAACCTTGCCGACCAAACCTGGCTGTACGCCGAAGACAGCGAAGACCCGGCGGCGCTGAAAACCTTCATCCAGAACCAAATCCAGCACCCGCGCAACAACGTCATGCCCGCCTGGAAAGACATCCTGGGCGAAGCCAAAATCAAAGTCGTCGCCGCCTACGTTTACTCTCTGAGCCAGGACGAAAGCGAAGTAGACAACAGCGCGGAAGAAGAAAAAACCGCTACCCCGGCAGCGGCTGGCGAAGCCGAAAAACCGGCCGCGGAAGCAACAGCAACCGCCGCTGAAACCACTGCCACAACCAGCGCAGCCGAAAAACCGGCCGCGGAAACAACAGCCACCGCTGCAGAAGCCACCGCCACCACCAGCGCAGCCGAAAAATCGGCTGCGGAAGCCGCCACAAACAGCGCAGCCGAAAAACCGGCTGCTGAAACAACAGCCACCGCCGCAGAAGCCACCGCCACAACCAGCGCAGCCGAAAAGCCCGCCGCGGAAACAACGGTCGCTGCCGCAGAAGCTGCCACCACCACCAGCGCAGCCGAAAAACCGGCTGCGGAAGCCGTACCGTCCGCCGCTGAAAGCGTGCAACCCGCCAGCGAAACCGCAAAACCCGCTGAAGCAGCCACCCCGGCAAGCAGTGAAGCCGCGACCGCACCATAAACGCACGTTGAGCGTACTAAAGAGCCCCGCCATGCGGGGCTTTTTCATTCTCGCTCGCTCATTTTTACTACGTCCTACGGGCAGAAGCGCCATAAATGAAGCCTTACCGCCATCGCTTCATTAGAAAATCTACGGGGAAGCGGCTATATTGCCCGCCTCTGGCACATCTGCCGAAACCCGCCACAGGAGGCAAAATGCACCGTCGTCAATTTCTCGCCAGCAGCGCCCTTGGTCTCGCCGCGCTGCGTCTTTCCCGTTTCGCCTACGCCGGCGATGCCGCAAGCACGCCGCTCGCCCTGCCCGAAGCGCTGAAAAACAACCCGCTGCTTGATTTCAGCGGCTTGCCCAAATTCAGCGCCTTCACTCCGGCGGACGTCGCCCCCGCCATCGACTTCCTCATCAACCACAACCGCGAGCAGGTCGAAAAAATCGCCGCCATCGCCGCGCCCGATTGGGACAATTTCTTCGTGCCGCTGTCGGATGCCGCCGACAAGCTGAACCGCGCCTGGGGCATCGTCGTCCATTTGAACAACGTCAAAAACAGCGACGCGCTGCGCGAGGCACACGACGCCGCGCTCGCCAAAATCACCGATTACAGCTCCTGGCTCGGCCAGCATGAGGCGCTCTATCAGGGCTTCGTCAAGCTGAAAGAAGCCGCCACCTTCGCCGCGTACACTCCGGCGCAGCAGAAGGCCATTACCGATGCGCTGCGCGATTTCCGCCTCTCCGGCATCGGCCTGCCTGCGGACAAGCAGCAGACGTATCGCGACGTCAGCAAGCGCCTCGCCGAACTCTCCTCGCAGTTTGAGAAGAATGTGCTGGACGCCAACATGGGCTGGAGCAAGACCGTCGCCAGCGCCGAGGCGCTCAAGGGCTTGACCGAACACGACCTCGCCGCCGCCAAAGAAGCGGCAGAAAGCAAGGGCGAGCAGGGCTACCGCCTCACCCTGGATTATCCGAGCTATAGCGCCGTCGTTACCCGCTGCGACGACCGCGCCCTGCGCGAGGAAATCTACCGTGCCTACGCCACCCGCGCCTCTGACAAGGGGCCGAATGCGGGAAAATGGGACAACAGTGCCGTCATCAACGAAATCCTCGAACTGCGCCACACCCTCGCGCAAACGCTGGGCTTTGCCACCTACGCCGACTACTCACTCGCTACGAAAATGGCAGACAGTCCGGAAGAAGTGATGCAATTTCTCACAGGGTTGGTGCAGCGCAGCCGCGCCCAAGCCCGCGCCGAGACCGACGAACTGCGCCAATGGGCGAAAGAAACCTACGGCGTGGACGACTTGCAACCGTGGGACATCGCCTACTACAGCGAGAAACAGAAAAACGCGCGCTATGCCGTCGATGACCAAACCCTGCGCCCCTATTTCCCGGAGGCGAAAGTGCAGGAGGGGCTGTTTGCCGTTGCCAAAAAACTGTTCGGCATCGACATCCGCGAAAAAAGCGGGGTGGACGTCTGGGACGCCAGCGTGCGCTTCTACGAAATTTACGAAAACGGCGCGCACATCGCCTCCTTCTACCTTGACCCCTACGCGCGCGAGCATAAAAACGGCGGCGCCTGGATGGACAACGCCATTACCCGCCGCCGTCTGCCCGATGGCAGCCTGCAAAAACCCGTCGCCTACCTCGTCTGCAACTACGGCAAGCCGGTGGGCGAGAAGCCCGCGCTCTTGCGCCACGACGACGCCGTCACCCTCTTTCACGAATTCGGCCACGGCCTGCACCACATGCTGACGCGGGTGGACGTGGCAGAAGTTTCCGGCATCAATGGCGTCGCCTGGGACGCGGTCGAATTTCCCAGCCAGATGATGGAAAACTGGTGCTGGCAAAAAGAAAGCCTGCCGCTCATCTCCGCCCACTACCAAACAGGCGCGCCGCTGCCGGACGAACTGCTGACGAAAATGCTGGAGGCAAAAAACTACCTTGCCGCGCGCGCCCTCATCCGCCAGCTTGAATTCGGCCTGCTCGATTTCCGCCTGAACTACGAAGACGCGGGCGAGCGCAGCAGCTTCGTCGCGCGCGTCATGCAGGGCATCCGCGACGAGGTTTCCGTCACCCCCGACCCCGAATGGGCACGGCGCGCGCATTCCTTCACCCACATCTTCTCCGGCGGCTACGCGGCGGGCTATTACAGCTACCTCTGGGCGGAAGTGCTGGCGGCGGACGCTTTCTCGCGCTTTGCCGCCGACGGCATCCTCAATGAGGCGACGGGCAAGGCCTACCGCGACACCGTTTTTGCCGACGGCGGCTCACGCCCGCCGATGCAGGTGTTTGAGGCCTTCATGGGTCGCAAACCGACGCTGGATGCGCTTTTGAAACAGCGCGGCATCAAGGGCTGACGTCGCGGGCTTGTTTACAGGCATTGCAAAACAGCGCCGCGTGTATAGCGATGCTCATAAACTCTCATACAAGGCGCGCCGCCGAAAACAACACCATAGGGTTGCGCCTCGGCGTACCGTCGCGGAAATATTTCTTTTTTATCAATGGTGCGCCGAGGCGCACCCTATAACCCCCAGCAATGAAACACCGTATGTGGTTTTCGGTGTATCGCTATATTAAAAAACCGCCCCAGAGGGCGGTTTTTCAGTTCAAGCGCAGGCGCTTATTTTTCAATCCACATATATTTGGACGAGCGGTGATCCATGACGTTTTCTTCCGCGTAGCCTTTCACATAAGGCTTGACCAGGCGTTTGGTGACGTAGCTGTAAACCGGGGCGACGGGGTAGTCGTCAGTCAGCATTTTTTCCGCGTCTTTCAGGATGGCGGCGCGTTTGCCCATGTCCTGTTCCTGTCCGGCCTGGGCGAGCAGCGCATCGAATTTTTCATTGACGTAGCCGCTGTCGTTCAGCCCGCTCTTGGACTGGAACAGTTCGAGGAAGCTGTAGGCGTCGTTGTAGTCACCAATCCAGCCCGCGCGGAAGGCTTCGGTTTGTTTTTTCTCGTTGCGCGTGTTGAGGAAGACTTTCCATTCCTGGTTGGTCAGGTTGGTTTGTACGCCGAGGTTTTGTTTCCACATAGCGGCAACCGCGACCGCGATTTTTTTGTGGTTCTCGCTGGTGTTGTAGAGGAGATCCACTTTCAGCGGCTTGTCTTTGCCGTAGCCCGCTTCTTCGTAGAGTTTTTTCGCTTTTTCGATGCGCGCGGCTTTGTCCAGGCTGGCGTATTCCGGGGTGTAGTGGTCGTAGCCGTTGATGCCGGGCGGGACGAAGCTGTATGCCGGTTTTTCGCCAGCGCCGGTGACTTTGTCGGTGATGACGTCGCGGTCAATGGCGAGGGTCAGCGCTTCACGCAGTTTGGGGTTGTCCTTGAACGGCGGGCGGGTGAGGTTGAAGCCGTAGTAGTAGGTGCCGAGGTAGGAGCTGATTTTGAGTTCGTCTTTGAAGTTTTCCCGCAACATTTTGATTTGGTCGTTGGGGATTTCGTAGGTCATGTCCACTTCGCCGGCGCGGTAGCGGTTCATGTCGCTGGTTTGGTTTTCAGTCGGGTAGTAGATGACTTTGTCCAGTTTGACCGCGTCTTTGTCCCAGTATTGGTCGGATTTGACGGCGACGAGTTGGGCGTTGGGCTGCCAGCTGTCGAGTTTGAACGGGCCGTTGCTGACGATGTTTTCCGGACGCGTCCATTTTTTGCCGTGTTTTTCGACGGCGGCTTTGGGTGCGGGGTAGGCGGTGGCGTGGGTGACGAGGCCGAGGAAGTACGGCGTCGGTCCTTCGAGTTCGGCGACGAGGGTGTGGTCGTCGGCCGCTTTCACGCCCAGTTGTGTCGCGTCTTTCAGCTCGCCTTCGGCGATTTTTTGGGCATTTTTGACCGGGTAGAGGAGGAAGCTGTAGTGGCTGCCGGTCGCGGGATCAACCGCGCGCTGCCAGCCGTAGACGAAGTCGTGCGCGGTGAGCGGGCTGCCGTCGCTCCATTTGGCGTCGCGCAGGTGGAAGGTGTAGGTTTTGCCGTCTGCGGAGATTTCCCATTTTTCAGCGATGCCGGGGACGAGGTTGCCGCTCGCGTCTTCGCCGATGAGGCCTTCAAAGAGGTCGCGCAGGATGTTCGATTCCGGCACGCCTTGTGCGGTCTGCGGGTCGAGTGTCTGCGGTTCGCTGCCGTTGCCGCGACGCAGCACGCTTTCGGCGTTGGCTGCCTGCGCGGCGATGCTGATCGCGGCAGTAAGCAGGATTATCAGCGGTTTTTTCTGGTTTTTCATGGTTTTTTCTCCAAGTTTGCGGGTGGGGGAGCGTTTTAGCCTACCATATTAATTATTCATGGGTTATTATCCATCTTCGCCTCGGCGTAATTCAAACTCTATCATCATGATTTTTAGTGAATTAAAGGTTTGCTTATGTTCCAGTATCTTTTCCGCCGCCTGTTAGTTGCGATTCCGACGTTGTTCGTCATCATTACGCTGGCGTTTTTTATGGTGCGTGCCGCACCGGGTGGTCCGTTCGACCAGGACCGCAAGATTCCGCCAGAGATCGAAGCCAACCTGAACCGCGTTTATCATTTGGATGAGCCGCTGTACCAGCAGTATTTCCGCTATATGGGCAATGCGGCGCAAGGCGATTTGGGCCCTTCTTTTCAGTACGCTGACCGCACCGTCAACGAGATGATCGCTGACGGTTTTTTAGTGTCGGCAGAGCTCGGCATTACCGCGATTTTTATTGCGGTCGTCATCGGTTCGCTGCTTGGCATTAGTGCGGCGATGCGGCAGAACAGCCGCGCCGATTATTCGATTATGGCGTTTGCGATGATCGGTATCACCATCCCCAGTTTCGTCATGGCGGCGCTATTGAAATTGGGCATTGCGGTGTCGTTGCGCCTGTGGTTGCAGGAGCATGGCTGGAGCGCCGACTGGCTGCCGCGTACCGCTGGTTGGGGGGAATACGGGCTGTCGCAGGCGATTTTGCCGGTGACGTGTCTCGCCCTGCCGCAGATTGCCTATATTTCGCGGATGATGCGCGGCTCGATGATTGAGGTGCTGCACGCCAACCATGTGCGCACCGCCCGCGCCAAGGGGCTGCCGGAGCGGCAGGTGATTTTGAAGCATTGTCTGAAACCGGCGCTGATGCCGGTGGTGAGTTATCTCGGCCCGGCGTGTGCGGCGGTGATGACGGGCTCGGTCATTATCGAGAAGATTTTTGATATTCCCGGCATCGGCCGCTTCTTCGTCAATGGCGCGCTCAACCGCGATTACACGCTGGTGCTTGGCGTCGTCGTTTTCTACGGCGCGCTGATTTTGTTGTTCAACCTGCTGGTTGACCTCGCCTATGCCTTCCTCGACCCGAAAGTGAGATTACGTTCATGAGCAATTCCGTCACCACCCCCGCCACCGCCCAGAAAGGGCAAAGTCTGTGGCAACAAGCCTGGCGCCGTCTCGTCAAAAACAAGGCGGCGATGGTCTCCATCGTCATCCTGCTGCTGATGGCCGGCGCGGCGCTGATTACCCCGCACCTGCGCCCGTTCGCGCTGGATGAGGTTTTCTGGGATCTGGATTTTCCCTCGCCGCCGAGTCTGGAAAACGGCCACTGGTTCGGCACCGACGGCAACGGGCGCGATCTTTTCGTGCGCACCATGTTCGGCATCCGTATCTCGCTGCTGGTCGGCCTCTGCGCCACCACCGTCAGCCTGATTATCGGCGTCGCCTACGGCGCAATCGCCGGTTACCACGGCGGCCGCGTTGATAGCATCATGATGCGCGTGGTGGATGTGCTTTATGCCATGCCGTTCATGTTCTTCGTCATCTTGCTGATGACCTTCTTCGGCAAGAACATCTACCTCATGTTCGCCGCCATCGGCGCGATTGAATGGCTGACCATGGCGCGCATCGTGCGCGGCCAGGCGATGAGCCTGCGCCACAAAGAATTCGTCGCCGCCGCCGAAGTGCTGGGCGTCTCCACCGGCAGCATCGTCAAGCGCCACATCGTGCCGAACACCCTCGGCACCGTCATCGTTTACGTCACCCTCACCATCCCCGCCGTCATTCTTACCGAGAGCTTTTTGAGCTTCCTCGGCCTGGGCGTGCAGGAGCCGATGACCAGCCTCGGCGTACTCATCTCCGAAGGCGCTGACCGCATGGAAACCGCGCCGTGGATGCTCATCTTCCCGGCCATCATCCTTGCGACCATCCTCTTTTGCTTCAACTTCGTCGGCGACGGCCTGCGCGACGCCCTTGACCCCAAAGACCGGTAAGCACGATGACCACGAACAATACCCCTCTCCTCACCATCGACAACCTCGACGTCAAATTCCGTCTCGACCGCGAAACCGTGCACGCCGTGCGCGGCGTCAGCTTCAGCCTGAACAAGGGCGAAACGCTGGCGCTCGTCGGCGAATCCGGCTCCGGCAAATCCGTGACCGCGATGAGCATCGTCCGCCTGCACCCGGACAACATGACCGAATACGGTGCGGACTCCAAAATCGCCTTTGAAGGCGTCTCCATGCTGGACGCGCCGCCGGAAACCCTGCGCCAACTGCGCGGCAACCGCATCGGCATGATCTTTCAGGAGCCGATGACCTCGCTGAACCCCTTCATGCGCATCGGCGAACAACTCGGCGAAGCCATCACCGCGCACCACCCCAAAACCCCGGCCGAACAAATCCACACGCGCTGCAAAACCCTGCTGGAGCGCGTCGGCATTAACGAAGTCGAGCGCCGCCTGAAACAGTACCCACACGAATTCTCCGGCGGCCAACTGCAGCGCATCATGATTGCCATGGCGCTTATCAACGAACCCGACCTGCTCATCGCCGATGAACCGACCACCGCGCTGGACGTCACCATCCAGGCCGAAATCCTCGACCTCCTGCATGACCTGCAGCGGCAAATGGGCATGGCGATCATCTTCATCACCCACGACCTCGGCCTCGCCGAACACTACGCCGAAAACGTCTGCGTCATGCGTCAGGGGCAAATCGTCGAAAAAGGCGGCATCAAACAAGTCTTTGCCGACCCGCAGCACGAATACACCGTCGAACTCATCAACGCCACGCCGAAAGGCCTGAAAGAACCGCAACCGGCAGATGCGCCCGTACTGATCGACGCCAAAAACGTGCACGTCGAATTCATCGTCGAGCGCAGCTTCTTCGGCAAACCGCGCAAAACCTTCCACGCCGTCAAGGGAATAGACCTCACCCTGCATCAGGGGCAGACCATCGGCATCGTCGGCGAATCCGGCTCCGGCAAATCCACCTTCGGCAAAGCGCTGATGCACATGCTGCCGTATCGCGGCGACATCCACTTTGAAGGCCAGGATCTCGCCAAAATCAACGAAAAAACGCGGCAAAAACTCAAAGCCGACATGCAAATCGTCTTTCAGGATCCCTACGGATCGCTCTCGCCACGCCTGACTATCGGCGAAATCATCGGCGAAGGCCTCTTGGTGCACCAGCCGCAACTCTCGCGGCAACAGCGCACCGACAAAGTCGCGGCGATGCTCGAAGAAGTGTCGCTGTCGCCGGCGATGATCAACCGCTACCCGCACGAATTCTCCGGCGGGCAACGACAACGCATCGCCATCGCCCGCGCGGTCATCCTCGAACCCAAATTCGTGCTGCTGGACGAACCGACCTCGGCGCTGGACCGCTCCATCCAGGTGAAAGTCGTCGAACTCCTGCGCGAGCTGCAAAAAAAATACGGCCTTT
>ERZ773067.1562-NODE-1562-length-12132-cov-9.003643_pt1 | contig 12132 bp, 7 predicted proteins | sample MGYA00580622_ERZ773067 | MGnify/ENA primary metagenome ERZ773067 (study PRJEB29015, sample SAMEA2737998) | human oral metagenome | biome: human oral; feature: human-associated habitat; material: dental | place: China | collected 2113 ...
TTATGACAATCCGGGCGTTCCGACCCAATGTAGGGACAGACCCCGTGTCTGTCCGATACGTCTAGCCTTGTAGAGACGACCGTTATATTAAACCGAGCTTGCGAAAGTGTTCACTGTTTCGTATTCATCGACGAAACGGCGGTAAATGTTTTTTTTGAGTTCTAATGTCGAAGAGCCAAGAGATTGCTGCTCAGCAAAGGTTATACGACGGCCGATGCGAATGAACACGTCGCCCCGCCCGCAAATAAAAGAACCGCTGGGCATAATGTTACGCAAACCGTGGAGATAGAGCGGAACGATGTCGGCTTCGAGTTGTTGCGACAATAGGAAAGCGCCGTTGTGGAAGCGTGATATATCATCAGTCTCGGCGCGTTTACCTTCTGGAAAGATGGCTATGCTATAGCCCTCGGCAATACGGGCGCGACAAGCTTTGAGAAGAGCCTCCGGACCTTGCTCCATCGACACGAAATCGGCAAAACAAAGAATGCGGTGAACAAGCGGATTGTGCCAAACCTTACGCCCAGTAACAATGAGTATCTTCGGGGAAAGAGCCATGAGACACAGCGGGTCGAGTATCGATTGATGATTGCTTATTATGATGGCAGGACGGTTGAAAGTTTCGTTTTCGGGGTTAAGAATCGTGGTGCTAACGCCCGATATGTGGTGAATGTCGAAACGGAAAAAGCTACACATCTGCCGGTGAAGAAAGAGTTTACGCTCGGGCGTCTTGCGGCGAATTTTGAAGAGATAAACGCTCAGGCATAAACCGTAGGCTATCTGACCGAAATAAACCGCAGCGCCGAAGAGAGTCAGAATTGTCCGCCCCAAACTAATGGGCCAATGGCGGGGCGAACCGTCGCGACGAGTGTATATCCACCCGAAAACAATTGGCGGCACAACATAGGTCATCGCTACCACTGAGGCCATTCCGAGAATAGTTATCTGACCGAGAGAATGGAGCGCGGGATGGCGGGCCACGATAAGGGTGCCCATTCCGATAAACATGATGGCGGCCGAAAGGAGAATGCTTCGCTTATAGGAGGCAAGGATTCGGCGGCGGTGCCGGCGTTCGTAAATGAGGCCTTCGGTGATGAAGATGCTGTAATCATCGCCCTGTCCGAAAATGAATGTGGCGAGAATCACGTTGACGAGGTTGAATTTGATGTCGAACAGGTGCATCGTACCCAGAATCCACAACCACGACATGGCCATGGGAAGGAAGGCGATGAAGGCATGTTCGAACTTTCGGAACGATAGCCAGAGGAAGATGAAAACGATAAGACTGCAAGCCCAGCCAATATAGTTGAAGTTGGCGGAGAGCGACGTGGCTATGGAGCTGTTCATCGACCCGACGTCGAAGGCCCATCGCCCGTCGGATAGTTCGTTCTGAGCGGCAATGATACTGGCGGCACTGGCGGTTGGCACGTTCAAAATTCTCACAGCCGTATTGCCAACGATGCGCGTGCCTATACCGTTGGCGGTGAGTGGTGCGAAGAAGTCGATGCTTTTCGGAGTGAGTCGAGTGTTTAGAAGGGTGTCGAAATCGGCAAAGGCTTCATACGAGAATCCGTTTCGAGCAGCGATGTCGGGTAATGTGTCGCAGAAGATGGCTTGATAACGGGTGGTGAAACTGTTCCAGCGGTCGATACGTCGCTGCTGTTCACGACGACTGGCGATGAATGGGTCAGCTCCCTGGAGTTCGCTTAGCTGAAGCGCACTGTCGGTAGTTGAACTCTCGGCGGCCAGATAGAGTTGCGTCTTGCCCGACTGCTCGTTTCGCATCGCACTGAGATTCATCAATGCTTCGCGCTGTTCGGGCTTGAGATAGTTTATGTTTTGCATATTCGTGTCGAACGACGTGTGCAAACTGAAATAGCCCAGCACAAGCGTGAGAATAACGAGCGATGCGATGAGGATGCGGTTGCGGGGATAGACAGGCGTATATTCTTCGACCGATTCTTCTTCGACCTCTGTCTTAGGCTTCGTGTTGCGGGGGTAGAAGTGTGGCAGGAACACCATCACGAAGAATATTGTTGCAACGAGCATCAGAGCGGCGAATATTCCAAGGTCGCGCAGGGCGGTGGAGTCGAGCGGAATAAGCGCGCAAAAGGCCCCGACGGTAGTGATGTTGCCAATGACGAGCGGCTCGGCAATGTCTTTGAGCGTGGCACGTGGCGAAGATTGGTGGGCCAGATGCGATACGAAATGCAGCGGGTAGTTCACAGCAATGCCTATGATTATGGAGGCGATGCCGAGCACGATTATCGACACCTGCTCGTGAATGATTGACATACCGGCCATGGCGACAATCCAACCAAAACCAAGCGATACGACAATAAAGAGCATCGACCGCAAACTGCGCAACGAATAGAGTAGCAACGCCAAGATGAGTACCACGGCAATACTCACAGCCCAAAGACTGTCGGTTTTGATTTGCTCGGCATTGTGAACGGCTATCACAGGTGCACCGGTTGCAACGATTTGCACGCCTGGTACAGCACGCTCAACGATAGCGGAGACATGGGTGATTTTGTCGAGTAAGAGGGCGTTTTTCTTTGTTTCGCTCGAACCGTAGGGCGAATCAATCATGATGATGGCCCGACGGTTGTCGGGTGTGAAGATGTAGCCGTCGTTTAGTTCGTAGTGCAGGGATGTATTGGCCGATTGGAGTCGCTCGATAACAGGCGTGAAGAGCCCGAGCGGGTCGCGACCGATATTTGCAGAGAGGAGTGAACCGGTTGGCAGCAACAGTTGTTGTTTGTCGTTGGCAATGGCTGCGGCTATACTGTCGGCGTTCATCTTGTGTTCCATTCGCCGATAATCGGCCTCGGTGAGAAATAGCGGCGCGTTCTGATATACGAACTCAGCCACGGCAAACATCTTATCGTAGTCGATTTGTGCGGTTGTTTTCCATTTCTCGCCGGCGGTTTTGGCGTTGAATGTTTCCACGGCACGAATGAGCCTGTCGACATCGGTTTTAGAAGTATCGCGCATCTGGAACACCACAAAAATCCTGTCGGCCGAATTGGTTTTCTTGTAAATGTTCATCGACTTCGAGTAGGTTTGGTCGTTCGGCAGGAAGTCGCTAATGTCTTCGTTAAAGTCGAGCCGTAGCGTAAGCAGAATAGAGCCTGCAACAATCATCGCCATGAACATGTAGCACAGCAGGCGGCGACTTTGAAGGTAGTCGTAGATTCGGATAACAAGTCTTGTCATTCTCTTATGAGTTATTTTATGGTGCGTTTCGAATTTACCGGGTTAGCATATATTCCGAGGAATATTTCGCGCTGTTCTGATTCTGATAGCCTATTCATGCGCTTGATAAAGTCGGCCTTTTCCTGCAATGTGTATCGCGCCGAAGGTTTGGATGCGTTGTTCATCAGGTCGTGAGCAATGCGGTTGTTGCGGGTGAGCTTATAGTTACTGATTATTCGTCGGTCTATAAGCTTGGCCACGGCGGCGATGGCATCGTGTGGCGGCAATGATTCGAATTCGGCGAGTTCGTCGGTCTCTATTGGATTACACACCTGGAAGTGTACGTTTCCTTTTGGTTGAAGAATCCCGGTGACGATGCTTTCGATGTCTTCTCCGGGGCGTTTCACATATTTCGCTCTGCGTGTTTCATAGATTTCGCACGCTTTGAGTATGTCGCAGGGTTCCCATTCATAGCTTACGGCCACTGGCACGATGTTGAGTTCGGCAAGCGCATGGATTTTGTTACGTCCACCGGATATGGCGAACATGTTGATGAGTCCCTGGTCGGTTGCATCGATTCCGTTTTTGGTTCGACCATTGCGCTGGGCAATCCACACAGAGGCTTTTTTGTGGGTTATGGAGTTACGCATGTATTGCGATAGATGCAGTGAACTGCGATAGAACTCGCGTGCAGTTCCGCCCCGTTCAACTCTGAACATTTTGTTGCTTTTACCGATGTCTATAATCAGCGGATGGCACATAAGATTGGCTCCGAAGGTTATTTCGGTTGTTGGCAATCCGTGGTCGGTGAGTGCGTTCTGTAGCAGGGAGGCGTCGAGCACGATATCGCGATGATTGCTCACGAACATATAGGCTTTGTCGGGCGAGATATGTTCCAGTCCCTTGCAGGTAAAGTGACGTATGCTTCGGCGAATCACACTGCGGTTGAAGTGATACATCACCCGATGTTGGAACTCGTCGGTAGTTTTGATTTCATTCAGTATGCTGGCAACTTCTTCAATAGTTTTCTCTGGGAAAACAAATTCGGCCAGCTGATGAAAGAGTTCGCTTTGAGCTATGCGTTTCATGGCTGCGGGAATTTCGCTGTCGTCGTAGGGACGAATATCGTCGAAGAATCTCGCGGGAAATGTTTGGTTGGTTGTGTTAGTCATTTACTTTTTCGTTCGTCGATGAATTTAATCGGTTTACGGCTTTTTGCTGGGAAGTTTATGCGTTGTATCTCTGCAGCGGGTAATATTTCGATGATGGGTGCTACCCGGATACGTGAGCGGAAGTGGTCTTTTAGATTTTTCACCACGGCTTCGTCTGATTTATCGGTTGCGCTTTCTTTCAGTCCCACGCGCACCACTACTTCGTCGGTTCCGGCGGCCGATTCGCGCACCACTACCACATAGTTTTCGATGTAGGGTGTGTTATCGAGCACATCGTTCACAGCGGGTGGATAGAGTGTGGTTCCTTTAAGTTTGATGAGATTATTCTTTCTCCCCACGAGTGGAGTGAGTCTGTAGGCCCATCGACCGCACTTGCATCTGGCGGTGCACTTGGCGGCGATGTCGCCCGTTCTGAATCGCAGCAGTGGCATTGCCTGAACGCCGAGAGTGGTTACGACTATCTCGCCCGTTTCGCCGTCGGGGACTGGTAGTCCGTCCTCGCCGATGATTTCAACTATGATGAGTTCTGGGTGAACATGACCGCCGCAACCGCATTCGCATTCCGAGAAAGTTGCGCCCATTTCGGTGCTCGAATAGGTTGCGAAGAGTTTCACTTCGGGCCATTTTTCGTGTATCCTCCTCCCCAGCAGATTTAGTGAGAAATCCTGCTCGCGAAGTCCTTCGCCTATGCCGATTATTCGTTTGATAGACGAGCTGCGATAGTCAATTCCGTGTTCCTCGGCATATTCAATGAGTCGCAGTATGAACGACGGCACGCACATAATCGTGTCAGGATGCATGCGTTTCACGGTATCCCATTGTAGTTCGGGAATTCCGTTGCCCACGCGTATAATTCCTGCTCCGAGTTTGCGCAGTCCGAGAAAGTAGGCCATTCCGGCCATGAATCGTTTGTCGAGCGTTGTCATGAGCTGCACGACATTTCCTTTCCGCAGTCCGGCGCAGCTGAACGATTTAGCTTCGTTGAATGCCAATCGGTTTAGGTCGTCGTCGGTGCAGCCGAACGTAACCGGGTCGCCCAACGTTCCGGAGGTTGTTATGTAGTCTATAATCTCGTCTTTCTTTACGCAAAGAAACTCCTCGTTGAACAGCTGCAGGTCTTTCTTTTCGGTGAATGGAATCTTGACCAAGTCGTCGATGGTTTGCACCTTTCGGATGTCGATAGAATATTTCTCGAACATGCGTTGATAGTATCTCGAGCGTTCATGGAGATATACCATCTGTCTTCGCAACAAATTTTCCTGGAAAAGCTTTATCGCCTCGGGCGATTGAAATTCTATGTCTTGTGACATTATCCTTATTTATATATAAATGTGTCGTTGTTCGCTTGTTTATTTTTTCGAGCCCACCTACGAACGAGTTGCAAAACTAATCTTATTTTCCATCTTAGGCACGCGTAGCAAGTAGAATTGCAAATGAGGACGAGCCAAATCCATCTGTGAGAAGCGTTCCAACTAGTTGGAAGAGCTAAATCCATCTGCGGGAAGCGTTCCAACTAGTTGGAAGAGCTAAATCCGTCTGCGGGAAGCGTTCCAACTAGTTGGAAGAGCTAAATCCATCTGCGGGAAGCGTTCCAACTAGTTGGAAGAGCTAAATCCATCTGCGGGAAGTGCTCCAACTAGTTGGAAGAGCTAAATCCGTCTGCGGGAAGCGTTCCAACTAGTTGGACGAGTTCTCCCCAATATCGGGCACAAATTCTCATTACAACATAGCCTCTATCAGGGATGTTACGAAGCACAATGTGAGACCGTTATACGCGAATGACTTGTTTGACACCTTTGACGCCCTTGAGTTTTTTTATAAGGCCGTTGAGCTTCGACACGTCTTCCAGGAAAACAACGAGATTCCCGGAGAAAAGACCGTCGTTGGAATCAATATTTATGGAACGCATCACAATTCGCTCGTCGTTGGAGATAATACTGGTTATGTTACTGACGATTCCGATATCGTCATTGCCTATGATGCGCAGGGTTATGCTGTAATGCGACGCACCTTTGCCGCTCCATCGGGCTTTCACGATGCGATAGCCGAAACGACGGCGCAATTCTGGGGCGTTCGGACAATTATTGCGATGGATTTTAATGCCGCCGCCTATTCCTACAAAACCGAAAATGGGGTCACCATAGATGGGATGACAGCAACGGGCCAGGGTGAAGTCGACGCCGTGAAGGTTTTGGTCGATTACAAGCACGTCGTCGTTCTGTTTGATTAATTCTTCTTCAGGATTTTCATATTCAAAAGTATCAGCGCCCTGTGTTTCCTTCGGTTGGTTTAGGTTGTGTAGCTTGTCATAGAGCTTTTGATATTCGTCGATAAGTGTGTTGAGGTCTAGTTTTTCGTCAGCTATTTGTTTGTAGAAATCGGATGCCTCTTTGAATCCCATTTTTCGAATGAGCTGCGAGAGCGCGGCATCATCGAGCTCTATTTTTCTATTCTTGAATCGGCGTTCTAGCATCTCCTTGGCATAAGCTCCTTCGCGGGCTTGCGACTCCTTAAGGGCCAGTTTGATTTTTGCTTTGGCGCGGGCCGATTTAACCAACGAGAGCCATTCGCGGCGCGGTCTTTGGGTTGTCGATGTAACGATTTCAACCGTGTCGCCACTGCGGAGTTCGGTTTTGAATGAAACGTTTTTGCCGTTTATTTTTCCACCAACACAAAGATTTCCCACCTGTGAGTGGATGTGATATGCAAAGTCGAGCACGGTTGCTCCTTTGGGAAATTTAAGGAGGTCGCCCTTTGGCGTGAACACATATATTTCCTTTTCATAAAGGTCGAGCTTGAACTGGTCCATAACCTCAAGATTGTCTCCAGCCTCAAGAGCTGCTCGAATGTTTGCAAGCCAGTTGTCGATACCGTATTCGGCCTTTATTCCTTTATATCGCCAATGGGCAGCAAGTCCGTGCTCGGCAACCTCATCCATCCGTTCGGTTCTAATTTGCACTTCAACCCATTTTGCTTCTGGGCCGAGAACGGTTATGTGCAGACTTTCATATCCGTTTGATTTCGGCACGGAGAGCCAATCGCGCAACCGTTTCGGATTGGGTTGATACATGTCGGTCACTATAGAATAGGCCTGCCAACATTGCATCTTTTCTTTCTCTTCGGGCGAGTCGATGATTATTCGAATAGCGAAGAGGTCGTAAATTCCTTCAAAGTTGCAGCGTTGCTTCTTCATCTTTTGCCAGATGGAGTGGATAGACTTTGTTCGACCTTTGATGTGGAAACGCAAACCGGCACTTTCTAGACGTTGCTTCACAGGCTCGATGAACTGGGAAATATAGGCCTCGCGGGCCGATTTAGTTTCGTTGAGCTTATCCTTTATCATATAGTAAGCATCGTGCTCAAGATATTTCAGAGATAAGTCTTCAAGTTCGCTTTTGAGCTGATAAAGGCCAAGCTTATGAGCCAGCGGAGCGTAAAGATAGCTGGCCTCTTCGGCAACCTTATGCTGCGAATCGGTATCATACGTGTTGCGAATCTGCCGCATCAGATTCACGCGGTCGGCAATCATGATGAGAATCACGCGCATGTCCTCAGCAAAAGAAAGGAGCAGATTACGGAAGTTTTCGCTCTCCACAACAGGATTCTTTTTATAGAGATTCTGCACACGCACCAATCCGCGAATAATCTTAGCCGTTCCTTCACCAAACTCAACCTCAACCGTCTCTATCGAATTGTAGCCGTTAAGCACACCATCGTAGAGCAATATTGCAAGAATCGAATCGCGTTTCAATCCAATTTCATTAACTGCAATCCGAGCCGTTTGCAAAGCCAGGAGCACGGGATTCAATCCGAAAACGTTCCGCTCAATTCTATCTTCGGCCACGGCTCGTCTTAACAAGGTGCGAAGATGCAACTCATCGTCTGGCGAAAGTTGTATCTTCAGTTCGTTGAAATATAATAGAGAGAGTTCTTTTTCAGGTTTGGTGAAAATGTATCCTGTCTGCATAAATCCTATTGAAGTTTGTTGTTCGCAAAGGTAGCACAAAAGGCACAGTTGCTTCCGCGCTTACCTGGAAAGTACCTACATTTGCCACATATTCAATTCAAGAAAAACTAATAATTATGCTAACACAGAAAGATCAACAACAACTGTCAGAAAGGGGCATCAGCCCCGAAACACTTAACAAGCAATTAAAGCTTTTCAAAACCGGATTTCCTTTCCTCAAACTATCGAATGCTGCCGGAATAGGCAACGGAATCATTGCACCCAGCAACGACGAATGCCAACGCTACATACGTATTTGGAAGGAATACACAAACAACCGCCACAGCGTGGTTAAATTCGTGCCCGCATCGGGAGCAGCAAGTAGAATGTTCAAAGATTTGTTCGCCTTCCTAAATGCCGAGTACGACGTTCCGACAACCGAATTCGAAAAAGAATTCTTCGAGCACATCCGCAAGTTCGCTTTCAGGAAAGATCTGTGCAAAATCTGTAAAAGCAGTATGCAAACAAATGTTTGCGGACTCTTGGAAGAAGGAAACTACAAGGCCATCGTACGCGCCCTTCTTGAACCCGACGGACTCAACTACGGCAGCTTGCCCAAAGGTCTGCTGCTTTTCCACAACTACGACGACGGCCCACGTACGTCAATGGAAGAACATCTCGTTGAAGCCGCTCTGTATGCCACAGTGGGAGGTAAAGCCAATGTACACTTCACCGTTTCACACGAGCATCTGCAACTCTTCAAACAAAAGGTGGAAGAAAAACGAGCGAAATATGAAACGATGTTCGGAATCAAATTCCACATCACCTTCTCCGAACAAAAACCATGCACCGACACGGTAGCCGCCAACCCCGACGGCACACCATTTAGAAACAACAACGGAGAGATTATATTCCGACCCGGCGGACACGGAGCACTCATCGAAAATCTGAACGACATCGATGCCGACATCATTTTCATCAAAAACATCGACAACGTAGTGCCCGATAGACTTAAAGAACCCACCGTGAAATGGAAAAAGATTATAGCAGGTGCACTGGTGGACATACAGGAGAAAACCTTTACCTATCTTCATAAACTCGAAACCGGCAACACTACCGAAGCCGAACTCAAAGAAATAATACAGTTCGTCGAGAAAGAACTGTGTTGCCTGAAAAAAGATATAGACACCCTCGGCAAAACCGAACTCATTTGCTACCTACGCAACAAACTAAATCGCCCGATACGCGTTTGCGGAATGGTGAAAAACAGCGGCGAGCCCGGCGGTGGTCCCTTCCTAGCCTATAACTCCGACAACACGATTAGTTTGCAAATTCTAGAAAGTTCGCAAATCAACCAAGACAATCCCAACTACAGAACAATGTTCAAAAGCGGTACCCATTTCAACCCCGTCGACCTGGTTTGCGGTTTGCGCGACTACAAAGGACAACAGTTCAATCTTCCGCGATATGTCGACAGTTCTACCGGTTTCATCAGCAAAAAGTCTAACAACGGTCGCGAACTCCTAGCCCTTGAACTCCCCGGCCTTTGGAACGGCGCCATGAGCAATTGGAACACCATCTTCATCGAGGTTCCACTCGAAACATTCAATCCCGTGAAGACAGTGAACGACCTCTTCCGTCCGCAACATCAATAAAAACTTATCAATTCCGATACTTCCCTGCCGATGCTCTAAATCAAAAAGACAGCTCACGGTTTGTCAGAAAGAATTGATTAGTCTACCTTCGCCGTCATGAAACAATTAGCAGCGTATTTCCAAATCCCCGCCACAATGCAAAGAAATTTTGCACTCTCTGTGGCCTGTTCATCCAATAATGTGGTGGGCTTGGGAAAAGCGCTAATACACCTAGATGTAACTAATTTAATTTTACACTTATATAGAAGTTATGTAAATCTTTTAAACAATGGAACTCTAGCGAGTTTTTGTTGTCCCTCTCTTCATACCCTTTTGCCCCACTGAAAGAGAAACTTAACGACAAATATCCACACTCAAAAGATAATAAAATATGAACCAAACACACTGTATTAAACAAACGTATGTGAGTCCTACCATCGAGGTTATCCATACAACATTTGACTGCCAGCTTATGCAAAGGACCTCATTTCCCAACGACGGTGGGCATAACAAAGCCGACGATGATGGGGGTGATATCAACGATGCCAAGCAAGGCTGGTTCGATGAAGACGATGATGAAGACAACTCCCCACAACTATGGGGGATTTAGTGACAAAGAGTTTATAACCAAACAGAACAGAAAGATGAAAATAAACGTATTATCTCAGCTTGCTTTTACAGGCACACTACTTCTGATAGTCGCATGTACAAACGAAGATGAAGCCAAAAAGCAAAAGCATAAGGAAGAAACAAAAAACCTAACAGAATTCGTTGTTACAGATAAGACCACCCGAACAACTGCCGAATATGATGGTTCGGGCATCAACTTTTATTGGACGGAGGGCGACCGTCTATGGGTAAATAACGGCACTTTAATACAGGATAAGGAGAACACTATCAGCGATGAATTAACAAACAATCCCACCATCTCCACCGGCGTTAAAAGAGCCGCCAAAGCCAGCTTCTCTTTCGAAGGTTCTTACACTGCCTCCAGCTATCCTGTACGCTACACAGGCAAAGGCAACACCGCAGGCGACAAAGTAACCATCAAGGCGCAGCAAAACCAAAACGCACCTAACGATGCAAGTCATATAGGCGAGAGCGGCGACTGTGGTACAGCCGTTGCGCAAAAGTCAGGTATCAGATACAACTTCACCCTCGACCACAAAGCATCTTATCTCACCCTGCTGCCTTATTCAACCATCAACTTCGCCACCACCGTAAAGCTAACACGGGTGAAGCTAACTGCTGATGAGGCCATTTCCGGACAATTCAACTTCGATGACAATGGCATAGACCTCACCTCGCGACCCACCCCGACTACCACCAATCGCAGCATTACGCTCACATTGAACGGTGGCGGAACAAACGGATTCACTCTCCCAGTAGCTGCTACAAAAGAAACAAATGCTTCTATTGTTGTTCTGCCGCCAGGAACTTATAACAATGTATCCATAGAATACTCATTATACGACCAAAACACAGGGAAAGCAGCTACATTCAAAAAAGAATACGCCACACTCACCTTCTCCCCTGGAAAGAATAAAAAGATATCTACTAATTTGAACCAGATTCCTCTTTTCACAATAGAGATGGGAGGATATTATCAAGGATGCGGCCCAAATACAAACGAAGCCTTATGGTATATGCTGAGAGGTAATCCGCACATGGACATTAGTACTATTTATGCAGCTCGGCGCCATGCTAGCTACCCGGCAAATATTTGTCAAGGAGGCATATGGATGAAAAGGCACAATTTCATCTCCGGATTTAGAGGCGACAAAGCTCCTGATGGAAATAATTATGTTAAGGTTATTACGGGCTCCGGTTATGTTTATAGCGAATTCGTTGGTTGGAGTGTCGTTGTTCCTTATGGAAATCCACAAGATGGTACTTATCATTTTCTTCCATCGGTATATCCTGATGGAACTACAGCTTTGAAGAGTTGGGATGGAACAATTCGCTATTGGATGGGAGTTGGCTATAACTGGGGAACCCAAGGAGTGGTATTCTCCGCCGACCGAGCACCTCATAAAATAGAAATAGGCAACGGAGGAGTAGGTGCAGTAATGGGATACTGGCCAGCGTTCCGGTAAAATTATTCCGAGGGCTAAAAGAATCCGGACGCCTCAAAATAAATTATTACGGGGGCTAAAAGACTCTCGACGTCCCAGAATAAATTATT
>ERZ773067.1565-NODE-1565-length-12126-cov-17.385386_pt1 | contig 12126 bp, 8 predicted proteins | sample MGYA00580622_ERZ773067 | MGnify/ENA primary metagenome ERZ773067 (study PRJEB29015, sample SAMEA2737998) | human oral metagenome | biome: human oral; feature: human-associated habitat; material: dental | place: China | collected 2113 ...
CGGAAGAGGCGGAGGCTGCCATAGCGGAATGCTTGGAAACCTGGGACGCGGACCCCGAGCAGGCGTGGCGGAACTATGCGTATGCAGTTGCCCGGCAGAAGATCGCCACATTTGCCATGCGCATGGTCGAGACCCCCGGCATAGAAGAGATCGTCGAGCAGATCAAGGCGATACGTGCCCACGTGCTGGGCCAGGCAGAAGCAGTGCTGGATCGGGCGAAGGCCGCCGGGTTCGTTGGCCCCGACATGACTGTTCTGCAATTCCAGATTGGGTTAGCTATAGTGACGCGGCCCCTGCCGGACACCCCCTTCTTTGACCTACCCGAAGAACGTGAATGGCTTATCGACGTCTACCTCCGCGGGGTGCGAGCGGAGTAGGGGAGGGGGACCCTGGTCCATTCTTCTTCGAAGAGAAGTTCGTTAGGAACATGTTATCTGTCTTGCTTTTCTTGCCTCCAGAGAGCGGTCATGTGTTAGCGCCTTGAGAAGCTGAACCACACTTCCCTAGCAACTGAATAAGCTTCAAGGAAACCCGCTGCTCCCAGCCTTGATACTGCTGGGAGTAAGGACCCATAATCTGCTTATATATGAATAGTGGATTGAGTTGTTCGCCGATTACCTTTTGCATCAGTCCACTTCACAATGCACTCAACCATACTTGGCGATCCCGAAGTAATCACCAAGGGAAAGCGGATCTCGTGCTCTGGGGGGATTGTCCCTATTGGTCCTTTTTTTCGTATAACCTCAAAGAATGCATTTGGGGAAAGTCCCTCAAAAACAAAATTAACATTCTTAGCGGGGCCATGCGAGGTGTTGTTTAACACTAGTTCCCATTTTCGTTTGGTCTTTATTCGTCCCTGGCTATCAGATACAGCACGTTCGTGTACTTCTGCGCTTGGCCAAACTCCTTCGGATGGATCAAAACCATTTTCATGTGGGGTTTCTTTCTTTGCCTGTTCAGCGTTTTGCTGGAATTGGCTGGCTGAACGGCTCAGAAAGTTATTGATATGCCCGATGAGACCGCTATTATCGGCATATTTTAGAATTAGTGCTTGGTCGTATAGCTTACTTAGATAATCCTCTAAACGCTGTCGTTCTTTAAGAGCTGGTCCTGTTAGCGGGTTACGTGGGCTACTATCAACCAATATTGCGATTTGTTTGCCAGCTTCAGCAAGAACCTTGATCTCCTCAGCTGTGCCAGATTCTGCTTCACCGGTTGGCGTTCCAAGCCGATCCCGGAATAATGCAATTGCAAGATCCGCATCATCGACTATCTGCTTATTGAGTAATGCTTGAGGTCGATCGCCGAACTCTGCCACCGCATGTTCCGTCCATGAGATGGGCAACACGTTGAGGCTAAATTGTTGTCCATAATTACAGTTCCACTGGCTAATTGCTTTCCTGATGGTTGTTAAACTTTCTGGAGGGATATCGCCAGGTGCCGAAATAAGTAGATTCAGTACGAGTGCTTTGTATGCCATTATCAATGCCTTTCATTAAACGGAAGTGTAAATGTTTGGATTGTTTTGTCTGGTATGGTAGTTATCCCTTCGCCTCCTCTGCGTACCGTGGCGCGAATCGTTCCATTTGGTTGAGCACCTCGGTTACGGCTTCTTTCTGCTTGTCCGGCGGGTAACCATACTTACGAAGCAGCTTCCTGATTGTTCGTCGTAACTTGGCCTTGACATCTTCTCGGACGGTCCAGTCAATGCTGGTATCCCGTCGCATAGCAGACACAAGATCACGGGCAATCTGGGCCAACACATCCGTACCCATCACATCCACTGCGGATTCGTTGAGTGCCACAACATCATAGAATGCTAGCTCATCATTGCTCAGTGCAGGTGTGAAAGTATCGCCTCGATTGCGCTCCGCAACTACTTCCTTGGACAGCTCAATAAGTTCTGCAATGACCTGGGCAGAGGTAAGCTGCTTGTTAGTGTAACTGTTCATTAGGTCGGTGATGCGTTCGGAAAACAGTTTGGAACGAATCTCATTATTTCCGGTTGCTTCCCGGGCTTCCTGCTGCAATGAGCGACGAAGAGCATCAATCATTAAAGCAATTCGTGACACATCCGTTTCCTCTTTGAAGATTTCCGCATCCAAATCCTGGAGGTTAGGGATGTCTATTCCTGCCTCCCGATAAACATCAATAACACCCGTGGATTCGGTGGAATCAATAACCAGCTTGCCCAGGGCATTCCTTATCGAATCAGTGATAGGTTGCCCATTGGCCAGCCGGTCGGCAGCCTCCATTTTGGTCAGCCAGATTTTTACCTCGGAATAAAACTGCACATCAGGACGTAAAGAAGAAGAATTATCACTACCAGAAGCTAGCGCCCAAGCACGGGCAAGTTTCCCAGCTTGCTTCTTAAACCTCATCGCTAGCGGCCTGGCGGCAGGGCTTTCTGGATCATAGTTGTTGGGACTGATAGGAGAGCGCAGGAATGCCACTACCTTCAGCAAAGCATCACGTTTTCCCTGTTGCTGCTCAATATCCCGCCATGTGGTTCCGACGATTTCATCCAATTCGGCAACAAAAACCCGACTGAGCTCTAATGCCTCCTCAATGTCCTGTCCAATGACTTTCTTACCCGCATCACTGGCATCATAGGTGAATTCTTTCAGTGCAGCCTTGAGGTTTTCCACCAATGGGGCATAAGCCACCAACAACCCGTCTTGCTTATTACGGTAGGTCCGGTTGACCCGAGCCAAGGTTTGCATGAGAAGGGCATCTTTGAGCGGCCGGTCCACATAGAGAGTATGAAGCGCTTTAGCATCGAAACCGGTAAGCATCATTCCCTGCACGATGGCGATCTCTAGCTCATCGTCTGGGTTCTTCACCCGGTTCTTTACCGCAGCCAATGCGCTTGGGCGCCGCATATGTACTTTGAGCTCTTCCGGGTCTGATGGGGAAGCGGAATAGATGACCTTAATCTTTCCCTTATCATCGGCATCATCATGCCATTCAGGACGCAACGCTATGATCTTCTGATACAGGCGTGCAGCAATGGAGCGAGTAGCAGTGACCACCATTGCTTTGCCGGGGCCGCCGATAAACTCGCTCATATTGCTTCGGCGGTCCTCCCAATGCCGCACCAAATCATCAGCCAGCGTGTCTAGCCGATCATCGGTACCATAAATGAGCTCTAGGTTTGCGACAGATTTTTGCACCTGGTCGCGCTCCAGCTCGTCAAGACCATCAAGTACTTCTTCAGCCGCATCATCGAGGTCATCGTCAGTAACACCGGGAATACGCGCTAGGGGAATGAGTCGTGGTTCGAAGTACACAGGAACCACGGCACCATCACTGACTGCCCGGTTCATGTCGTATACGTCAATGTCGTCACCGAAGACTTTGCGGGTGTCCCGGTCCCACTTTTTTAACGGCGTACCGGTAAAGGCCAGCATTGTGGCATTCGGCAGAGCATCACGCAGGTGTTGGGCGTAGCCGTCGGCGTTGGTGTCGCCGAAACCATAGTGGGAACGGTGCGCCTCGTCTACTATCACGACAATATTGCGCCGCTCGGATAACAGTGGGTGTGACTCCTCATGGCTACCATCGTGATCTTGGAGACCGAACTTTTGGAGCGTCGAAAAGTAAATACCACCGGAGGTACGCGTCGATAGTTCCTGGCGGAGCATGTCGCGGGACACAATGCGGGTGGGATTCTCGGGCAGCAGCGTTGATGCGGCAAATGCGTCGTAAAGCTGCTGGTCAAGCTCGGTTCGGTCATTCAACACAATGATGGTGGGACTGCCCATTTTTGGATGCCGCATGATTTTTGCGGTGTACATCTCCATCTCCATGGATTTGCCGGCACCCGTGGTATGCCACACAACCCCGGCGCGTTTATCACCTGTCATTGCGGTTACTGTGGACGCAACCGCTTTGGTTACCGCAAAATACTGGTGTGGCTTGGCTATGCGCATCACAAGACCACCGGGCGTTTCATCGAATGCGGTGAAGTTGGTGAATAGCTGCCCGAACCGTTCCACATTAAACAACCCGAAGATGAGCAGTTCGAGTTTGGTTGTGATGCCGCCATCAGTTTCGGCGGGGGCCAAACACCCATCATCATCCACGTTCCATGGTGCGAAGTGCTCAAACGGGGTGAACGGTGTGCCGTAGCGGGCATCTACATCATTGGATGCCACGACAATGTTGGCGAACCGGAACGCCATGGGAAACTCTTTGACATATGTTTGCAGCTGGTTGTAGGCGTTTTCAACGGTTGTGGCAGAGCCCGCCCGTTTCAACTCCACAATGGCCAGCGGCAGACCGTTCACATAGAGCACGATGTCGAATCGGCGCTCATGATCCCGACTCCGAATCGTTATCTGGTTTGCGGCCACATAGTTGTTTCGGTCGGGTTCCTCCGAGAAGAAACGAATGGTAGGCCGCTGCATCTGCCCGTCATGGTCCACATATTCGATGCTGTTGTATCCGTGTACCAGAATTGCGTGCAGCCGTTCGTTTTCCGCAATGGCGCTTTGCGACTTCGGGGTAATCACCTCGGTGATGGCTTGTTGCAGGTATGCTTCTGGCACTCCAGGGTTGAGGTTGCGTAGCGATTGGAGCAGGCGGCCGTGAAGCACAATGTCGTTCCAGGTTGTGCGCTCCCCTGATCCCGGGGCTAATGTGGCGCTGGGTACGCTTTCCCATTCTAGTTCGGCTAGTTCGTCAAGCATCCAGGTTTCCAAGTCCGCCTCGGATAGCATTATTCTTCCACCTCATGCTTGTCGACGCCTACCTCTGCCGAAGCCTCCTCAGCATCCCGAACCGTGATCTTCCCACTCATCAATAAAGGCAGGAGCTCATCACGGGTGCGGGCCAGGGTTTGGTTTTCTTGCTCGGCTTGTGTAGCAAGCATCCATAATGTGTTGCCAAGCATGTTTAATTTATCGGGTATTGATGTTGGAACTTCTACAGTTTTATCAAGATCTGCCCGTTTAATATGCCCCATGGTTGTAGCTTTTCCGGCTGCAATCATTTGGAAATAATGGATTTGAGATTGAATGATGAGTTCAAGAGCCCATAAGTCAAATTTAGAGATAGGGAGCACTTTAAAAATATGTTGATTTACAATAGCTTCATCGTATGGCCACCGTTTGGTCATGAGCGTTCCTGACCAAGCGAATAGGAGCTCACCAGGAAGCACGACATGATTTTGATGTACCTCGATGTCATTAAATACCGTGTTGGAACCAATGCCTGAATTTAGTTCAGCGATTCTGGCCACTACCCTGCCTGTACCGGTGGCATTTTTTGTGAAGGCACGACCGTTAATAAATTCTGCAAGAGAACTTAAGGGTAAGGATTCCGTGTTTGTTTTGAGTAGTTTGTCCCATAGCGCGTTACGGAGTGAATCAGCAGATTGAATCGTACGTTGATTAGCTGCAATCTTGTCATCTAGGGAACCTAGTACTTTGACTATCTTTTCCTGTATGGTTAGGTTTGGAAGCCAAATTTCGCTCATCCTGAAAGCTTCGGTATCTACTCGTTGCCTGCCAGATGTTCCAGTCATGAGGGAGATGGCAAGCTCATGAATGTCTGGAGATTGAACAAAATAATAGGCAAATGGTGTGATAGATACACCATTTTTTCCACGAATAACTATGAATTCCGTAGATCCTGCTGAAGGCGAAGCATGATTTGGTGGTAAATATTGTGCGATCTTTTTGTTCTCCAGGCATGGCGTAATACGTGCCATTAGCGTGTCACCATGTTCAAATTTTGATCCGCCTTTGAACACTCGATTTTCTGCGGCGCTAACATTTCGTTGACCTGGAACAACTTGATCCATAGTTACAAAAGGAACTTCAGTTCCTTTGGGGATTCGAACTTGAGGGTTTATTTCAAAGGCTTCGCCAATTGTTGTTAAAAGCATTTTACTTTAGCCTTCCCAGTTGTTCACGAATAATTGCGTCTAGGCGGGCGGACTCGTCTAGTGCGTTAGTTAGCTCTGTGGTGAGGCGAGCGATTTTCTCGTCGATAGGCTCGGTGTCCTCTTCATTTTCAGCAAAACCAACATACCGACCAGGGGTTAAAGCATAATCAGCAGCACGGATCTCATCCAGAGAAACAGACTTGCAAAAGCCAGGGACGTCCTCGTATACGCCCTCGGCTGAGGGGCGGCCGCGCCACGTGCGGAATGTGTTAGCGATACGGTGAATGTCTTCATCGCTGAATGTGCGTTCGGTACGGTCGATCATGTGTCCGAGATCCCGGGCGTCGATAAGCAAAAATTGGCCGGTGCGATCAATGGAACCCTTTTTGCCCGCGGCTTTGCTCTTGGCAAAATACCACACGCAGACCGGAATGCCAGTGCCGCGGAATAGTTGCGCGGGCAGCGCGATGACACACGAAACAACGTCATCTTCGAGCATGGCCTTGCGAATATCACCCTCACCGGAAGATTTGGACGTCATAGTGCCATTAGCCATGACAACACCAGCTTCACCATCGGCTGCTAGCTTGGAAATGATGTGTTGCATCCACGCAAAGTTGGCATTACGCGCCGGGGGAACACCATATACCCAACGGGGGTCTTCCTCACTGCGCGCCCAATCCTTGATATTGAATGGGGGATTGGCCAGCACATAATCCATGGCGATGTTGGGGTGAATATCGCGGGCGAAAGTGTCTCCCCAGCGTTCACCCAAGCCCTTGGAGTTGAAGGCGTGGATCGCCAGATTCATTTTTGCCATCCGCCAGGTGCGCTCGTTGAGTTCCTGGCCGTAGATTGCAATAGCGGAGGGGTCATGCGTGGTGGTCTCCAGGAATTTTTCCGCCTGGACGAACATGCCGCCAGAACCACAACAAGGATCATAAACCCGGCCTTTGGTGGGTTCCAGGATCTCAACCAGAGTACGAACTACGGGGCGTGGGGTGTAAAACTCGCCGCCACGCTTCCCCTCGGCGCGGGCGAATTTTTCCAGAAAATACTCGTACACCTCGCCCAGGAGGTCGCGGGCGCGTTCCGCACCATCAGCGGTGAAATAAGTGGAACTGAACATATCGACCAGTTCGCCAAGGCGGCGCTGATCCACGTTATCACGCCCAAAAATAACTGGTAGCGTGCCGGATAGAGACTCGTTATCGGTCATGAGTTTTTGCATGGCCTCGTCGATGAGCCGGCCAATAGACTTTGCCTCAGAACCCGGTTCAGCCGTCTTGCCTTTGGAATGCTGCTGTAGGTACGACCAGCGGGCTTCTGGAGCTACCCAAAATACGTTCTTTTCCAGATAGGCATCAATATCTTCTAAATCCTCCAGGATGAATTCCTCATCGAGGCCTTCTTCCTCTAGCTCTGTGCGGATTTCCTGTCGGCGGGTCTCAAAAGCGTCAGTGACATATTTGAGAAATACCAGCCCTAACACGACATCCTTGTATTGGGATGCGTCCATAGATCCGCGAAGCTTGTCCGCGGCCTTCCATAGTGTGTCCTTGAGTTCTTTCATGGTTGTTGCAGTAGTCATCAGTATTCTTTGGTGTCTTTCTGATTTAACGTTAGATTCGGGGTGGTACTAGTTAGCGTATTTTAGTGCGCTTGGAAGCTCTGTGCGGATATCACCATTGGATAAGGAAATAGCGAATAACTCTTCGAATCTCTCCAGGCTGGCTAATTGTTCTTGGAATTTTATTCGTTGTGTGTCGACTTCCTTATGAATGGTGTGGAGCAGAGGAACAAGTTCTTTGGGGACTAATGAGACATGCCAAGAGTGCGGATCCGTAGAGGTAGCAGAATTGATGGATTTGGCCACGAAGAATGGGGTAGCAATCAGAGGCAGATCAACTTGGCTACGTCCCCGTTTTGTTTTGCATCGTGCAATTTGCGCTGGAGTCTGAACAACATGTCCGCCCTCCCAATCTATCCAAGCGATTGGATGCGCGGAATTCTTGATAAACACCACGTCACCGGGTTGGGTTAGTTTGGCGTTGTGGTTAATATTCTCTAGGTGCAATCGGTTGATCCTGCGGCTACCCATTGTTGTATTGTCGTGTAATTCCGGTTTACCGATGATGATCACAGTTGCGGGTCCGGTGTCGGTTAATCGCCCATCAGGGAGGCGGCTTCCTGGAATAAGTTGAATGACTTGATCTTTCCCAGAGGTTGCTTTCCGCCAGCTGATACGGAGACGGCTGGGGGATTTATGGGGGTTGCCCTCCAGGGGGAGGTTTTCCACGAAAGAGAGTTGTGCACGTTCAGCCAACAACCAAAGTTCACCAAGTATGTTTTCCTCTGGGGAAGCGTGTAGTTTAGGGGAAGCATGCAGAAGCGGTTTATTGGTTACGCTGTCTAGCGCAACAATGTTCTTGCGCCATGCTTTCACTGATGTGGTGATATTAGCGTGCACAAAATTGTGTTTACCTAGTTCATCAGCATATAACGCTGCAGTAGCTAGATCAGAAGCAATAGCATTGTAATCTGCTTTCGAGATGCCAGAAAGCTCCGCAATGACCACTGGAAAAGCTTTTCCGGTGGGAAAGGTGGAGCGTTTGAAGATCCATATCCCCAATTGACGCTTCCCCAAGTTAGCAGCCCAATGTTTGGGTAGCCGGGCAGTATAGCGCAGCGGTGCGGTGTAACCCGTTGCCGTGTTCGAGAGAAAATTACTGCGTGCCCTGGTGATAGACGGATCTGTATTATCAAGCAGGAGTTTTGATGGCGCAATGAGGATCATCGTGCCATCTGTGTCAAGATTTAAAAGTTGATCGTCTAACGCATTGAAGAAAGACGCATCATCGTTCGGGTAATCTAACCACACTGCCACGATGAGGGAATCAGTAGGGAAATCCTTGGTTATCGTGATGTTCCGGGATTCCAATTCTATCCATGCGATAGCACGAGCGGTGCTATCGCCGGAATTTAGTTGCTCGGAAATACGGCAAGGGAAATTCTCGCTATGAGAGCGTGCTAATTGTACGATCAGAGGAATACTGCCAGGACCCCATGGAATGATCGTGAGCGGATGCGATGCATCAACCCAGCGAGCATTAATGATTTGTTGAAGCGTAGTGACAAGAACTGTCATCGCATCCTTGCTCAATTTATGTTTGCTCTTTTCCCAAAGCCGATCAGTAATCCGTTCCAGTACGGGGAGAGTGCCATAACCGGCCTCGATGAGTGCTGCTAAAGATGGTGTGAGCTCAGAATTGGGAGGAACATTGTCCCAGTTGGTGAGTAGGTTGGCTGCTCCAATAGCTTTGGCAGGAGTTTCTACGATGAAATCAAAAGATGTGGAATAGAACGGGGCGTCCGCTATCGCCTCAGGATTGTGTCCATGTTTGGTGGATACCAACCAATGGCCAATATCATGGGTATCGAAGAGGGGTTGGTGCAGGTCGTTATTGATAGGGGTGGGGAAAGGGGTGTCACTGGATACGTTGTATCGACTGCGCCACATTGAAACCGTGCTACGTGCCACGTGTGCCAGGTTTGCAATACCTGACATCGTGATTTTGTTGTGCACGGTTCGTCCTTTCTTTGGGCTTTTGGCCAGTATTTTTAGTTGATGAGTTAGACCATACAGCGAAGCAATATTGTTGGCAACCTATGGTATAGATAATAGGTGTGAATAGGTCTTCACACATATTAAGTAGAATAAAATATGGAGTGGGGAGTGGATGGATGGAATCATGGAATCAAATACAGTACATTTGCTAAGCTCCACTTTTTCCAGAGATTTTGGGGATTCGGATTGTCTGGGCGGGAATGGGAGCTTAGGGGCATGCTCTAGGTCTGGCTTCATTTTTGCTGAGCTTGAGTTCTGATTATTCCGGGGTGCTTCAGAGCTCCATAATCCCGAAACTCAAGCTCAGCACACGTGCGGCAGGGTGGTTTTCTGTTGTGGGTCTCTCGGGAGCGATGGTAGTAGATGCCCTAAGCTCCACTTCCCAAGAAAGTCAGGGTTCCTGGGGTGCGTTGGGCGGGTTTTGGAGCTTAGGCAAAATGCTACAGGTTGGGCTTCATTGGTGCTGAGCTTGAGTTCTGGGTAGCAAATATCCGAAAAGCCCGGTGGAGGAGAGCAGTAAAACGCAAAGTCCAGCTCAGCATGTGTGAAGCCTTGCGTGATCTTGTCATTACTACGAATCCTAAGAGGCTGCACATTATCTAAGCTCCACCTCCTCTAGAGATTTTGGGGATTCGGGTTGTCTCGACTGGGAATGGGAGCTTAGGAGTCGTGCTACAGCTTGCGTTCCGAATTCTTCCGGGGCGGTTTGGAGTTCCATCATCCTGAAATTCAAGCTCAGCACATGTGCGGCAGAGGAGCCGGGGGAGTAGCGCGGTTGCTGAGCTTGATTTCCCTCCCGGATGCCGCATCGAGCCCAGGTGAACATCGCAGGTTTTGTGGAAGTCAAGCTTAGAAGAAGTGCGAACTTGGTTAGAGGCGTTGATAGTAGATGTGCTAAGCCCCACTTCCCGTAAGATCAGGGGTTCCTGGGGCGTGTTTGGTGGGTTTTGGAGCTTAGATAAAGCGCTACAAGCTGGGCTTCATTGGTGCTGAGCTTGAGTTTGGGGTAGCAGAGATTTGAAACGCCTGGAGCACCACAGGGAGGAAACGCGAACTCCAGCTCAGCACTTATGCTGTTTCGAGGGTGTCCAAGGGGATAGCAGGGTGGCAGGTGTCCTAAGCTTCACTTCTAGAATAAAGCTGCACGAGTGCTGAGCTGGAGTTCGTTGGCAGTCCCGCCAATTGGCGCATTTCCGCGCGGCAACCCCTCGACCCAAGCTCGGCATCAGTACTTGTGTGGTCGCTACATGATCCTCATGGACCTGCGCCTGTGGAGGGCGAAGCTCGTGGTCTCGGTCAGATTGACGGTGAGCTCTCCGCTGGAGGTTTTTACCGTCACCAATCCTGGGTATTCCTGATTATCAAGCTGTTTCACCAGCGCTTTGGCCTCGCCACCCTCCAAGTCGAAGGTTTCGCCGCAATAATAAAGAGTAATTTTCATCCATATCACCTCTCTTCTCAAGCTATAGGATCCTATTTTAGCAGGTGGTGGTGGTCGGCAAGGGTGAAAAAGCAACAAGTCGGATGGCAAAAAGAATAGGGGATACCCACCCAAAACCATGGGGTCCAAGCGGTCACCCCGTTTTTCATTGCGTGCGATAAAAAATTCGGGTTCTGCCCTGTAGACTGAAGGGCATGAGTGATATCAGGATTGAGCATGTGGCCGTCTATGTTCACGACCTAGAGGCCATGCGGGAGTTTTACCAAACCTACTTCGGGGCGAAAGCCAACGACCAGTACCATAACCCCACCACCGGGCTGCGCACCTACTTCCTCACCTTCGGCAGTGGGGCGCGCCTGGAAATCATGAGCCGGCCCGGAGTGGACGTGCCGCAGCAACTCCAGCAGGTGGGGTGGGCGCATGTGGCCTTCTCCCTGGGGTCGAGGGAAGCCGTCGATAAGCTGGCGCAAACCCTGGCGGATGCTGGATTCACCGTGAGCCCACCGCGGGTGACGGGGGATGGCTACTACGAGGCGGTGGTTCAGGACCCAGAGGGGAACGCCATCGAAATCACCGTGTAACCCCTAGTCCAGGGGGATGGCTTCTTCGGTTTTTTCGATCAGTATAGACACGCGGTCATCCCGGATGAAGGCGAAGCCGCCGCTGGTTTTGAACCGCATATCACTGTTGTCGATGCCAATGATGTGGGCAATGCCGTCGCCAAGCATGCTCACGTACGGGACGTGCCCGGGGTACACGCCGAAGGTGCCCGCCTGGCCGGGGATAGTGGTAAACGAGGCTTTACCTTCCCAAATGATGCCGTAGGGGGCGATGAGTCGAACGGTGAGATACTTATCCATGCGCGGCTATCCTTCATATAAGACAAAGCTAACTTCTCCATGGTACCGCCGTTGTGGGCAGAAAAATGTCCGATCACCTGCGGCGCCACATGGGGGTAATGTCCGTGAGCTGTGGCGACGGCATGAGAGTTTGATTTGTCACAGGGGGTTGTTCACCAGGTGAAGAGCGATTCAGTGTTATGGTCGACGGCTTCGAGGAGGGGACGGATGATTTTTGAGCCGGGGATGCTTTTATACCGGTGGAATTTGCCAGTGTTGTCGGGCCAATAAAGGGTCCATTTACCAGTGGTTTTGGTATAGCGGAATC
>ERZ773067.1571-NODE-1571-length-12109-cov-6.848100_pt1 | contig 12109 bp, 10 predicted proteins | sample MGYA00580622_ERZ773067 | MGnify/ENA primary metagenome ERZ773067 (study PRJEB29015, sample SAMEA2737998) | human oral metagenome | biome: human oral; feature: human-associated habitat; material: dental | place: China | collected 2113 ...
CTATCCGGTGTATACCGTGATTTCCGAGAAGCTGCATGCAATCGTCTCCATGGGGTTATCCAATACGCGCATGAAGGACTATATCGACCTGTACGTTCTGGCCGAACGGGAGGCCCTTGATACTGACTTGATGGCGAAGGCGATCCGGGCGACGTTCGGGTGCAGGGGCAAGCATGCTCCCGCTGAACTGCCTGAAGGACTGACAGATGTGTTTGCCCAGAATGCGCAATGCCGGGCGAGATGGTCCGGGTTCCTCCGGAAAAATGGGCTTCCGGGAGCGCCTCTCGAGGAAGTTGTGGAACGGCTGGAGGTGGTGTATGGACCGGCTTTGCGTCGGGCCTCGCAGCGCAAAGGTGGTTGAAGGGTACAAGGAAACAGGTATGTCATTGAAACTGGCAAGGGTGGTGTTTGATTATCTGAAGCTTCATCCGGATGAGAAGTTCACCGCCCGGCAGCTGGCCGAGTGGGTGTTTGCTGCGTACCCTGCCGAGTGTGCGGCCAAGAAAGCGGCCAGTTCATCCATCACGACCGACACGCAGCTGGTGCAGCAGCTGATGGCCGAGATTGGTGCCCAGCGTCCCGGTCTGCAGAAGCGTCATCCCGAAGTGAAGACCACGGAGGGGCGCCCCCGAAGGTATTACTACTCGACCCTGTCCGACAGTGCCGAGGTCGCGGCGGTCGAACATGCAGTCTGTGGGCAGGGCGGGGTGTCTTCGGCCGAAGTCCAGGAGCCCCGAATGACCGAACACGCCCTGTACCCGATGCTGGACATGTTCATGCGCGAGGAATTTGGGCTGTACTGCCTGCGCATCGATGAGAAACGTTCATCCAACCGGCGTGGCGCGAGTGGCAATCACTGGCTGCATCCGGATGTGGTGGCCATGGAGGATCTGGGTGCAGACTGGGCGCGGGAGGTGCGCGACTGCGTGAGCCAGTGTTCGGCACGCCGGGCCCGGCTGTGGTCTTTCGAGGTGAAGCTTTTGCTGAATCGCTCGAACGTGCGCGAGAGTTTCTTTCAGGCGGTGTCGAATTCGTCGTGGGCCAACTTCGGCTATCTGGTGGCGGCCGAGGTGGTGGGGGCAGATACGCTGAAGGAGCTGCGGATGCTGTACGCCGCACACGGCATCGGGCTGATCCAGCTGGATGTGGAAAATCCTGCTGACAGCCAGGTGCTGATTCCGGCCCGTGAGCACGACGAGGTGGATTGGGACATGGTCAACCGGCTGGCCACCGAAAATGTGGACTATCTGGAATACGTGCGGCTGATCCGGCAGTTCCACCAGACGGGTGAGGTGCGGCGGCGGGACTGGGGGGTGAGAGAGCAGGGCGAGCGCAACGGGCGGTGAGGTCATTGAGCGTATCCGGATGAGCCCTGCCGGCAGTTCTGCTGGTATGGAGACCGGGGTGGTGCCAGTTCGTACCCCGTACTTCTCCCGCCACCCGGCATCTTCTGCAGCACGTCCAGAGCCACCAGCTCTGGTGTTTTACCGGTAGACCTCATCCTCGATGGCAGCAGCAGGATCTACCGGATGCTGGGCGATAATGACGCCGAACCTACCAGAGAGGATGCCGATGACTACGCGCAAGAGAACCACCCACCAGAAACTCGCACCAGCGGTGCGAGAGACTTTTGCGGAGAAAGACTACCCAGCTTTCCTGGCCGAGGTCAAGGCGCGCATCCGGTCCGCGCAATACGCGGCGTTGCGGGCGGTCAACAAGGAACTTGTCGGCCTGTATTGGGATATCGGGCGGCTGATCGTGGAACGGCAGCAGGATGCCGGACATGGTGCGGCCATTGCAGAACGGCTGGCAGATGACTTGCGGGACGCCTTTCCTGGTGTGGGTGGATTTTCCCGTCGAAACGTGTTCTACATGCGGGAATTTTTTCTGCTCTACCGCGACGATGTGAAAGTGCAACCGCTGGTTGCACAAGTCGGCTGGTCGCACAACCTCATCATCCTGCAGCGTTGCAAGGACCCGCAGGAACGTGAATTCTACCTGCGCATGACACGCAAGTTCGGCTGGACCAAGAATGTGCTCGTCCACCAGATCGATAACCAGAGCTACGAGAAATCGCTGCTTGGCCAGACCAACTTCGACAGGACCCTCACGCCCGCGCTGCGTGCACAGGCGAAGCTGGCGGTGAAGGACGAGTATGCCTTTGACTTCCTTGAACTGGGCGAACAGCACAGTGAGCGCGAACTGGAACGCGCGCTGATTGCTCGCATCGAGGATTTCCTGCGTGAGATGGGGGGTATGTTCGCCTTCATGGGCAGTCAGTACCGGCTGGACGTGGAAGGCAAGGAATACTTCATCGACCTGCTGCTGTTCCATCGCCGCTTGCGCGCGCTGGTTGCCATCGAGCTGAAGATTGGCGAGTTCGAGCCCGAGTTCGTTGGCAAGATGCAGTTCTACCTCACGGTGCTGGATGCGCAGGTGCGGCAGGAGGATGAGAACCCGTCCATCGGCATCATCCTGTGCAAGGAGAAAACCCGCACCATCGTCGAATACGCCCTGCATGACGCGCGTAAACCCATCGGCGTGGCAACCTACGAAATCACCAGGACACTGCCGAAGAAACTGAAAGATCAGCTGCCATCGCCCAAAGCCATTGCCCGCCTTCTGGAGAGCATATGAAACCGGCCAGTACCGGAAAATCGGGCCTGACACGGCTGATTGTGGGCCGGTCAGTGGACACCCGCCTGTTCTGATGAATGCGGTGCAGCCGCCGCGGGCCGTGTACACACCGGGGAGCTATGCGTTGGGCTGGCAAGGAGGTCGGGGTGGCGCCAGTTCGTACCCCGTACTTCGCCCACCACCCGGCATCTTCTGCAATATGCCCAGCGCCACCAGCTGGTTGATGTCCCGCAGGGCGGTATCGGGTGAGCAGTGGGCCATGCTGGCCCACCTGCTGCTGGTGAGCTTGCCGTCGAAGCCATCGAGCAGGCGGTTGAGCAGCTTGACCTGCCGCTCATTGAAGACGGTGCCGGCCCAGCGTTGCCAGAAGCGGGCCCTGAAGAGCACTGTATCCAGTGTGGACTGTGCACTGTCGATGGCATGCCCCAGCGTCTGCAGGAACCAGTGGAGCCATGCGGTGACATCCAGCGGGCCTTTCTGGGTGTGTTCGAGGATGTCGTAATAGGCCTTGCGGTCGCGCTGAATCTGGGCAGACAGGCTGTAGAAGCGCTGGGAGCTGCCGTCGGCACGGGCCAGGAACAGGTCACCCACGGCACGGGCGATGCGGCCGTTGCCGTCGTCGAAGGGGTGCAGGGTGACAAACCATAGGTGAGCAAGACCGGCCTTGACCAGGGCTGGCTCGGACGTTTGGCTGTTGGCCCAGGCCAGAAACCGGCCCATTTCTTCGGGCAGTCTGACAGCGGGTGGCGCTTCGAAATGAACCCTGCGGCGGTTGATGGCACCGGAGACTACCTGCATCGGGCCACCGGCATCGCTGCGCCACTGGCCGGTGGTGATGCGGCTCAGGCCGGCATAACCGGTTGGAAACAGTGCGGCATGCCAGCCGAACAGGCGTCCGGCCGTCAGCGGTTGCTGGCAGTGGCTGGTGGCGTCGAGCACCATCTCGACGATGCCTTCGACATGCCGGTCCACGGGGGCAATGGCGCCGATGTCGACGCCCAGCCGGCGGGCCAGCGAAGAGCGTACAGACTGGACGCTGAGGGTCTCGCCCTCGATCTGGCTGGTGTTGACCACATCGTCGGTGAGGGTGGCCAGGCTGGCCTGTTCGCGCAGGGCAAGGCCGGTGTCGGCCAGCCGGCCGAGCAGCAAGCCCTGGGCGCGGCTGACTTCGGTCAGCGGGCTGGCAAGGGCAGCCAGGTCGTAACGCCAGTGAGGCCAGTCGGGGCGCTGCCAGATGTAGAGAGATTCTCCGCTGTTCATGCGGGGATTGAAGCGCAGATGACGGTTTCTGGCAAGTATTCACCGTATGTTTTGCGGCGAATGAGGGGGTATTTGCCGCAAGGGGCCTCTCCATGCGGTAGCTGGTCATGTTTGTGGAGCACCGTTATAGGGCGTTTTGTCGAGGCGACTGCCGCGGTCAAGGACGTGTTGAGCGTGTCATGGACTGATGCGTGTCCACGAATTTCTCTTTGGGCCTGCTGGATAACGGGGCGTCCCATCAGGAACGGTGGCTGATCTGCCCGGTTTTACCAAGGGGTGAGGCGCGACCGAGTGCGTGAGGAGTGAGGGATGCAGCCAGTAAAAAACCCAGCCGTTGTCAGCCAGGGTTTGGGATGATGGTGGCGGAACGCGAAACTGAACCCGTGTCCGTTCGCCGAACCAGATGGTAACGCCTTGGCCCTAATGGCGTGGATTCGACGACTTGTCCACTTCGGTTACTTGATCAGGTGAAATCGATGGCGCATAATCTCGTCGTTTTGATTAGTTTGGTCAACTAGCAATGCGCAAGCGAATCGCTGCTTTACGGTCGTACGCTCATCAGATGCGGATGAGGAGCGTCTGACCATGCACCCTCAACGTGTCGAGAGTCTGAGCTATGTCCAGTGCGAGCGCTTGGCGTACATAGACTTTCGCAATTGCTGCTCAAAAAGCAAGCAAAGGACAGGGTTATGCTGTTGTTCACATTTATGTTGCCGCCTTGTCCCGCATCTTTTCGGATTTTGTCATCGCCTCCTGAGCAAAACGCAATTGCCACCGCGCTATCAAACATGGACTCTGAACTGTCAGTGCTGGAAGGTAGCCGCAATATAACTCGTAACCTCAAACAAGCCATGATTCAGGGCCTGCTCACTGGAAAGACGAGGTTGATATGAGTGTTGCGGAGATGTTTTCCGATTTTGTTGATAATCTGGCGATTGCTAACGCGAAAACGATTAGCACACGCTATGGCGAGCTGACATCAGCTCTGAACAAGCAGTTTCGAGACACGGAATCAAAAACCGCGAACACGCTTCAGGTTGGATCGTTTGGTCGGAAAACGGGTATAAATGGCATTTCCGATCTGGACATGCTATACATCATGCCCAAGACAAAATGGGATAATTACAACAAAGCCGGTGGGCAACTGGCCCTATTGCAAGATGCGAAAGAGGCGATTCTCAAGCGCTACCCAGCGACGAAAGTAAAAGTAGACCGCTTGGTTGTGACGGTCACCTACAAGGACTTCCACATCGAGGTTCAACCTGTTTTTGAGCAGGATGATCAAAGCTACCGGTATCCAGACACGAAAAACGGCGGTAGCTGGAAAACCACTAAGCCGAGAGAGGAGATGGAGGCTGTGGCAGATTTGGATACAAAAAAAAATTCCAATCTGAGGCGTTTGTGCAAGATGGCCCGGGCTTGGAAGAACAAGCACGGCGTAGGAATGGGCGGGTTGCTACTGGATACGTTAGCCTACAACTTCCTGGACTCAACTACAGATTTCGACACAAAGAGCTTTTCGTATTATGACTGGATGAGTCGGGACTTCTTCAAGTATCTGTCTGACTTGAACGAAGAGCAAACCGAGTACGCTGCGCCGGGTAGCCACCAGCGAGTCAAGGTCAAAAAGAAGTTTCAGAAAAAAGCAAAAAAAGCCTACAGGCTCTGTGTGGAGGCCATTGCGGCAGAGAACCAAAAGAACGTCAACGACAAGTGGAAGAAGGTTTATGGGCGACCATTTCCTTCATCCGCGACGGTGGCGGAAGAAGCCGTGGCAAGGGGAGTGAAGAGCTGGGATAATACAGAGGAATTTATCGAGGACAAATTTCCGGTTGATATTCGGGAGTCCATGAAACTGGATTGCGAGGTCAAGCAGAACGGATTCCGTGAGTCATCCCTTCGCGACATGTTGGCCAGAAGGATTCCTTTGATGACCAAAAAGAGTTTGCGCTTTGAGATTACAGACGTTTCGGTGGCTCAGCCGTATGACGTCTACTGGAAGGTCTTGAATCGTGGCGATGTGGCGCGAAATAAGAATTGCATCAGAGGGCAAATTATCAAAGATGATGGATTGCTGCAGCGGATTGAATATACCAGCTTTCTCGGTGATCACATCGTTGAGTGCTATTGCGTGAAGGATGGCGTGGTGGTCGCCAAAAACCGGATACACGTTCCTATTAGTGGAGGGCGGAGCAATGACGACTGACCGTATTAATGTTTTGGAAGGTCAGTTGCGTGAGAGTTACGGACGGGTTGTCTACTCCCACAAAACACACGAGAAATGCGCGGATATTCTGCTTGAGCGACAAGGAAAAATAAAGCTAGCTCAGATCGTTATTTCCACCTTCGTGACCGGTGGAATCGTGTCAACGTTTTTTGGGTCGGGAGAGGCTGGGGCGGCAATTAGTGCAGTGTTGTCAGCGGGGCTCCTTGCTCTGAACGCCTATACGAAAGACTATGACCTCGGTGAAATCGCTCAAAAGCATCGTCAAGCCGGCGCGGAGCTATGGATTGTCCGAGAGAAGTACCTGTCGCTCTTAACGGATATCCGCACAGGGGATGTTTCTTTGGAGTCTATTCGAGCACGTAGGGATGCGCTTCTCAATGAACTACATGCGGTCTATGTCGGAGCTCCCAGCACAAACTTTAAAGCCTATAGCAGGGCGCAAGAGTCACTGAAAAAGCTGGAGGATATGACCTTTTCCGATGAGGAAATTGATGCATTCCTTCCGAAAGAATTGAAGAGGATTTCAAAGGGGGGTGGCAATACTTGACCTGCCGCCCATTGAAGACGGTGCTGGCCCAGTGCTGCCAGAAGCAGGCCCAGAAGCTTCATGACACTAGGCGAATGGCCCTCGTATTCTCCGCATGGATTGCGGAGAATACGAGGGCCATTCGCCGCAAGAACTCTCTGCGTGCTGCTCACCCAACCGACTTGATGGCTGCATCAGACACATATCGCGTTGCTCAATATCATCAATTTGATGACATTGAGCGCGTTTCAGTGTAAGATTTGGCGTCAGGGGCTTGGTTTCAGTGCCTCTGTGAACGAATGAGGAGTGTCTGACCTTGCAGTCCCAGCGTCTCGAGCGTCTGAGTCATGCCCAGCGGGAACGGCTGGCGTACATCGACTTTCGCCTGTACTTCATGGGTGAGATCGGTCGCCCGGACCTGGCGAGCCGTTTTGGTGTGGCGCCAGCCGGAGGCACCCGCGATCTGGCGCTTTACCGGGAGATTGCGCCCCAGAACATCGTGTTCGATGGCAGCAGCAAGGTCTACCGGATTGGCAAGGCTTTCTCTCCGGTGTTCGAGCACTCGGCAGCGCGTGTTCTGTCGGTGTTGGCCCACGGGTTTGGTGATGGTGTGGAGGTAGATCCGCAGTCGCTGTTGCCATGTGAGTCGCCAACCTCGCTGAGTAGCCCGGACATGGCTGTGCTGGCCCCCGTCTGCCGGGCAATCCATGCTGGCCGGCCTGTTGCCATCAGGTATCACTCGATGAGCAGTGGGGTGTCCGACCGGGTCATCGTGCCGTTTGCTCTGGTGGATACCGGACTGCGCTGGCATGTGCGTGCCTTTGACCGCAGGCATGGCGAGTTCCGCGATTTCGTTGTTACCCGTATCGAGGCTCCCCAAGAGCTGGATGAGCTGCCGCAGCCCAACGAGCTGCCCGGCAACGATATCCAGTGGACAAGGATTGTCGAGCTGGACTTTGTGCCGCATCCCCGCCTGACGCGGCCTGAAATCGTTTGCATGGACTACGGCATGAAGGAGGGCGTACTTCACATGCGTGTACGTGCTGCGGTGGCTGGCTACATGCTGCTGCGCTGGAGTGTGGACTGCTCGCCTGACCACCGGCTTACGGAAGAACAGTATCGGCTGTGGCTTGCCGACCCGCTTGCACTGTACGGTGTGGAGAACGCCAGCCTGGCGCCGGGTTATCAGCCCCCCGTGAAGCAACAAGAACCATAAGGGAAGAACCAATGGCCCGGTTGTCTGATGGAAACGTACCTGACGCAACTGGCCAGCCAGGGAACGCATCGATGCACAAGAAACAACAGGATCAGAGCCAGATCAAGTGGGTGTCCGACTTCATCTGGAACATTGCCGACGACCGTCTGCGTGACGTGTATGTGCGTGGCAAGTATCGGGATGTGATTTTGCCCTTCACTGTATTGCGCAGGCTGGATGCCGTGCTCGAACCCACCAAGCAGCGGGTGCTGGAAAGCAAGAGGCTTCTGGATGCGCAGAAGCTGATCGAACAGGAAGGCCCGTTGCGCCTGGCAGCGGGGCAGGCGTTCTACAACGTCAGCGAATTCACGCTGGCAAAGCTGAAGGCCGTCAGCCAGGGGCAGCGTCTGCGCGAGGACTTCATTGCCTATCTGGATGGTTTCTCACCCAATGTACAGGACATTCTCGACCGGTTTGGGTTTCGCAACCAGATCCACCGGCTGGTCGAGTCCCAGGTGCTGGGGTACCTGATCGAGGATTTCCTCGACCCTGACATCAATCTGTCGCCCCTGCCAGTCAAGGACGCGGATGGACGTGTCCGGTTGCCTGCGCTGGACAACCATGGCATGGGCACGGTGTTTGAAGAGCTTATCCGCCGGTTCAACGAAGAGAACAATGAAGAGGCCGGTGAGCACTTCACCCCGCGGGATGTCGTGAGGCTCATGGCACGGTTGCTGTTCCTGCCGGTGGCTGAGCAGATCGAATCCAGTACCTACTCGCTCTACGACGGTGCGTGTGGAACGGGTGGCATGCTGACCGTCGCCGAGGAGACGCTGCAGGAACTGGCCGAGGCGCGGGGCAAGGAGGTATCCATTCACCTGTTCGGGCAGGAGATCAACGATGAGACCTACGCCATTTGCAAGGCTGACCTCCTGCTGAAGGGTGAAGGCGTACAGGCCGAGAACATTGTGGGTGGTGCGGACAAATCGACGCTGTCGGCCGACCAGTTTGGCGACCGCGAGTTCGACTTCATGCTCTCCAACCCACCCTACGGCAAAAGCTGGAAAACCGATCTGGAACGGATGGGGGGCAAGGTAGGGTTCAACGATCCCCGCTTCGTCGTGTCGCATGGTGGTGATGCCGAATTCAGGCTGATGACCCGTACCAGTGACGGGCAGCTGATGTTCCTGGTGAACAAGCTGCAGAAGATGAAGCACCACACCCCATTGGGCAGCCGTATTGCCCTGGTGCACAACGGTTCGGCCCTGTTTACGGGGGATGCCGGGCAGGGGGAAAGCAACATCCGCCGCTGGCTGCTGGAGAATGACTGGCTGGAAGCCATCATTGCACTGCCTCTCAACATTTTCTACAACACCGGTATTGCCACGTACATCTGGGTGCTGGCAAACCGGAAGCCTGCGCACCGCAAGGGCAAGGTGCAGCTGATCGATGCCGGCCAGTGGTTTGCGCCGCTGCGCCGCAACCTCGGCAGGAAGAACTGCGAGCTGGGTGAGGCCGACATCCAGCGCATCCTGGGGCTGTATCTGGAAGGAGAGCAGGAGACGGCGGAGTCCAAGTGGTTTGATACACAGGACTTTGGCTACTGGAAAATCACCGTGGAACGCCCCCTGCGGCTCAAGAGCCAGCTTGCGGACGAGCGTATCCGGCCGCTGCGGTTTGCGTCGGGCGATGAGATGCTGCGTGAGGAACTGTACGCCCGATACGGCGACCGGCTGTATACCGAATTTCCCAAACTGAAGCCGGAGATCGATGCCTGGCTGAAGGGCGACGGTGATGAAGATGATGATGACAGCGCCGAGGATGGTGTTCCAGCCGGGAAGGGGGTGCCCGAGAAGCGGCGCAAGAAGCTGCTGGATGCGGACAGCTGGCAACGTGACCGTACCCTGTATGACCTGGCACGACTGGCGCAGCGGGAACTGGGCGACGGCGTGTTCGATGACCATAACCTGTTCCGCGAACGGTTTGATGAGGTGATGAAAACGCACGGCAGGAAGCCGGGCGCTGCGGACAGGAAAGCGATCTTCCGGGCTGTGAGCTGGCGTGATGAGAATGCCGTACCAGTGGTGGCCAGACGCAGCAGGCTGCGCAAGGATGACTACTTCGAACCTGGCTATGACGGCGCGTATCTGGAAGTGGTGGGCAGGGATCGCTTCATGGTCGAGTATGAACCGGACAGTGATCTGCGTGATACGGAGCAGGTGCCCCTGAAGGAGTCGGGCGGTATTGAAGCCTTCTTCGAGCGGGAGGTGGTGCCGCATGCCGCGGATGCCTGGATTGCCATGGACAAGACCCAGATTGGCTACGAAATCTCGTTTGCCCGGTACTTCTACAAGCCGGAACCACTGCGCTCGCTTGAGGAGATACGGGCAGACATTCTGGCGCTGACCGAGCAGACGGATGGGCTGTTGCGGAAGATTGTGGGGGTGGTGTGATGACTGTAGCCTATTCAAGTTATCGGAACTCTGGAGTTTTATGGGCACCGAACATTCCTGCGCATTGGGATGTGCGCCGTATTAGTACTCTAGGGCGTGTAGGAAATGGAAGTACGCCATCCAGAAGCAGTACTGCATATTGGGGGGAGTCCGGAACTCCCTGGATAAATAGTGGCACGGTTCATCAAGGGGTAGTCACCAAATCTCCCCGATGGGTAACTCAGATAGCGATAAAGGAGTGTCATTTACCCATTGTGCCTCGTGGGGCGGTGGTCATCGCGCTAACAGGGCAGGGGAAAACGCGCGGGACAGCAGCTGTTCTTGGCGTTGACTCGACTATCAGTCAACATCTTGCTTATATTGATGTCAAGAGATCTTTGATTTCTGGTGAATATCTGCGTTTTGCACTGATGGCAGCATATGACATGTTGAGAACCATTAGTGATAGCGCTGGAGGTACAAAGGGGGCTCTTACTTGTTCGGCAGTTAAGTATTTCTCTGTCATGCTTCCTCCGATTGCGGAACAGAGCCAGATCGTTACCTACTTGCAAGCCCAGGATGCGCGTATTGCCCGATTCATCAAGGGCAAGCGAGAGCTTATCGGACTGCTGACCGAACAGAAACTGCGCATCATCGATCACGCCGTCACGCGCGGCCTTGACGCTTCGGTCAAGCTCAAGCCTTCTGGCATCGAATGGCTGGGTGAAGTGCCGGAGCATTGGGAAGTAAAACGCCTTAAGTGGGTCTGCAGATTTGCATATGGAGATTCGCTTTCGGAGACCAGCCGCCATGGAGGGAGTATCATTGTATACGGATCCAATGGTCCAGTGGGTAGGCATGATATGGCGAATGCCATCGGACCTTGCATAGTGATCGGCCGAAAAGGCTCTTTTGGGAAAATTAACTATTCCGAAAGTGATCTGTTTGCGATTGATACGACTTATTTTGTTGACAAGAAGTATACAAAAGAGAGTATCCGTTGGCTGTATTACGTGTTGATTTGGTGTCGACTTGATAAAATATCAAAAGATTCGGCAATTCCTGGACTGGACAGAAGGGATGCGCTGGATACGCTTGTGCCAATGCCAAATGAGACGGAACAAGAGCAAATTGCCAAATGGCTTGATGTAGAAACGGCGGAGATAAACGAAGCCATCGCCCGTGTAGAAGAAGAAATCCGCCTGATCCGTGAGTACCGCGACCGTCTGATCTTCGATGTCGTTACCGGCCAGGTGGATGTACGTGGCTGGCAGCCTGGCCCGGATGATGTCGTCAGTGATGACGACCTCGCTGCGCTGGGCGATGATGAGATCGAGCCCGACGAGGAGGGGGGCGATGACGACGCGTAACAACAGCAACTGCACAAAACTCGCACCATTGGTGCGAGAAACTTCTACGGTAAAGGGTTACACGACCTTGCTGGTCGGGGTCAAGCGCATACAGTCTGCTCAGTACGATGTGCTGCGTGCAGGCAACAAGAGGTTTGTTGACGCAAAAGTGCAACCGCTGGTTGCACAGCTCGGGTGGTCTCACATCCTCATCTGTCTGCTGCGCTACCGGGATGTCGCCGGGAGTCTGACGAAGAAACTGAAAGACAAGGTGTCATCGCCCAAAGCCATTGCCTGCCTTCCGGAGAGCATATGAAACCAACTGACACCAGTGAACTGGGTCTTGAAAAGCTGATCGTCCGGCATCTGGCGGGGATCAGTGAACATCCGTCTGTTCAGACGGACGGGGTGCAGGAGCCGCAGGTCGTGTATGCACCGGGTGGCTACGTGCTGGGCCGGGCGAGTGACTACAACCGCGATGTG
>ERZ773067.1572-NODE-1572-length-12105-cov-32.597012_pt1 | contig 12105 bp, 11 predicted proteins | sample MGYA00580622_ERZ773067 | MGnify/ENA primary metagenome ERZ773067 (study PRJEB29015, sample SAMEA2737998) | human oral metagenome | biome: human oral; feature: human-associated habitat; material: dental | place: China | collected 2113 ...
TGGCAGGAAATATCAAAGGTATCAAAATTGAAATCGATGGCGACACGCAACCCTTGCAGAAGGCCCTGAAAAATGTCAATAAGGCTGCTACTGATGCAAGTCAGGAGTTGAAACAGATTGACAAGGCCTTGAAGTTTGATACAGGCAACGTAACGCTCCTGACTCAGAAGCAAGAAGTCTTGCAAAAGCAAGTTTCGACGACCAAGGAGAAACTAGAAACCTTGAGACAAGCTCAGTCTCAGGTGGAGCAACAATTCAAAAATGGTGATATCGGTGCTGATCAGTACCGTGCTTTTCAACGTGAGGTAGAAGTTACTCAAAACGTCCTAAAAGGATATGAGGGTAAGCTTGCAAACGTGAACCAGGCGCTTGCTGAGAATGGGAGTGCTACTCAGAACAACAAGAACCAATTAAAAGAGTTGCAAAATGAGCAGAAGCAACTGGCTAGCGAGAATGAAAGAGTAGTCAGTTCATTCAAATTGCAAGAAAGTCAGCTAGGAGCTAATGCAAGTGAAGCTGACAAGTTGGCGCTTGCAGAGAAAAGAATTGGAGCTCAATCTGATATTGTTGTTCGGCAGATTGAAAATCTAGAAAAGCAACTAGCTCTTACAAAGCAAGAGTATGGTGAAAATTCAGCTGAAGCCAATAAGATGGAAACGCAGTTGAATCAAGCTAAAACAGCTTACTCGAATCTCTCTCAAGAGATGAGTAACCTTGGGAACGCTGGCAAACAAGCGAGCGGAACCTTAAGCGAGACAAACAATCTCTTAAAAGCTGAATTGCTCAATCAATTTTCTGAAAAACTATCAGATATCAGTCAAAAATTGGTTGATTTCGGGAAGAGTGCTCTTGAAGCCTTTCGTCAAGTAGATGAGGGTATGGACACCATTGTCACTGAAACTGGCGCTGGTGGAAAAGCACTTGAAGATATGCAAAAAATCGCAAATGATATTGCAACAGCGTTACCAACAGACTTCTCAACTGTAGGTAACGCTGTCGGAGAGGTTAATACTCAATTCAAATTAACTGGCGATGCATTAAAAAACGCATCGGAAGATATAATTAAATTTGCAGAAATCAATGGCTCGGATGTTACGAATGCAACAATACAATCTAAACAAGCTATAGAAGCTTATGGATTCTCTGTTGACGACTTATCAAAAGTTTTGGATTCTACTACGTTTGTGGCTCAAGAAACTGGGGTTTCAGTTGATGATTTGATGAAGAAGGCAACAGATGGAGCTCCACAAATTAAACTTCTTGGATTAAGTTTTGAAGAAGCAGTGACTCTAATTGGACAACTTGAACAGCACGGTGTAGACTCATCAGCTGCTTTATCAGGTTTGACAAAGGCTGCGGGAGCCTATGCCAAAAAAGGTAAGTCCATGACAGAGGGATTGAAAGAAACCATTGATTCTATCAAAAATAGTAAGAGCGAGACAGAAGCTCTTAGTATTGCGATGGAAATTTTTGGAGCTAAAAAAGCTCCTCAAATGGTTGACGCAATTAAACGTGGTGCACTAAGTTTTGAAGAGTTGGGTTATACTGCTGAAGTCTCAGGTGGATTAGTATCTTCAACTTTTGAATCTACGTTGGATCCGATTGATAAATTCAAGACTGCGCAAAATTCAGTAACATTAGCTATGTCTGAAGTAGGTGCTGCAATTGCAGAAGTCTTAGCTCCTGTTTTTGAAATGTTAGGAAATATCGTCAAAGGGCTTGCCGAGTGGTTCGGTGGCCTACCTGGACCGATTAAAGAATTCGTTGTTATTTTAGGGACAGTTGTTACCGTTGTTGGTATCTTAGCCCCGATATTCCTAACCTTACAAGCAGCTGCTACAGCTCTTGGAGTTTCTATAGGTGCTATGGTAACTGCCGCGTTACCAATCATTGGGACAGCTGCTGCAATAGCGGCCGCAGTGGCAGCGGTCGTTGTCATTTTAAAATACTTATGGGAAACGAATGAAGGATTCCGGAACGCTGTAACAGCTGTGTGGGAGGCTATTTCATCTGTCATCAATACTGTTGTAGGTGAAATTTCAAACTTCATCATGAGTATATTTGGGACGGTTGTGGCTTGGTGGACGGAGAACCAGGAACTTATCAGGACAAGTGCTGAGACTGTCTGGAATGCCATTTATACGGTCATCAGTACAATACTGGATATACTTGGCCCCTTGCTCCAAGCTGGCTGGGATAACATTCAACTGATCATTACAACAGCTTGGGAAATCATCAAGACCGTTGTTGAGACCGCAATCAATGTTGTCCTTGGTATTATTCAAGCAGTTATGCAGATTATCACTGGTGACTGGTCAGGCGCTTGGGAAACCATCAAGGGGGTATTTTCAACTGTATGGCAAGCTATTCAAAGCATTGTTCAGACCATTTTCTCGGCCATCCAGAGCTACATTTCAAATATTCTCAACGGCATTTCAGGAACTGTATCAAATATCTGGAACGGAATCAAGGACACTGTCTCAAATGTGTTAAATGCTATATCTGGCACAGTATCAAGTGTTTGGGAAGGTATCAAGAGTACCATTTCAGGTGCTATCAATGCAGCTAAGGACGCTGTTTCAAATGCTATTAACGCCATTAAGAATTTATTTAACTTCCAAATTTCATGGCCACATATCCCATTGCCTCACTTCCGAGTAAGTGGTTCAGCCAACCCGCTTGACTGGCTGAAGGGAAATATACCGAGCATCGGTATAGACTGGTACGCTAAAGGCGGTATCTTGACCAAACCAACTGCTTTTGGCATGAATGGTAATAATATTATGGTCGGAGGTGAAGCTGGTAGAGAGGCAGTGCTTCCGTTGAACGAAAAGAATTTGAGTGCTATCGGCCGTGGTATTGCTCAGACAATGGGTGGTAACACACCATCCATCAATATCACAATCACTGGTAATATCATCCGTGAAGAAGCTGATATCACTAAGATTGCTAACCAAGTCGCTCAGCGTATCGCTGATGAGCTACAACGTAAAACACAACTGAAAGGAGGAACAGCATGATTAAACATAACGAACTAGTGATTGATGGTGTGAAAACATCGTCTTTTCCATTCAAGGTAATTGTGCATGAGTCCCCTTCTGTGACGTTGGGGGACAGCAAGACAAACCTTCTAGAGCATGATGGGATTAATGGGGCCATTGTCCAAACTAACAAGCACCGTGAGCTTGTCAAGAAGTCCTACACCATCTATCTGGTCAAGCCTACTGAAGAACAGCTTAATCGGTTCATGAGCCTTTTCATCCGTGAAAAGTTCTGGCTTGAGAATGAGCGTGTGAAGACTACACGGGTTTGGTGTTACAAAGCAAGTGCTACGGATGCAGAACAAGAGCAACCTGGCCTATATGTGACCAAAGTGACCTTCACTTGTCATCCTACTAAGTTTTTTAAAATCACTGACACCCAGACATTGACTGGGAATGGGGTTTTGAGGGTACAGGGATCAGCTCTTGCTTTTCCTAAGATTACAGTAGTTGGTCAGAGCGCCTCTGAGACATCGTTTACGATAGGCAACCAAGTGATTAAACTTGAAAAACTCTCAGAATCGCTTGTGATGGTCAATGATCCTGACAATCCTAGCTTTAAAACAGCTAGTGGAAAGCTCATTAAGTGGGCTGGTGATTTCATCACAGTTGATACTGCTAAGGGACAGAATGTCGGTGTTGTTTTAGGCTCTGGCATCCAGTCTTTAAAATTTGAAACAGTTTGGGGGTGGGCATAGTTGCTTTTTTTACTTGATGCAAATGTAAGAACGGTCAAATGGAATGGAATTCCACTGCATGAGGCCAGCTCTGCTATTGTCAAAGAAGAAACCAACGGTGATTTCTACCTGACTGTCCGATATCCTATCACGGATTCTGGTATCTATCAGCTTATCAAAGAAGACATGCTGATAAAAGCGCCTGTACCTGTGCTGGGCGCTCAGCTGTTCCGCATCAAGAAGCCAGTTGAGAATGACGATAGCTTGGACATCACTGCTTATCATATCTCTGATGATATCATGAGACGGTCTATTAAGCCTATTAGTGTGGTTCAGCTAGGATGTGCTACAGCGTTATCTCAAATGGTTCAAAATGCTAAGACTGATTTAGGGGATTTTTCCTTTACTAGTGATATTTCAGACAATCGTACCTTCAATACGACCGAGACAGAAACGATCTACTCAGTCTTGATGGATGGTAAACACTCCATCGTGGGAACGTGGGAAGGAGAGCTTGTCCGTGATAACTTTGACCTATCCATCAAGCGCAGCCGTGGAGCTGATCGTGGGGTTATCATCACGACACACAAAAACCTCAAGTCCTATCAGCGAACCAAGAACTCTCAAAATGTAGTCACTAGAATCCACGCAAAGTCAACATTTAAACCAGAAGGTGCTGAGGATGAAGTGACTCTTAGAGTGACCGTTGATAGTCCGCTCATCAACTCCTATCCATACATCAATGAAAAAGAGTATGAGAACAACAACGCCAAAACTATCGACGACCTGAGAAAATGGGCAGAGGCTAAGTTTAAGAATGATGGCATTGACAAGGTATCTGATGCTATCAAGATTGAAGCTTATGAGCTTGATGGGCAAGTTGTCAATTTAGGCGACACGGTCAATCTTAAGAGCAGAAAGCATAATGCTGATGTTTACAAGAAAGCCATTGCTTATGAGTTTAACGCTTTGACAGAAGAGTATATCTCCATAACCTTTGACGATAAGCCAGGAGTTGGTGGCTCTGGTATGTCCAGTGGCCTGTCTAATGCTGCTGATGCAATCCTTGGAGCAAGCACAATAGCTCAAGATGTGGCTATCGAACGTGCATTAAAGAATGCCGATGCAGCCTTTGATGCGAAATTTAACAAGCGGTCTGAGAAAATTTATGACGATATTGAACAAGCCAAAGCAAAAGCTGAAGAATATGCTGACAAGCTCAAGACAGAGATTAGTCAGGAATTTGACGCCTTTGGCAAAGAGTACCAAGCAACTAAGAAAAGTCAAGACCAGAAGATAGCTGACATCTTGGCCAAGGCTCAGGCTAACACTAATCTAGCCACGGATGCCAAGAATATTGGTAATCAGGCTAAGATTGATGCTGCTAGTGCTCTTGCTAAGGCCTCACAGTATAAAAATGAAGCCATCAGTGAGGCTTCCAGACTGGACACAGTTGAAAGACAAGCCACAGAAACCAAGTTAGCCACCGCTAAGAGCCAAGTCATCGCTGAGGCTAACAAGCTGGTTGAAACAGCCAAGAGCCTCTTAAATGGTCAGATTTCTGGTATTTCAACTGACCTAAACCAAACAAAGGAAGCTATCAAGCTTCTAGCCACAAGAGCAACCGTTGACGCTCTGACAGGCCGTATCTCATCCGCTGAAGCTAGCTTGCAAGTACAGGCTGGAGAAATCGCCAGCCGTGTCAAGACAAGCGAATTTGACCAGGCCAAGCAGAGGCTATTAAGTGCAGAAAGCTCTATCACACAGCTCGGCAACCGCATAACGACTGAGATAAGTGAGACTGTGGCGAAGATACCTACAGACTTTGGAAATCGCAATCTTATCTTGAAATCTGCTGATTTCGTTAATATCCACAAGCAAGGCAGCACAACCACAACCACAACCACAACTGATGGTGATAGTTTTATTTTAAAAAGTCAAAACTACACATCTAACGCTTGGGGTGGATTGTCATGGAATATGTCTGTTTCAGAGGTAAAAAAAGGAGAAGAATTTTCTCTTTATATGCCAGTTTATATCGATAGCTCAATACCTTGTGATGGTGGTTTTAGATTTGAAATTAAAAATCACAATCTTAATAAAAATGCTTTCTGGTACAATATTCCAACTGATGTTGTAAACCAATGGGTAATCATTGCCATTCCATTAAAAATGAAGGCAGATTTAACTCTTGGCAATTGGCCGTTCTATGTTTACTTAGTCAAAAATGGTTTTGTAAAAATAAGGCCCCCTATGCTTGTCCGTGGAACGCTGATTCCACTGCAACATTTACCAGCCCCTGAAGATTCTGTTTTAGAAATTGAGAATGTGAAGACTATTATTGAGACAACAGCCAACGGTCTGACTCAAGTTTCTTCAAAGGTTTCTCAGGCAGAGGGTAAGTTAGCTACTGCTGAAACCAAGATTACTCAACTAATCGGCGATGTAAGTTCTAAAGTGTCCAAGACTGACTATGACAGTTTAAAGCAGATTGTGACAAATCAGGGGACAGCTATCAGTCAGAATCAGTCAGCGATTGCTCTCAAGGCTGAAAAGACCTACGTTGACGGTGTGAAATCTACGGCTGATAGTGCCAAAACTACGGCAAGTGAAGCACTTTCCAAAGCACAGGCAAATGCACAGTCTATCAGTCAAACAGTGGCGGAGTTGGAAGTCACTAACAATGCTATTGAGTCCAAAGTATCTCAAACGGACTTCAATGGTGTGGCAGGCAGGTTATCAACAGCTGAGTCAACAATCACACAGCAAGCTGGTGAAATTGCTAAGCGATTGACTGCAGTACAGGTTGATAAAGCTATCACAGATAAAGGCTATCAAACTAAGTCACAAGTTGATAGCAACATTACAGGTCGAGGGTATATTACGGAGTCTGGTGTCAATGGGAAATTGACCAACTATGTTACAGCAACCACATTGACTAATACTGTAAAAGATACGACTGATAGCTTTTCTCGTTCTATAAGTCGTGTAGAAGGGCTAATCCCAACAGATGTTAGTCGTGCTAATCTTATTTTGGGAACTGGAGATGGCGAAAGTGGTTCACGGAAAGTCAACACAGCGACTGGTGTTATCCATAAGTATTTTCCTAATAACAATAATGGCTTAGGCGAATGGTCTTTGGAAGTTCTTAATAGAACAGATAATCTGTGGGCTGGCTGGTCTTGGAAGTTAAGTGAAAATATGGTCCAAGGGCAAAAATATTCCGTATTAGTAGATATTTGGTTAGAACCTGATAGAGCAAATGCTACTTTAGATTCAGGTGCTATCGAAATCAAGCAACATGCTCATGCTGGTAAAGCTCAAATTGTGGTAAATTCTAATAGTTTTTCCAAAACAAGTGTAAGATACGGCATGAATAGATTCGCCTACACATTCACCGCTCAAAATTCAACGGACGTTTTGGAACAAACGGAGTTCTATATTTATTTCAAAAAAGGTGGATATATGAACATTCGTCGTCCAATGATGGTTCGTGGAGAAATTATTCCTAATCAGTGGTCGCCAGCTATCAAAGACCTAACAACTGTGAGAGCTCTACACGAGGTCAAAGACACGGTAGATAGCCATACACGAACTATCAGCGATCAGGGAAACTCTATCAGTCAGGTTATACAGACAGCTTCTGGTTTAGTAACTAGGGTTGGCAGTCTTGAGACAAATTCAGCCACCAAATCAGCTTTGAGTGCTACTGAAACTAGAGTCAGCACCCTGGCTGGTGCTTGGTCTGTGCAGAATTTGACAAGCTCTGGTGATATCTTGTCACAAGCGAATCTATCAAGCGCTCAGTTCTTACTTGAAGCTGCAAAGATACGTCTTAAGGGTAAAACCTTAGCAGATGAAATTCAAGCTATCGATGGTAAGTTTAACACGCTATTTGTATCAGACGGTACATTTGGCAAGTTGGACGCTACTATCATTGGTGCTCAGGCTATCACTGGTAGTCAGATTAAGTTTGACCAAGCTTTCTTCAACAACCTCATGGCCAATGAGGCATATCTGAAGCAGCTATTTGCTAAGAATGCTTTTATCTCTCAAGTTCAATCGGTGACCATGTCTGCTAGTCAGATTTCAGGTGGAGTTCTTAAGGCCTTGAATAATGCTATGGAAATGAACATGAACTCTGGCCAAGTCCTCTACTACACTGACAATGCTGCACTAAAACGGATTTTGAGTGGCTACCCTACTCAGTTTGTTAAGTTCGCAACTGGTACTGTCATAGGTAAAGGAAATGCTGGGGTTACTGTTATTGGTTCTAACCGCTATGGTACAGAATCAACCAATGATGGTGGATTTGTTGGAATTCGTGCATGGAATGGCCCTAATATTGACCAAATTGATATTGTAGGAGATGCTGTCAGACTGGCCAGCTCTGCTTATGAATCAGCGGACGGTTGGAATGTTGTCACTTTGCCAAACAAGCTAGAGATTGATGCTCACAATTCTAACCATCGTTCTTCTTCAAGGGTTAAGGTTGGTGATGTTTGGTTGTGGAAGAATGCTTCTACATACTCAAGCATGAGAGAGACCATTAACCTAATCATCGATAACTTGCAACTGCTACATAATAATAAAACAACAGAAAATGGTTATAGCTACACTATGCCAGCTAAAGTTTAGGAGGAAAAAAATGAATCAAGAACAACAACTTAATCAAGCGCTACGCTTGACCGTCAATGAACTCACAGCCCAGTTGGTCAATGAGTCAACCACTAAAAACTTGCTGGCTATCCAACTGACAGAGGCTGAGCAGGTGAAAACTGACCTGACTCAGCAAAACGCTGAACTTCAAGCACGAGTGACTGAGCTGGAAGCTCTGCTTGATGAGCAAACTACACCAGCTAAAGAAAAAGGAGAATAAACATGACTACAACTGCTGAAAACACTTTACTCGATCTTAAAAACATCACAGAACCTTTTGATTTGGCAACCGCCCTCAAGTACATGAAGGAAAATGGTGAGTTTATCCGCTGCAAGAATGCGACGAATGACTTTTATATGTACCGAGACATACAGAAGCGACCTATCATCGTCAATGGCCGTCGTCAATTTAAAGACGTTGAAACTGTCTGGGCGTTTAATCAGTGGGGCGGTACAACTACAACCATCAATGTAGCGGATCTGTTTAACCTTGAGTACTACATCATGGCTTTTGACGCAGAGGGTAACCCAGATTGGACAGAGCCAGCACAGGCAAGCAGAGAAGAATAAGGGGTGATGAATGCAAGAACCAGATGGACTTTTGGCGATCATAGAAGTCGTGAAAGACTTTTATGAGACGGGGATTGATGATCATTTTTTTGTGTTTATCTTGCTTGTTTTGGTAGTGGCTGATGTCGTCACTGGCTTTTGCAAAGCCTGGGCGCTTAAAAACTTTTCGAGTCGCAAGGCACGGACAGGGATTGTGACCCACTCAGCCATCTTTATCATCACAGCGATTGGCTATCCGTTTTTCCTGTTTGCCAATGCAGGGTCATTGGCAGACATGATCATAACGGCATTGTGCGCCAGCTACGGTGCTAGCTTGGTAACTAATTTAGACATTTTGGGTCTAAAAATCCCTTACGTAACCACGTTTATCAATGAGCGTGTGGACAATCACAAAACGAAGGAGTGATAAAAATATGAATCAAATTACAGAGCTTGTTTTAAGCTCAGCGATTGGCATCTTGACCATTTTGGCAGGAGCCATGGTCAAAGCGGTCAAGGAGTTTCTGATGGCTAAAGGCGGAGAGAAATCAATCAAAATTGTCGAAATCTTGGCCAGAAATGCCGTGAATGCCGTTGAGCAGGTCTCAGCTGAAACTGGCTTCAAGGGCGAGCAAAAGCTCGCTCAGGCAAAAGGTGCGATTCTCACCGAGCTTGAAAAATATAATATCTATATGTCTGATAAAGACTTAGACTTATTTGTAGAATCAGCTGTTAAGCAGATGAATGAAAATTTGAAAGGAAAATAATTATGGGAATTAACGTCGAACAATCAATTGCATGGATGGCAGCTCGTGAAGGAGCGGTCACCTACTCCATGGACTATCGAAACGGTCCATCTAGCTATGACTGTAGCTCGTCTGTTTACTTCGCCCTGCGCTCTGCTGGAGCGTCTGACCACGGTTGGGCAGTCAATACAGAGTATATGCACGACTGGCTCACTCAAAATGGCTATCAGCTCATCGCTGAAAACCAAGGCTGGGATGCCCAGAGAGGAGATATCTTTATCTGGGGTCGACGTGGCTATAGTACAGGCGCAGGAGGGCACACAGGTATCTTCGTGGATGCGGATAACATTATCCATTGTAATTATGGTTACAATGGGATCACAGTCAACAACCATGACCAAATTTGGGAGTACAACGGATGTCCGTATATCTACGCTTATCGCTACACGGGCGCACCAGCACCAACGCAGTCTGCACCAGCTATCCAACAGGCGGCCGCATCTCAATTTGAGCACGAACTGGATGTAAACACCCCGCTAGCGAACTCTGATATGCCTTACTACGAGGCTAGCTTAGCAGATGATTACTGGGTCGAATCTGCCCCAAATTCTGCTAGTCCGGACAAGGAATTTCTGCCTGCAGGAACTCGAGTCCGAGTCTACGAAAAAGTAAACGGTTGGTCACGCATCAACCATCCTCAATCTGACCAATGGGTAGAAGATGCCTATCTGGTTGACGCTACCGAAATGTAACCGCAGCGGAAAATGCGGAAAATAAATATTTTTTCTTAAATTTTAATCTACCCCGGCCTCAAAGGCTGGGACTTTTTTATTTGCAAAAATTTTTTAAAAAATTCAAAAAAATTTGTAAAAAGACTTGACTAACGCATTGTAATGCATTATAATAAATAATGTAAGGAGGTGATACAAATGGACAACCTAGACGAGTGGCTTGCAAGGGTCACAGTTGCGGTAGGGATTGCAGTAGCAATCTCAAAAGAGAGTCGCTCTTGGTACCAAGTACTAAAAGAGCAAAATAAAAAAGCGAAAATCGCTCCCAAGTTTTTCAGACGGCGGAAGAGATAATCGCTTGAAGGTGAGAGAGCGCAAGCTCTCCTTGCCTTTCATTGTATACGAAAGTGAGAGAAAAATCAAGATGAAAATTATTTTATTTGTAGCAATTTTAGCAGTAGCAATCGCTTGGTATTCAGGAGATAATAAAAAATGAGTAAAGCAGATTTTAAAAAAATTCAAAAATTATTAAAAAAATTGACAGCCTACAAGATTTCTAAAGCTACTGGAATAGGTAGCACGACAATTAGTAGATGGGTCACAGGTAAAACCCCAATCGAAAAAATGAGTTTAGAAAATGCTATCAAATTAACGGATTATGCGGAGGAATTGGAAATGGCAAAAGAACAAGAAATTTTAGACATCATCAAAGAAATGGATTTAGAGCCAGATATGCTTGATATTTGGGAAAATGAAGATGGTGACATCAGCATCCAAGGTCGTGGAATGGCTCCAGCTGACGAAAAAGAGCTTAATTTGAAATACGTTGGCTATGTCGATAACGGAGAAGTTTATTTTGAGTAAAACTCGGATGTGCTGGCAGCGATGCTGGTCTGATTTTCGAAAGACTATACAAAATAGATTAGAGCTTTTTGTGAAAAAAAGACCTTGTCCAAAAGGTCGGGGACTTGGAGGGGACATCCTTCAAGAAAGTTTATTTAACAATATTTCATTTTACCTTTTTCATAATAATCTCCCTATAAGAACCGCCCAATCGGCGGTTTTTTTGCTGGAAGGGCTGAGAAATCTGGATTTTCATCAATTTGATGTCTTTTATGTTATAATGAGTCACAAGCAGACCGAGCGAATCGGTCGGTAGATGGAGGAGCAGAGATGTCAAGAGCGGAGCGAGTTATTTTAACAAATATGTGTATGGTTTACGATGGGGACCGCGTTTTAGTGCAAAATAAAGTAAATGATGATTGGACGGGCCTCTGCTTTCCAGGTGGCCATGTTGAACATCGTGAGTCCTTTGTCAAATCAGTGATACGGGAAATCAAGGAAGAAACGGGTCTGACGATCTATGAGCCTCGCTTGTGTGGTGTCAAGCAGTTTTATACTGAAAAAGATGAGCGCTATATCGTTTTTCTTTACAAGACCAATCGTTTTGAGGGAGAACTGGTCTCATCCGAAGAAGGCGAGGTGTTCTGGATTGACCGCAAAGATCTTGACAGCTACTCGCTGGCTGTAAGCTTTCAGGAAATGTATCAGGTTTTCACGTCAGATTTGACGGAGCAGTTTACCTATCTAGAAGATGGAGAGGTCGTCAAAGATTTATACTAAGGAGAACCGCCCAATCGGCGGTTCTTTTGCTTGTTTTTTGCGAATTTAGTATAATAGGGACAGCAAAAATAGAAAAGAG
>ERZ773067.1576-NODE-1576-length-12068-cov-7.134105_pt1 | contig 12068 bp, 8 predicted proteins | sample MGYA00580622_ERZ773067 | MGnify/ENA primary metagenome ERZ773067 (study PRJEB29015, sample SAMEA2737998) | human oral metagenome | biome: human oral; feature: human-associated habitat; material: dental | place: China | collected 2113 ...
TCGCGCCCAAACGCTTTGCGGCGGTTGCGCCAAGCATAATGGGCATGAAGTTCAGTACCGACAGCGCGGCCGCCTTGATGATATACCAGAAAGCGAACTGCTTCATCCATTCGGCTTCGAGCACCTTGATGGCGTCTTTATCAGAAAGGCGCGGCCCGTTCACAATATCAATGTTCACACTCTGACCGGTCAGGTCGGTGTACTGACCGAAGAAGCCGAACTGCTGCAGGAACACGATCAAGGTAAGAATCATGGAGGTGCCCAGCAGCGCCCACAACAGGGGACGGAAGGAGTCGGAGAGCACATCGAAAACATTTGTCAGCCAGCCAGCTTTTTTACCGCCGGATGATTTAGCCTTGGAGTCATCATCCTCACCCAGGTTCTTCATACCCGGTAAGGTCAGCATCTCGTTATAGACCGCCTCAACGCGGTCACCAAGTACCACCTGAGTCTGACCAGACTGCTCAATAATCGACAGCACCCCGGGCAGGTTCTCAATCTTGGTGCGGTCCACCTTCTCATTCGAAGATGGGGTAACACGCAAACGTGTTGCGCAGTGCGTAAAATGGGCGATATTCTCGGGGCCGCCTAGGCCCTGAAGAATCTTCTCGCCAAGCTCGTGGTTCTTCACGGTTCATCCCTTGGATAATTAGCGATATTGTCTGTGCGGGCTGTTGCCAAAAGACGCAACCTGGAAAACAAAAAAGACCCGAGTCAGCTCCTTCACCGTGCGCAACACCCGTATGAGGGTGCCCGAATACACGGGTGCCACCAACGTAAAACACGCCCAGCAGCGGAGTAACTCAGGTCTTGCCTGCCAAACCAGTAACAACCCTGTGCTAAAGGCTGTTCAAAACAACCTTAAGTTTTATTCAGTACTGTAATCGGTTTTGCCTCAGAAAGCAAGAAGAACCAAAAACTACACACAGACCCACAGGCGCGGCAAAACCCAGACACGCCGTGCATCCGTGCACCCGCTAAGATGCACAAACACACGGCGTGCTCACCAAAGCCCCAGTTGCTACTTCTGCGGGAAGAACCGCAGAGGCGCCACCTCAAGGTCTGGGTAATGATGCTTCTGCCAGCGGCGCGAGCGGTGCGCATTCACCTCAATCAGCACCGCCCCTAAAACACCAGCACCCACCGACAGCCACAACAATAGCGCCGACGGAGCCTCAAACTGGTGGTACCGCACCAAAACCGGAACCAATAACGCCGCAAAGAATACGGCAAGCAGCGCCCCAAACAGCAGGATACGTGCCTTGTTAAACGGCCTAGCCACTGCCGCAAGGTTCCACAATCCCATAATCACCAGAGTGATAAAAGAAGCAGTCTGCACCTGCCGCATATCGGTTCCCGGGAACACCAGAAGCGCCGCCAAATTCACGGTCAGAAGCATCGCCACCACAATAATGGAGTTTGGAACCGTATAGTTCAGCACACGGTGCAAAAACCCCGGAACATAGCGGCGCGAATTCGGCAGCAGTGCCAGCGCGAAGGAGGATGCGCCCACAATCAGGAAATCTGCGGTCGAGTATTGGCGGGGCAGGAACGGGAAGATCAGCCCCATCAGACCGAAGACCACACCCAGCAGGATCGCAAAGCCGGTCTTTGTTAGGAACAGGTTTGCCACCATTTCGATGTTCGCAATCACCTGGCGGCCCTGCTCCAAGGCGGCGGGAAGTGAAGAGAACTTGCCATCCAGAAGCACCAGACGTGAGACAGCCTTCGTCGCGGGTGCCGCGTTACCCATCGCAATACCAAGGTTGGCGTGTTTGAGGGCGAGCGCATCGTTAATGCCGTCGCCGGTCATCGCCACCACGTGCCCCTTCTCCTTGAGGGAGATCACCATGTTCTTCTTCTGCTCAGGCGAAACACGGCCAAAGATATTGTATTTCTCCGCCGCCTCAGCAAGCTCCGGGCCGTCCTCGGGCAGCGTCGAGGCGTCAATAGCGCCAGCGGCCACATCCATACCGGCGGTCTTAGCTGCAGCGCGCACAGTGAACGGGTTGTCGCCGGAGAACACCTTCAGCGTTACGCCCTGACGCCCAAAATACTCCACAATCTCGGGGGCATCAGCGCGCACATTCTCACGGAAAATTACGAACAGCACAGGCGTGTGATCGGTCGGTATGCGCTGCACCGGGTTGCCGTCATCGTTACGTACTACTGCGGAGGCATGCGCGAGCACCATCGTGCGCAGACCCAATGATGCGAGTTCACGGGCCCGCTCACGTTCCTCGGTGCCCTGGTTCAGCAGAGCCTCGGGGGCGCCCAGCAGCCACGCCCCTGATGAGGCGAACTCAACCGCGCTAAAACGCAGCGCCGAAGAAAACGGAACCACTCCGCTGGTCTTCTCAGCAGGCGCATCCGCAAAACCGCCGGTGAGCGCTTTTGCCGTAGGGTTCGCGTTCTCGTCGGCACCGAACCATGCCAGCGCCTCATCCCAGCCCTTCGGCAAGGACGCACGCCACTGGTCGCCCTCCGGTGCCTCGGTTTGGGCCGGGGTGCTCAACGGGCGCACCGAATCGAAAATCACGCCGCCCTCGGTTAGGGTTCCAGTCTTATCGAAGCACACCGTATCCACGCGGGCGAGCACCTCAACAGCAGGCTGCTCCTGCACCAAAATATTGTGTTTACGTCCCAGCGCCACCGCCGCCGCCGCAAACGCCAAGGTTGTCATGAGCGCCAAACCCTGCGGAATCATTGACGCCACTGACGAAACTACCGCAATGGCGACGTTCTCCCAGAGCCCATCACGGTTCACAACTTCAAGGCCACCTGCGGCACGCACCTGGCCCCACAGCACAATCGGGATAATGACGGCAAGGCCAAAAGTAATCCACCGCACCACGCGGTCGAGCGCATCACGCAGCTCAGACTGGATGCGGGAGAACTGGCGCGCCTCGTCAGAGATTTTGCTCGCCCGCGACTGAGCCCCCACAGCCTGCAGCAGCACGCGGCCGGTACCGGCCAACACGCTGGATGCTGAGAGCACCATATCGCCAGGACGTTTAGCAATCGGGTCATTCTCGCCGGTGAGCAGAGACTCATCCAGCTCCATCGAATCAGAGGTCAGCACCACCGCATCTGCAGGCACCTGGTCTCCACGTTTGAGCACCACCACGTCACCCTCAACCAAGGTCTCCATAGGGACCTCGGACAGCTTGCCGTCACGCACCACAGACACCGGGGCACGATCCAGCAGAGAAATCCGGTCAAGCTCAAGTTTTGCCTTGTACTCCTGCACAAAGCCAATAATGACGTTCGCTACCACCGCGAACAAGAACAGCAAATCTGCCCAACGCTGGTACAGAATCACGACCAGCCCGCACAGCCCCAGCACCAGGTTAAACACCGTAAACAGGTGCGCCCGCATAATACTCCACAGGGTGCGGGAAGACTTATTGTTCTGTGTGTTTACCTTCCCTGCTGCGACGGCACGTTCAACCTCGGCCGTGCTCAGCCCACAGGATGCAAGCTCCGCAGAGCCATTATGGGCATCCGCCGAGTACTCGGGAACAAAACCTGCGGTCGCAGAATCCGCTGTTGATGTACTCTGCGGCTTGGAACTCATGAACCAGTACTCTCCTTCAAAGGCCACGGGCCTCTACCGACCCGCTCTCAGGCGGCAAAGCTTATTTTTCAGTCTATCGGTTCAACGGGCATAAAAGGTAATCCCGCTCCCTGTGTGTTTCCTGAAAACACGCGGGAAGTGGGGTATATTCCTTATGCAGAATAGATAATGTGGGGGTGGACTCCTGCTACCTAAGCGGCAGAATCAACAAACGCCCCGTCACAGGATGCTTCAAAACCTCAATCGGATATCCATAAACCTCACTCAACCGCTGCGCCGTACACACCTGCTCAGGGGAACCAACGCACACCACCCGCCCCTGCTGCAAAAGCACAATACGGTCAGAATATGCAGCGGCAACATCCAAATCATGCAGCACCGTCAACACCGCGGCCCCTTCCGACGCCAGGTCACGAGCACTTTTGAGAGTCTGCTCCTGATGCCTAATATCCAGTGCCGCCGTCGGCTCATCCAAAAGCAGCAGGGGAGTCTGCTGCGCAAACACGCGCGCCAGATGCGCCCGCCCGCTCTCACCGCCAGAAAGAGTTGTAATATCCCGCTCAGCGAACTGGGCCACCTCTGTTCGGATCATCATCTGCTCAATAACAGCTTCGTCCTCATCAATGCGGATGGTGCCGCGCCACGGAGTGCGGCCCATCGCCACCACCTCACGCACCGTATACGAAAACGCCACCTGAGTCTTCTGCAGCAGCACGGCTCGGCGACGCGCCATATCCCGCGGAGAATACGAACTCGTCAAGGCGCCATCAAGCTGCACCACCCCAGAATCCTGCTTCACATCCCCAGCAATTACCGACAACAAGGTAGACTTACCCGCACCGTTCGGGCCGATCAGTGAGACCACCTCGTTCGCGTGCACCTCAAATGAAATATCCTCAAGGATGCGCCGAGACCCCACCGAGTACGAAATGTTTTCGACCCGCAGCATCACACACCGCCCTTACGCATCGACCGGCGGAGCAAGAAAAAGAACGTAGGCCCACCCACCAGTGCCGTGAAAATACCGATCGGCATATCGGAGAACGGGATAAGCGTGCGCGCCACCAAATCGGAGAGAGACACCAACAGCGCCCCGCCCAGTGCAGAAGCAGGCAGCAGTACCCTATTTGATGGCCCCAGCAGCAGCCGCAGCAGGTGCGGAATAATCAGGCCCACAAACGCAATAATGCCCGAATGCGCCACCGCCGCACCCGTCAAAAGAGCTGTTGCCGCGATAGCCAGCATTCTCAGATGCTCAACATTCACCCCCGAATGCTGCGCTGCGCGCTCGCCCAGTGCCAAAAGGTCAAGTTTCCCGGAGATCATGAAACAGGCCAGTAGCGCCGCAACCACAACAAACCACATATTCGATAATGATGTCCAGCTGGCCCGGTTCAGCGACCCCATCTGCCAGAACACGATCTCGTCACGGCTGGTGCTGTCAGCAACATAAACACAGAACGCGATAGCCGCATTCGCAACCGCTGTTACCGCAATACCGGTCAGGATCATTGACACCACCTGCGAGCGCCCGCCCGAGCGGGAGAGAGCATACACCAATACTGTGGCGGTTAGCGCCCCAATGAAGGCGAAGGTCGGTACCGCAAACGTGTCCCTCAACTGGGGGCCCAGCACAATAGCCAGGCAGGCACCTACAGCTGCACCTGAAGAAATGCCAACCACTCCCGGCTCAGCCAGCGGGTTGCCAAACACCGCCTGCATAACAGCCCCCGAGCAGCCCAATGCAGCGCCCACGAACAGGGCTAAAAGCACACGCGGGAAACGCACATTCCACAGGGTGCTGTCAGCGATCGCCCACTCCTGCTGTGGCGGGATGAAACCCCATTTGCGGGCAAAGGAGGCAAGCACCTGGTCGGTGGGAATATTATATTGGCCCAGCCCGGCTGACACTATGGTGACAGCCACGAGGGTCACAACCAGTACCGAAAGCGTCACAACCGCGCGGGTACGTCGGGGGTTTGTGTATTTTGGGGCCCCAGCACCCACAGGTTTCTGCACCTTGGTGAGGTCCACTCCGTCGACTGGCTGATGCCGGGCTGTTTCTGAGGTAACCGCTAAGTCCTCTGCTACGTGTTCCACTACTGTCCTTCTGGGGCGTAGATGGCTTTCGCCAGCGATAACAGGACTGCTGGGGTGTTCGGGCCAAACGAGAGGATCTGACCGTCATCCATATCTACAATGCGCCGGTTCTTACCTGCGGTGGTCTGCTCCACTCCCGGGCGGGACACCAGCCCGTCCACGCCGCCAGTGGATTTAAGGCCGCGGCTCATGACCAGAATAAGGTCTGGGTTCAGTTTTACCAGTGCCTCAGCGTTGGCCATTGTCATCTCTTTAATCCCGTTCTCGGCGGCGACGCCTCGACCGCCTACGGCAGTGATCAGCTCATCTGCGCCGTAGCCGTCTCCAAGCACGAAGAACACTCCCGAGTTACCGCGCACATACAGAAAAGCCATCGACAGGCGCTGATCTCCCTGCGGCGCGACTTCCTTCAAGGTGGTGGTTGCGTAGTCAAGGTCTTTTTGGATGCGTTCAGCCACCGTATTCCCCGCCTCCTGCACGCCGAGGGCCTGCGCCACCAGCTTGAGCTGGGGAATAATGAGGTTCATTTTACGGTTCGTGTCGGTCAGTACCACCGTAATACCGGAGCTTTCCAGTTTCTGCGCCGCATCACGTGAAGAAGCTGACGAGTCGAGGAACACCATGTCTGGTTTGGCGGAGAGAATAGCCTCAACGTTGAGGTCATGCCCGTTCTGAGTCATCACCGGAAGCTTCGAGAGCGACTGCTCCGTGTTAGAGACTGTACGCCCCACCAGTCGTCCGCCCAAGCCGAGAGCTATCACATCCTGTGCCAGAGTCCCGTACGTATCGAGGGCCAGGATGCGTTCCGCTGACTTAACAGTCACCTCTTTACCGGTGTAGTCCTTAAAAGTTACCGGCAGCTGCGGGGTGGGGGTGTCCACCATTGCCTGCACCTCGGGGGTGTTCTTTGCGCTTGAGGGGCCGGTCACTTCTTTCGGGTGAGCGGCCTTGCCGTCTTTAAGTTGTTGGGCTAGTTCAGCGAGGACAGCGCTGCTTTGTTCCTCACTAACTATCGTCTGTGATGAGGCGGCATTATTCGGGTTCTGGGTGCCGATGCCGCACGCGGATAGGGTGAAAAGCAGCGCCGCCATCATGAGGGCAGCAATTTTCTTTGAGAAACAGCTGGGGGCTTTGATGCCGCTCACTAGTGAATGGATAAACATACGAGTTCACTCTCAAAAATATTGCGAATAGTGTGAATAATGATGCGAAATAAGTTGAGGGGTGCGGCGGGCTTCTTCACCTTCACCGCACCCCAAGCAGTGCACGCTACGCCCTAGTTATCGGATGTCTGAGCACGTGAACGACGCACATAGAACAGCGCACCCACCCCGGTGAGCAACGCTGAGACGCCACCGGCAACACTGCTCTGCACGCCGCTAGCACCCGTATGAGCCAGAGGCTTCTTATCGCACCCTTCACCCTCATACACGGTTTCGGTGATGGTCTTCTCGGTCGGCTGTGCTGCAGCGGGTGTGCTCGACTCGCCGCTCTTTGAGAGCGAAGCGTTGAAGCTCAGCGGGGACATGTCCTGTCCAGCGGAGTAGAAACCGGCGAATGATTTAGCCCCCGCCTCCGTCAGTTTGGTTGATGCACCCTTGACGGAGACCGACCCGTTAGAGGTCTGCAAACCGCTCAGGTCAACATCCAGTAAGGCAACTTCCCCGTAGCTGTTGGATTTGCCTTCCATATTGTTGCTGGTCAGGGTCGCGTACAGGACGCCCTTAGAGCCGTTAATGTCAAGGCGCGGGTTGGCAATTGTGCTGTCGAGTATGCCATGGTGGCCGGTGAAATGGATCGAACCAGTAAACGATACTGAGCCCTTACCGTCTTTCACCGTTCCGGAGCCGCTTGACCAGTTGAACGTATTATGAGCAAAAGTGGTTCCGCTCAAATCCCAGTTACCGTTGGCGATACCGCCGCGTACATAGGAACGGAAAGAATCTTTCACACCCCAGCCCAGTTCAGCCGTGACGACCTTACCGTCTGAGGCGGACGCCACGTCTTTTGCTGCGGTTGTTGGGGCGACCGCAACCTTACGGGTTCGGGTGACGGGCACGCATACCGGCTGGGCCGGGTTGGTGGAGACGGTTGTGCCCGAGCCTGAGCCGCCGCTGCTTAGGGTACTACTGGAAGAAGCGTCGCCACTATTTGAGGAGTCGGAGGAAGATACCCCCGAACCGCCACTGGCTGTGCTGTCGCTATTATCACCAGCGCCGGGTAGCTGCGGGGTGTTGCCGCCGCCCTGATTAGCTTTGGCGATGTCAGGCTGACTTACGTTAAGATCCGTCAGCTGCTCCCCAAGCTTCACCGACAGGTTCAACGGTGCCATGGCGCGCTTATCAGCGTCGCTGTACTGGCCCGCAAAGAGAGCATTCGAACCAGCAACAGTCACGGTTACGGCCGCGTTTGAGAGCTTAAAAACGTTGTTCTCGTAGGAGGCACCGCTCAGATCCACCTCGGCCATCATGAGGTCTTTGAACGTATTGTGTTCGCCTTTGAGGTTTAGTGCCTCGGCATCCACCACCAAATAGCCCTTGCCGTTGACAGCGACAAGACGGGTGTTGCTGAATGTGCTGTTGAGCTGCCCGTGGTGCCCGGTGATATGCACCTCGCCAGCGAACGAGATCTGGCCGGTTTGGGTGGCCGGGTCGAAGGCGCCGGATGCCTTGGTCCAGTTCAGCCCGCCAGCATTGGTTTTCTCCATACCGCTGACCTGGATGCTGCCGCGTGCGAGAGTTGACAGGTAACGCAGGAAGGAATCACGGATACCCCACTGCATGGAGCCGGACTCAACCACATGCCCTTTGGCGGTGTTCGTGCTGTTATTGGGCAGGGCCGGGGCTGCGGGTGCTGTGGGCGTTGGGGCTGCGGGTTTCTCTTCGGCCTTGGGGGCATCAGCAGCCGGTTGCTGGTCGGTTTTTGGCGCTTCCGGCTGAACGGTGTTCGTCTTAGGAGCCGGTGCCGGTGTGGTGGGCTTCTCGCTGGGTGATGGCTGGGCGGGAGTCTCTGTGGACCCCCGAGCGATACGCCCACTGAACGAGATAGCGTCTAGTTTCTGCCCTGCATCATAGAAGCCAGCAAAAACAGGGGTAGCCTCTTCGGCGAGGATTACTTTGGTTTTGTCGCTGGCGGCAAGAGAAATGTTATTGCCGTCGTGTTTGAGGTCTGAAGCGTCGAAAGTGCCCAGTTTAATATTCTGGTATGACTTCAGCGGCTGCGGTGTTGTGCCTTCGTAGGGGCGGGACTGAACATTGGCGCGCACCTCGCCCTTGCCGTCTTTGCTGATAATGATGCTGAAGTCGGTGATGATGGTTTCCAGCACGCCGTGGTGCCCGGTGTAGTGGATTTTGCTTCCGGTGTAGACGATCTCATAGCCGTCGTCGGTGACTCTGCTCTTGGAGGCGTCAAACTCGCCGAAAGTGTATTCACCCTTGGGGTTAGTGCCGACTCTGGCCAGCTTTTGGGTGCCTTGGGCGACTCCTCTCAGTAAGTAGTCGCGGAAGGAATCTCTGAGCCCCCATGTTGTTTCTGCTTGAGTGAAAGAATCTGCGGTGTTGTGCACCTGCGTTTGAGAGGCTACGGATGTGGTTGTGGTATCTGCGAATGCGACGGGTGTGGAGACGATACTGCCAAGGCCGACGGCGGCACTGGCTAAGAACGCCCAGGAGCGCTTGGCACTGGGTGAGACAGACATGTGACTACTCTCTTTTCGAAAGGGTGATGTGATGTTCGCTTCCAGTCTAGACCTATTAGAGAAGATTTGTGTAACGTAATAGGTGTCTAGAGCGGCATGCGAGCTTTCTAAGGGTTACCTTAGCAGAAATTTTGGTAGGGGTATTGCCAAAACCAAGTTTTAGTGACAATATGTCATTAGCGAAACTTGATGACATGGTGTCAGTAAAAAAATTGGCGCCGCAAACCCTCAAACTCAACTAAGGAACCCGCTATGACTACTACCTGCGCACCCGAAACAACTAACGAACGTTTCTCTGCCCGCCTCAAAGCGGGCACCAAAAATGTGCACGACAATGCCGAGCACTCCACCTTCATGGAAGACCTCATGGGAGGCAAACTCGATACCGCCGCCTACCTGCGCCTAATCAACCAGTACACCTACATTTACGAGGCTCTGGAAACGATCTCCGCAAACCTGCGTGAGGCAGGCAACCCCATCACCGACCCCTTCACCATTGAAGGGCTCGACCGCGCCGCGAGTATCCGCAACGACATCCGTGCACTAGGGCAGCAGGATATTGACGCGCCGCTGCCGGCAACTATCGAATATGTGGAACGAATTAACGCCACCGCCAACGCTCCTGAACGCTTCCTAGCGCACCACTACCTGCGCTACTTGGGAGACCTGTCGGGTGGTCAGGCAATTGCTGCACTGGTGGCGCGCCACTACGGCATTCCCGCCGAGGCGCTGAGCATGTACCGGTTCACTGAACTGCCCAAGCCCAAAATTTTCAAAGATAGTTACCGGGAACTGCTCGATAACGCGCCCCTGACCGAAGAGCAGCGGCAGGCCCTCATTGGCGAAACCGTCGAAGGCTTCCGCATTAATGCATCACTCTTTGCGCAGCTGGGCCGCCTGTCCTAGAGGCAGCTAATAAAACAGCCTCCGCTGAGCCCATAAAATACCCGCCCTTCACGGGGCAATTCGGGCTCGTGCGGCACCGTCGGTAGTGCGCTAGTTCGCGGGCGCACCACCGGCGTATTTCATACCTGCAGTGCTTCATCTTCTGCTCCACACCATTGCCTAGCCCACCGGCAGATAGGTTATTAAAAACACGTCAGAATTACGGTTCCCTGCCGAAATATGACATAAAGACATGCTGCACATTGAAGGTTTTCGGGGCACCCGAGAAGTAGGGTGTCGTGGTGTATAAAATCAGTAGCTATAGGTGTAAGCTGTGGCTCCATCGTCGGTTCGAGAAAAGTGCCCGGCGAGAATCCCTTTCTTGTAAACATCTGCGAGGATTTCAGGCATTAGCGCTCCCTCAAGATGAGATCGATACCGAGGGTATCAAGTACGGTGATTACTTTACTGAAGGCAACGGATTCACGACCCTTTTCGAGGTCTCGGATAGTACGCTCTGAGACTCCCGCAAGAAGTGCCAAATACTCTTGAGTAAGTTTGAGCTCACGCCGGTGCGCCCTCACCACTTGGGCAAGTGTTCCAGTGAGTTCTCGTGCCACTACCGCTCCTTATCTAACCCCGGTCAAACAAACCGGTGAAATACTGCCGATTTATTAGTATAGCGAATGAAAAGCTGGATTTTTTGAGTCAATCGGTAAAATATTGCCGATTTCAAGGTATGGAGTGACTGGCAGGGAGGCTAAAGCAGGTTTTCGGCAATATTCTGCCGTTTTTGCAGGGGCGTTGAGGAAAGTCTTTCTCCGGCACAGACTAAAGAAGCCCCTTGAGGCTCAAGGCAACGGTGCAGCCCGCCGCTTTGAGCCCCAAGGGGCATGTTGCAGGTGCTCTAGCCCTGCGCCACCTCACCAAAGTGAGCTGCCATGGTGCCTTCGTGAGCGGCACGCAGCTCATCAAGGTTGATGGAGACCTCGTTTTGGAAGTCAAGCGCGTTCGAGAGCGCATCCACTACGCCGATGCGCGCGAACGGGAACTGTCGGGCGGTGCACATATCCTTGAAACGTACCTCCTCAGAACGCGGGACGGAAACCACCACGCGACCTAAGGACTCCGAGAACAGCAGGGTGAACAGGTCGAGCCCGTCGCGTTCGGCAACTTCGCCCAGCCCGATGCGCGCCCCGGTGTTGAAACGCAGGCAGGCTTCCGCGAGTGCTGCGGCAAGACCACCGGCGGCAACGTCGTGTGCCGCATCGATCATGCCGTCACGCGACATATTCACGAGCATATCGCCAAGCTGACGTTCAACCGCCAGATCAACCTTCGGGGGCAGACCCCCCAGGTGGCCCTTGAAACGCGCCCATTCTGAACCGTCCAGCTCGTCACGCGTAGTACCCAGCAGGTAGATGGCCTGACCGTCGTGTTCCGGGGCCCAACCCGAGGGGGTGCGCCGGGTAACGTCGTCCATTACGCCCATCATCGCGACCACAGGGGTCGGATTAATGGCCTTACCTCCGGTCTGGTTGTACAGCGAGACGTTACCACCGGTGACCGGAACACCTAGCTCCATGCAGCCGTCGGCAAGACCGCGCACGGCTTCCGCAAACTGCCACATGACGTCCGGATCTTCGGGGGAGCCGAAATTCAGGCAGTCCGAAACCGCGACCGGGCGGGCACCCACGGTTGCCACATTACGGTAGGCCTCCGCCAGGGATGCGCGTGCGCCCTCATACGGGTCAAGGTAGGTAAAACGTGGTGATGCGTCAGTCGCCAGCGCGACCCCCAGGTTGGTGT
>ERZ773067.1577-NODE-1577-length-12066-cov-14.733245_pt1 | contig 12066 bp, 9 predicted proteins | sample MGYA00580622_ERZ773067 | MGnify/ENA primary metagenome ERZ773067 (study PRJEB29015, sample SAMEA2737998) | human oral metagenome | biome: human oral; feature: human-associated habitat; material: dental | place: China | collected 2113 ...
TTACAAGTTAATTACAATTAAAAGAGAGATAAGTTACAATTCCTTATCTCTCTTTCTAAAATTATACTTTTAATAAGAGATTATACACTACATATATTTCCAATAATTTAAGCCTCAATATTATAGTATTAACTCTTATGCTAAATAATCTCTAAATCATTTCTATCGCTAACCATATATTTTTTAAATAATGTTACGCTAGCCAAATAGTATAAAACGGCTCCAAGAATTGCAGTAAAACCACTTCCTGTTGTAAATAAAAATATGTTACTTTTTATTGAACCACTATAAGGATTATATACAAATAACATTGTTATTAAACATGAAATAATTATACATAATAACCCCACAATGTTATATCCATTAGTATACTTGTAAGCATTATGTCCTTTTAAATTATAAGCTGATTTTAACGATAGTTTTCTTTTTCTAATAATGAAATAGTCTACTAATATCATACCTATAATCGGACCTTGCACATACGCTGCAAGTGAGATGAAAGCACCAAAATACTTTTCTACACCTCCCCACACTGTAAGAACACTTACATATATCATAGCTATTATAACAAGCAACTTGTAACTAACTTTAGGTAATCCACTCTTCACAATCATACAATTTACATATGATCCTGTCCCTTGTGTCCCTATGTTAGCAAATGCTACTAATAGCAAACTTAAAAGACCTAATGTCGGAGTTGCTAATACTGATAACATAGTTGTAGGATCACTTTCATAAATACCTGTTTTTACAAACATTGCTAACGTCATAACTCCACCAGTTGCAACAAAGAATGGCGCTACAACACCATAAGAAAGTGTTGTTCCCCAATATCCACTTCTTTCTGTTTTAGCTAATCTTGGCATAACCAATGCTTGAGTTGACCAAGAAAATGCAAAAGCTACATTCCCCTCAGCTGACATCATAAAACGTTCTATCGCGCTAATCCCTTCTTGGTTAGCTGGTTTTACAGCTAATATATCCGAAAATGGCACGGATGTTATGCTAATAAAAAAGACTATTACTCCAACTACTAACAATGCTCCTACCAAGAATCTATTAGTCCATTTTATTACTTCTGGGCCCCCTATCGCTATAAGAGTCCCTAAAACAACACACGCCACCCCTAATATAGGATTCCACAAATCTTCATTTAACGCAATTCCAAAGTTTTTCATTAAATTAATCATGGAAGAAGAAAATAAATTAGCAGCAACAGCATACCACCCAAAATTTGCTAAACTAATAACAATTGATAATATTGCAACTCCTTTATTTCCTAAAACAGCCCTTAACCATATCCATAAATCAATTCCATACCTTACCGCAAAGAAAATTGGTAAACAGCTCACTAATACCCAGATTAAGTTAAATGCAAAAATATTAATTAACATTTGCTTAAACCCTAAGAACTGTGCTACATAGGCTCCCTGTGTATAACACCATGTTGCAATAGCAAATCCACTTGTAGATAGAAATAAATCTATAAATGAATATTTTCTTTCATTAGTTAAAACTGGCACGACTCCTGTAATTGTTTCTCTTTCGATATAATTATTCTGCATTACTTAATTACCTCACTCATACATAGTATTATTAGCACTAAACTTATTATAATTATGCTTATTATAATATAGATATCTACCTTAGTAATTCTTTTAGGAAATTCATACTCCTTACTTTCCATTATATCTAGTTTTCTCTTTGTTTCTTCATATATTAAGTCTTCTAGATTTTTACTCATTAAAATTGACTCCTTTTTATTCTAACGCTTCTTTTGCATATATTTTCGTATACTTATACCATATGTATAAATATTTACCTACATTTTTTCCTAAGCTGTCTTGATGTAACGCCCATAAAAACCAATAGAATGATATAATTGCAGTATATCCTAAATAGGTTTTTAACTTATTAGGTGTATAATCCTCTTCTAAGTATTCTTTAATCACCTCAACAGCCTCTTCTATTTTATAATCTGAACAAGCTACAAATGTTCCTAAATCTACCGCTGGATGTGTCATACCAGAGTACTCCCAATCAATAAGATACATTTTATTTTCTTTATCTATTAAAAAGTTAGGATCATAACTATCACAATGACATAAACAATATTCTTGATCATCTGATAATTCATTCTTTAATCTCTCCACCAAATCAACTAAGTCATTCATATCTTCAAAGTCATCTCTATTATTCTCTGCTAGCAGATGGCGGAATCCATCAATCTGCTTCCAAATATCAAACTTATACTCTGTTTTTTCGCCACTATTATGTAATAACTTTAGATATTTTAATGCTTGCGAAACATCTTCCTTATTATGGTAATCTAGATTTCTAGCTTCATCTATATAATGAGAAATCTTCCAACCTTCCTCATCGATATAAATGTGAGTATTATCTATCCCTAGTTTCTTAGCCACCTCCATTGATGCAGCTTCACTTTTCCTATTAATATAATCTTCCGTTCCTTTACCAGGATGTCTATATACATATTGTTTCCCCGAAACAGTGAATTTAAACGATGTATTCGTTAGCCCTGCTTTTATTGGACTTATTTGTTCAATTTCCTCTTCTCTGCACTCCAATATATTAGAAATATTATTTAAAATTCTCGAATTAGTATTCTTTAAATAATCTTTATCAAACTCTCTTAATTCATCTAAAGAATCGAACTCTCTTATAATGTTCCTACTATATCTTCTTATGCGCAAATCTAACTCCGATATGAATCTAATGTATAAATCTTCCCATAAGCCTTCTTTTACCGCTTGCTTTTTATATTCTTCTCTAAGAATTGAAGAAAACTTGTTACTAAATTCTCGATCAAAGTATACGTGTCCTAGCATTACCCAAGAGTTACACCCTCCTACTTTCGCATCGATTATTCTATCTTTCTTATCAAAACTAATACAATATTCGTCAGTTTCACCTTCTTCATATATAGATGAATAATACCCTTTATAAACATATTTTTCAAAAGGATTTTTTTCAAAATAATTATCAGACGAACATATATATGTATTAGATAGTTTATTTGCTACTAGCATCATAGAAGATGTATTATTGTATCTATAATAATCTTCATTTACAACAATCTCTACCCCATATTTTTCTTCTAAATAGAACATTTTTTCTTTCATATATCCAACAACTAACGTTATATCTTTTATCCCTACTGAATGTAACTGCTTAATTTGTCTCTCTATTAAGATTTCACCTTTTACATTAAGTAGTCCTTTGGGTTTCTCATACGACAGGGGTGCAAATCTAGTACTCATTCCCGCCGCTAATATAACTGCATTATTCACTTTGTATGGCTCAAGTTCTACTAGTCCCACATTTGTTATTACATTATTACCATTAATTAAGTCCTTATTTTTTAATTCTGAAATTACTGAGTTAACTTTACCTAATGACATATTTAAGTCCTCAGCTATTTCTCTTTGTGTTTGAAATTTATTTTTTAATAATTGTGTTAAAATTTTAAATTCTGCTAATGTAATCATATTTCACCTTGTTCATTTTTTGTGTTTTTCTTTTATTTTTTGAACACCGATAGAAAATTTAATGAGATTTCTAATCTCATACTTTTTTATATTACCATAATTTTCCTAAATAATCCAGTATTTTTCAAACTTATCTCCCTATATCTATATACTTTCTAATAAATTTTAAGTTATCTCATAATTTTAAATAATGCATATAAGCTTGATGAATAATTATATAGCTAAATATTTCATTTAAATTTTATCTGTTTTTTACAACATATTGTGATATAATATACCTAACTCAGACTACGACGATAAAAGGAGTGGAAAATTGAAAAATATAAAAATTAACGCTTTAGCAAGCATAACCGTTAATATATTAAACATTATATTTCCTCTAATTACAAATCCTTATCTTACTAGAATTCTAAGCAAAGATAATTATGGTTATTATAATAATGCAAATACTTGGGCCAGTTTTATTATGCCCATTGCTGCATTTGGAATATACAACTACGGTATTAGATCTATTAGCAAAGTTAAAGAAGATAGAGACAAAATAAATCAAGTATTTTCTAAATTATTTTATTTATCTATTTTTACCTCAATATCAATTAGTGTTTTGTATTTCTTATTTATAGAATTAGGAACCAACATAGCCACATTAAAAATTTTATACTACATCCTTGGTTTGCAAGCCTTATTCCAGTTTCTTAATATAGAATGGATGAATGAAGCTTATGAAAATTATACGTTTATTCTGTATAAAACATTATTTATCCGAGTAGTAATGTTAATATCTATCTTCACTTTTGTTAAGGCTGAAAATGATATTATACCTTATGCTTTAATAATTACTACAACTACTATATTAAATTATTTTATAAGTTTCTTATGGATAAAAAAAGATGTATCTTTTGTTAAAATACCTATTAAAGAAATATTGATTTCTTCTAAAAATATGTTTATTATGTTGCTATTAGCTAACGCTAATATGTTATATACTCTTTTAGATAGATTGTTTATCACGCGTAACCCGCATCTTGAATATATTTCATATTATACTATTTCTATGAATATAGTAATGCTGATTACAATTGTTTTAACTGGAACAATAAACGTAACTATACCTAGACTAAGTTATTATCTGGGAAAGGAAGACAACGATTCATATGAGTATCTTATAAATCAATCTAGTTCTCTATTCTTATTCTTTATAATTCCAACAGGTATTGGTTTAATTCTTTTAGGAACTTTTGCAACTGTAATATATGCTTCCGAGAAGTATACTGCCGCCGGAATAGTCACTAGTCTCTTTGCTTTAAGGACACTAGTTTGGTCTTTAGAGTATATATTGGGAAATCAAATCATTTTTGTAAACGATAAAGAACGGACACTTACCTTGTATTACTTTATAGGAGGAGTTATAAACCTCTTATTAAATACACTTCTTTATATAAACAATATATTCCAAGCTGAATATTATGTAATAACTACACTTATTGCTGAGTGCATAGTAGTAATACTTGAAATTCTGTTCATTAAAAAATATAACCTTGTTTCATTAAGGTCAATATTCCAAAAAAGTTCTAGATATATAGCTATATCACTTGGATTTATACCTATATATTATACTTGCAAAAATATATTCCAAATTACCTCTCATACTATAAACATCAATGCATTACTTATGATTTGTTGTACTATCATTTTTTCTACACTGTATTACGCTAGCACTTTATTTGTTATAAAAGACAGCACTATGATGTATACTATAGATATCTTATATAATAAACTATTTAAAAAATTTAAAAAATAAAATACAGATACCTCAAAATTAGAGGCATCTGTATTTTATTTTAACAATTTAACTTCAACCAAGCTTTCATCAACTTTTTCATACAGTGGATTGTCTCGCCAATCATAGAATTTATTAGGTATTAAGAAATCTTTTTCATATTGATGTTCTAAATACTCATGCGTATTTAAAGGTATTTTTACTTTAACTCCCTCAAAATCATAATCTTTCAAACCATCGAACTTAATCTCATACTTGCTAGATTCATACTTACAGGGTCTATTTAAAGCATCTAATAAATATCCTACAACAACAGATTTAACATAACCATTTTCTTTTTTATAAACTATAAAATCAACATTTAAGCCATTATAATCATAAGAAATTTCCATAAGTTCCTTATTATAATATAACTCACGTGTTTTTTGAAAACCTTTGTTCAACAATTCCTTTTCTTTTTCTTGGAAATCAAGATAATCGTCAATAACAATACCAAAATCCATATCTAAATCATGTTTTATAAGACCCTTATCTCGATAAATTCCCAATAATGTTCCAAAATCTAACCAAACATCATAATTAGATATTTTAGAGCTATATACACTATTTAAAACATCAAGAAAATTGTCTTTAAGTAATTGTTGGCGTTTAACATCTAATTCAATATTAGCTTTCTCATTAAGTTTCTTTATAATCTTCCAATTTTTTACTATATCTTTCTTATCTCCTAATGCCGTCGCTAAACTTCGCTTTGCCCATTGTAACATACTAATTATCTCCTTTCAGTTTAGTGTACTCCATTACCGTTCCTAATAAAAACATTAAGTATATTTGTTCAAAATCAATATTTACAAAAATGGATTCTAAAAAGAATGATACTGCTAAAGAAAATAATATCCCATAAAATAATATCGATTTAGGAGAATATCCATCTTTGACTTGATTTATCAATAATGGAATTAAAATTCTAATAACTCCTATAGCAAGAACTAATACTCCTATAACACCATAATAAAGTAATACCGCAAGGTAACTATTATGAATAGATCTTCCCTCTTTCATAGATGGAACATCTAGATTTTCATACTTCTCTAATGATATTTTTTTCTGCATCTCTGGAGCAATACCAAAAAATGGTCTTTTTAGGAATAGCTTTACTGTATCTTTCCAGATTGTCAATCTTCCATTCCCTATTTCTTCCCCAGAATCTTCTTTATTTATCGTTATTTTCCCCCCGTTTTCTCCATTTTCTCCATCATCATATTCTAATATCCAACTTTTATGTTCAGAAAATCTTTCTTGTTCTAGATCTGAAGGGTATATTCTTTCAAATTTATTATTTTGTTCTGCATAAATATATCTTTTAAACTTACTATTTTGAGAAAGTGAAAATCCAACTTTTTGGACACCTATGTATGAAACAAATAGTAATATTGTTGCACATAAAATTACTACTACTCTCTTCATAGTAGATTTAGAAAAAATATTTTTTAATCTATATCTATTTAATATAATCATTATTAAAATAACAAAAACGACAGCTAACGCAGAATATAAAGCTCCTCTAGAGTTTGAAAAAGAAACCATAATAAATTCTAAAATCACACTAATGTATATAAATAGCCTTTCTTTATATGAAAGATTATTTTTATTACTAATATAAATGTATATAGAAATAAATATTAACGATACACCTATCATCGCTGTAAAATTAGGGTCCTTATATAATCCATATAATAAAGGTGTATACCTATTCCCAGCTATACCTACATATCGTATACCCAGAAAATCTAGTATGTTATTTTTTATAACAAATATACTAATATTTGCTAGATACAAATAAATAGATATACAATTTATCAGAAGTTTAACAGCTAAAACTGGATAAAATATATATTTAAATACTTTAGCATCACTATATTTATCTCGTAACAGCGGATAACCTATTAAAAAGAACAACATCGATAATATTGTTAATATTATAGATTTTACAGAACTCATTGTTATATAAGATATATTGCTTATTACTGTAAAAACAGATGCTATTATCCACGCTATAACAAATCTAATATTTTTCCCTAAAAAAATTTCTCTCCTTGTTAGAAAATTATATCCAACTATTATTAATCCCCATAAAATAAGTCCATAATGAAATAATGATTCGTATTTATCAGCTGATAAAATCATTAATTTAAACGGTGGTCTTATTGTATATACAAAATAAAATATATAAAATAAAATAGGATATTTTATTAAATTTTCTAAAAGTCTATCTCTCATTATTTATTTTTCTCCTCTTTTACTTTACTTCTATAGTACTTATTATCATTATTTTTTTTGAAAATAATTTCTTCATCTCCTTTAATAACTAAAGATTCTGATTTAACACTAAGACTATATTTACCGTCTACATACTTTATATCATAAATTTTATTTCCCATTTTAAAATATATGTATTCTATATTAGTAGGCATCCCGCTAAATACTAATTTATCAATAACATCTCCTTTTTCTATCGAATATTTGATGTTATTTTCTTCAGTATACACAATATCTTTTGGTACAACAGGATTTAACTGCATATTTTTCATTTTTGTTAAATCAAAGTATATATTATTTATAGTATATTCTGCAACCTCAAAGACAACTATGTCTGGCTGGAATATATTGTAATAATAGTCTATATCAAAAATATTTTGATAGTTATGAACTGCAATGTACTCACTAAACCTGTCTGCTAAATACTTTTCTCTCCCATTCAAATAACTACCTTGAAATACTAATGCTTTTGGCAACTCTGAATTATCACTTTTAATATAACTAAAGTGATTCTGCTGTGCATCTCTGTATATTTCCTTATCATATTTTTTTGTTAAATCCTCATATGGTTGTTTCAAATTAAATACGGGAACAGATTCATTGACTTGAAACTTAGATGTAGGTAAGTATTTTTTTATTTCTTGAGTTATCTCAAAATCTTCTTTTATATGAGGTTTCACCCTATAATCATCTTTTTCGATTAACTGCAATAGATTGTTTACTCCATAAAACGCTCCTAAATCGTTCCAATGTCCAGCATCGTACTGCCTATTATATACTTGCTCAATACTACTTCGCTTTTTCAACTCTTCAGTATTATCTATAAAATTAACACCATAATCTGTTAAATCTTTTTCTATAAGTTGCACCCATGCTCTATTATAATTTACTCCTTTAGGTAACTGCTCTGTATATACAGACGTTTTTTCAGGATTAATAAGGACATAAAATTTTCCGCCTCTGCTCTCTACATAATCCTTTATCTCCTTAAGAGATTTTGTAAATTGTCTTGTATGTTCGTCATAATTTTTTTGATACATTCCAAAATACACATATCCGTCTTGTCCGTAAACGTAGGCTGGATGAACTAGAATATCAAATAACCTATTATTCAAAATTCCATAACTTTGAATTATTTCCTCTCTAAATCCTATTCTATCATTTATATATTTGTATATATCTTTGAAAGTTTCAGAGTTGATTTTGTCTAAATTTGGAAACTCGGCTAATTTTCTATTATCAATTTCAGATATATAATTTGGTTGCCAATTAAAGAACACTACTGGCAAAAGCAAAATAACTGAAAATAGTAATATAAAGAATGCTTTTAACTGTTTCAATTGACTTCCTCCTTAAAATTGAAAATATAAAAATGGACTATATGATGAGTTCATCATAAATAAAATAGCTAAAACAAATAACATCATATATAATATTTGACAAAATATTAGTCCAGTTTTTGTATCTCGAGACCACGCTTTAATTAATTCTACTTTATCCCATTTACCTATAAATGCTCCAATTATAGCTATAATGATTATTAAAATTAACTTATTATTAATGAAATACTCAAATTTAAAGTATATATTCCCCGCTGGAATTCCTAGCATGGATTTGTAATATATTATAGCTTGAGTTAAAGATGGTATCATAAATATTATCCATGTCAGATAGACAAATACCATAGTAAACATCCATTTAAACAGTGCTGGTATCTTTTTATACCAAGCCTTCTCTCTAAATGCACGTTCTATCATGATTAACAAGCCATGAGCTACACCCCAAATAACAAAATTAAACGTTGAACCGTGCCAAATACCAGTGATTAAAAATACTACAAATAGATTTATATAGACGTGTTTTCTATTCCCCCCTAACGGGATATAAATATATTCTCTAAACCACGTCCCTAAGGAAATATGCCACCTTCTCCAAAATTCACCTATCGAAGTTGATGTATATGGATAATTAAAGTTTTCCTTAAAATCAAATCCGAATATTCTACTAATACCTATAGCTATATCTGAATACCCTGAAAAATCGTAATAAATCTGTAAGAAGTAACATAACGCTCCTAAAAAAGCTGTTGGTGAATCTATTCCTAACTGTGTATTTTCATTAATACTTTGAACTACTGTTCCTAGTGAATCGGCTATAATAGATTTTTTTGCAAAACCTATCATTACTCTATTCATTCCACTAAAAAATAAATCTACAGATACTTTTCTATTATAAATTTGACTAGAAAAATCTTTCCACAATACTATTGGCCCAGAAGCTACTTTTGGGAAAAATGTGAAAAATAGAAACACATCTACTAAACTTCCTCTTTCTGTCTCTCCTTTATAAATGTCGACCAAATACGATAATGCCTCAAACATAATAAAAGATAAGCCCAATGGAATTACTATACTTAATATCCCTGTACCGCTTTGGAATAATTCTAATATAAATGTTATATATTTATAATAAGATAAAGTCAATACCACAAATAACAACGATAATATAAAAAAACTTCTCTTTGTGCTTTTGGCATTTATGTAACCTAATATCCTACCAGAAAAATAAATAATAATTATAAATAATATCAAATATATCGTTGTTCTCAACCCCGATACCATATAAAATGATAAACTAAATAATATTAGTACTAAATTATTCAATTGATTTTTACCAATAAAATTAAATAGATAATAAACTATTATCACTATTGGCAAGAAGAAAAATAAAAATCCTGCACTTGTAAACGGCATAGTAATTTCCTTTCTGTAGACATTAGTCTTCTAATAATTTTTTAAACTCTTGAATCTGTTTTTCTAAAGATAATTCCTTAAGAAACTCCGTTACCTCTTCATCACATCCTTGAGTTTTTTCAACATACCCTATTATTTCTTTTATCGCCTGTTCATCATCATAAATTATCTTCCCAAATTTTCCATTTTGTGAAAGTTCTTCTGCCCCTCCTACATCGGTTGAAACAAAAGGCACATTTAATGATAACGCCTCTACATATACTCCTGGAAAACCTTCCTGTTTCGACATCGAAACAAGACATTTCATATTTTTTAGATATTTATATGGATTCACTTGATAGCCTAAAAAGTGAACATATTCCGACAAATTATATTGTTCCACTCTTAATTTCAGAGTTTCCTCCAATTCCCCCGATCCAATATAATACATGTGATATTTATAACCTTTTTCATGTAATGTTTTAATCAAAGCTAACGTTCTGTCCGAGCCTTTTTTTAGCTCTATTCTCCCTATAGAACAAATAGAGTTTTCATAAATATTAACGTCCATTTTTTCTCTAGATTTATTTAATATATCATCAAAATCATAACCATTATATATTCGACTTATTTTCCCTCTTTGTTCGGGATATAAATCTACTATGGATTGCTCCGTTTTATTTGAAATTGCTACAATTTTTATCGCATCTGAAAAATACTTCCTAAATCTATCTCTACGCCAAGTATTAGAAAAATCCTCTATACTTCCATGAACCCAATATATTTTTTTTATATTTCTTTTTGAGAATGGAATGTCAGGATACATAACCTCAAACATAATTTCAATATCATAATCATCTTTCTTAATTAGATATTTTCTCAATATATTTGGGAGTCTTTTTCCTATTTGGTCTAATATTAGGCGCATAAGATGTGGATATTTTTCATTATTATAATTTTTTATTACAGAAATACCTTTTGGGAGTCTTTCAAACCCTTTACTCCCCCTATCAATTTCTACTATATCTATCTGGTATTCAGAAAAATCACCATTGTTCAAAATATTAGAAAGAATTTTCTCTGCTCCCCCGCCTTTAGAATACGAAGGAATAACTATTAATACTCTTTTCATTACTTTCACCCTTTATAAATTAATCGTTACTCTCATACTTCTTATATTTAGACAATATAAATTTGTATAACCTTTCATTAATACCTAATAACAAAACAGCTATCTTTAGATTTTTAGGTGCCTTTTTATTAGTTATAATTTTGAAACGAATATCTTTCAGTTTCTCCCTTAATATTTTATACTCGTTTTTCTTTTTATAATTATCTGTCACTATTAACTGATTAAATATAGATATATAAGCAAACGTTAATCTAACTAATAATTGCTCTCTATATATCGGAAAATTAGATAAGGTATAGTTACATATTTTCTCCATTATCTCTATATAGTTCATATCTTTTGAACTAAACGGTCGTGTAGTTATACTATTCTCTCTTATATAGTAATAATAGTAATTTCCGCTTATAAGAGTATATTTGTCAACATTATTTAGTAACTCTAGAGTATAAAAAGCATCCTCGTAAATCTTTCCAATCGGGAATTTTATTTTCTTTGCTAAATCCCTATGAATTAGCTTACACCACGCCGATCCATATAATCGTCTATTTTCTAAATACTCTTTTAAATATCCCTGTTTGTCTAAAATTAAGAAAT
>ERZ773067.1580-NODE-1580-length-12059-cov-10.642286_pt1 | contig 12059 bp, 13 predicted proteins | sample MGYA00580622_ERZ773067 | MGnify/ENA primary metagenome ERZ773067 (study PRJEB29015, sample SAMEA2737998) | human oral metagenome | biome: human oral; feature: human-associated habitat; material: dental | place: China | collected 2113 ...
ATCGGGGCAAGACCCCAGCGAAGCCAAGCAACAGGAAAAACGCGAACGGCAAGCCACCGCCCTAAATACCTTTGAAGCCATCGCCCGCCGCTGGCATTCTGACAACCTGATCCGCTGGAAAGAAAACCACGCCGCCCGCGTGTTGAGATATTTTGAAACCGACGTTTTCCCCGTTATCGGCGCAATGCCGATACAGGAAATCAGGGTAAGCGATATTAAAACGGTTCTCGACGGCGTAATGACACGGGGCGTGAACAATACGGCGGAAAAAATCAGGGAATGGACAGGCGCGATATTTGACTATGCTGTCATGCTTGAAGTAGTGGAAACCAACCCCGCCTATTCATTGCGGAAATACATCCCCGCCAAGCAGACCGACCATCGCCCCGCCCTGCCCCGTGAAGAACTGACCGAGTTTTTTCGCCGCCTGATACTGGCAGAGATTGAGCCGCAAAACAGAATAGCCCTGATTTTGAATATGCTGACCTTTTTACGAAGCACGGAACTAAGGGGCGGGCAATGGAATGAAATAGACTTTGATGCGGCAATATGGACAGTTCCCGCCCAGCGCATGAAGCACGAAAAGACCGCGCCGAAACCACCCCATGCTGTGCCGCTGGCTGATTGGACGCTTGAACTTTTGGCAGAACTGAAAGAACTCACAGGCAATACGCCGTTTCTGTTTCCGAGCAGAACCAAGACGGACGGCTTTATCAGCGACGCAACCATCAGCCGTATCATTGAGCGCATGGGCTATAAAGGCAGAGTAACCCCGCATGGTTTCCGTTCCCTTGCCAGCAGCGTTTTGAATGAACAAGGCTTCAACCCTGACGCGATAGAACGGCAGCTTGCCCACATCGAAAACAACAAGATCCGCGCCGCCTACAACCGCGCTGATTATCTGAATGAACGCAAAGAGTTTATGCAATGGTATAGCGGCTTTTTGCGGGAACGGTATAACCAAGCATTGCAACTGATTCAAGATGGCGAGACGGATTAAAAAATCCCTATGCGCGTGAGAAATATAGTGGTTACCGTGGTTACCCTTTTATACAAGAAAGAAGTTAACCCTATGAAATACAGTGTATTAGACGTTTTGCTTTCGTTCAAATCTAGCACATATGAAAAGCACGGTATTAGGCTTTAAATAAACCAAATTTGCGCGGAGTTACTTATGGAAAACAGTAAAAGCACACAGATTTTAATAAAACAATTAACCAAAGAGAATATAAAGTTAAGAAATAGAATTAGAGAGTTAGAGAGAACCTTACATAGTAGCGAGAAACTAACTACCATACCTGCAATTCACAAGATTAAAACAAAAGATACAAGACGGAGATTGAAGTTAGCCATCGAAGAATTAGGCAAAGATAAGGAAGAATTAATCCATCAAGCCATATTGGACAATGCCCGCAAAGCAAGCAAAGCCAAGCAAAGCCCCTATGAGAAAGCAGGAACGATAGCAGCCGTAAATCAGTTATTGGAGGAAAAAAAGGAAATGCTGAATCAATGGGGTGGAAAATCAGAGTTATGTAGAATTATTCAAGACTTAATTGTAACTAAGGGTATCCCATGCCCGGCAAAAAGAGAACCAACGGAAAAAACTATCATGAAATGGATTAAGCAATTCCAAAAAAACATGGAATCGACAAGCTAATTTTAGGAAGTCAGCATGGTATTACAGGAAGTCAGCATGGTATTACCTAAACAGCCGCCCACAGAGGCGGCTATATTTTTGCCTGTCATCTAATCCGACTAGAGAAAGGCAAAAGCATATGAACAACACAGTATTAAGAGCAGACGATACTGCCCGCGCATTAGGTGTTTCACGGGCGACTATTTGGAATTGGGTAAACCCTAAGAGCCGTCATTACCGCCCTGATTTTCCCCGCCCGTTCAAAATTTCCGCAAATGCGACAGGCTGGCTTGCAAGCGAGATTGACGACTATATCGGCAAACTGGCAGCCAAACGCGAAGAGCAGGCAAATTGATTTATCAGGCGCAAAACAAATGCCGCCTGAACGGACATTCAGACGGCGGAAAGGATTATTAAGCATGAGCAGCTATTCTACCAACGGCAAGGCAAAAACGCCAAGCCAAAAAGAGCGCGTTTTATCCCGATTGAAACAGGGCAGCGTTACATCATGGGAGCTTTCCCAAATGGGCATATTGGGCTACAACACGCGCATTATGGAGCTTCGCCGGGCGGGGCATGACATCGTTACCGTGATGGAAGAAGTAACAAACCAGTTTGGCGAAACCGTGAAACGCGGTCGGTTCGTATTAATCAATTAAATCAGGAGCTTTAACTATGAACATCGAATATACAAAGACAACTTTTGCGACCCGTCAAAAGTTACTGAAAGAAGCAGAAGACAAATGCAGCGAACTGACCGCCCAAATTGAAGCGGCGGAAGCTGGTGTAACAGAAGCGCAGGCGGTAATCAATGAATTTGCAGGGCTTCGAAACAGGCGCAAAGGCATATTTGCAAATTTGTTGAAAATGGGCAAACCCACAAACAGCGAAGAAGCCAAAGGGCTTGATTCAGAGATTGCCGCCAAACGTGAAGAAGCAGACCGCGCCGCCGATATGCTGGAAGCGCAAAAAGAACTGTTGGAAAGCCTTTTTGATGAACGCCTCCAACATCTGAACCGCATTTCAGAGCTTCGCAATTTATTGTCCGTTTCCCGTTATGAGATGTTTATCATCGGCATAGAAGAAACCCACTTGCCCGAATATTTGGAAGCCGCGCGCGCCTATGCCAATGCCGCCGCGAAATTGGTAGGAATCGGTAAAGCCGCCGTTGAGATGAGAGCGAATTTACATGAAAACGGTTTGCGGGTTGATTGCCCGTCCTATGGGCAATCACTGCCAAATCGAATCATTGATTTACGTTTGCCTGGCTTCTTTAACATGATGGACGGCACAGGCGGGGAAGAAAACGCTATTTTCGACATTTTGGAAGACATGGAGAAAGAAAAAGAAGCGGCTTTGGACAATTTGAAATAGCAACACTCAACAGCCGCCCAAAGGCTGAAAAATGGCTATTGGGCGGCGTTCTAAAAGGATTAAGGACATGACCCCAAAACAAGAACAGTTTGCCCGTCTGTATGTGGAAACGGGCAACGCGAGCGAAGCATACCGGCAAGCCTACAACGCCGACAACATGAAGCCTGAAACGGTAACGAATGAAGCCTATAAGCTGCTTCAAGACCCCGATATTTCCGCGATGGTGGACGGCTTAAAGGAAGAAGCGCGGCAACGACACGCGGTAACGGTGGGCGACCTGTTGCACGAATTGGAACAGGCGCGGGCGGCGGCACTGGCAGCCCCTACACCGCAAAGCAGCGCGGCGGTATCGGCAACGATGGGCAAAGCAAAAATGCTGGGCTTATTGGTGGATAAGGCGGAAATCAAGGCGGAGGCGGAAATCAGCCAAGTAAAACAGGAAGAGTACACTCCGCCGTTAACGGGAGATGAAATGCAGCAAGTCATTAAGGCTTTTTTCAATAAGCCGTACAGTGAAATCACGCTTGAAGACATCATTGGAACCGTTGGAGAAGATACGGATCGCATCGGGTATGTAATAACCATGATTATCGTGGGTAAAAAATTTTAGCCGCTTGATGCAAAAATCATTTGACAAATCGAGCCTTGAGAATCAGAATCTTGGTTCTCTCTCAAATACGATTAGCCCAAATCAGCAGGGTAAACGCTGATTTTTTATCGCCAAAATTCTTTTACGGGCGTTTGCAATGTTATTAAACGTTAGCATTTCAGACGACCTACCACGAGTTATGGCGGTGTGTGGTAACGGTAACGTCCACGCCTGACTAATCGCAGGAGAGAGCACCGCCCCCTATTTCGGGCATTTCTCAAATCTCACTTTACGATTAGGAGCATTTCAAATGCAATCTTCAAATTCTATCCAAATCCAAGACATTCAATATCCATCAGAACAAGGCTTTTGCGCCGTCGTCTACGAACCGACCGCGTATTTAGCCGATATTGACGTTCATTCATGTACCGCCCGCCGTTTGGGCATCTATCCATCACACACCGTCGCCGTTGCCGCCTGTCAGTCGTTTATTGCTTTGCTTTCAGACGACCTAAAAGCATGGGCTGCTTTCAGCGTAACGACAGCCGAACAAATCCGCTAAATCCCTGAAAAACACCCGCCTTTATGCCGCCCGTTTTGGACGGCATGGGGCAAACTTCGCCCTAGTGTTTTTATAAGTATTTGATTTTTCAATGCTTGATAATTTTGGTGCGCTGGGGCATGGAGGACATGAAACCATGAAACCGACTGACAAAAACGACCGTTTCCGCCGCTATTCCAACCGCGCTTTGCTGGTGTTTGGGGTGTTGTTGATGGCTTTGGCAATCCGAGCCTGTAACCAGCCTGCCCATGCGGAGACGGAGCAGGCAATGCAGACAACACCGACCATATGGGAGACCGACCCGATGGCGGGGGTGGTTTTAGAACCTGTAACAGGGGAGGCAGAGCAATGAAACCGACCTATCAAGACATCAAAGCCGCCGCGCAATACCGCTGGCAGGAAATTCACGCCGCCATCGGCATAGACCCGCGATGCCTGAAAAACAAACACCAGCCTTGCCCCGCGTGTGGGGGTAAAGACCGTTTCCGGTATGACGACAAGGACGGCAACGGCACATTCATTTGCAGCCATTACCACAACGGAGCGGGCGACGGTTTCGGCTTGGTAATGCACTATCTGAATTGCGGTTTTGACGAAGCATTACGCGCCGTAGCAGGCGTTTTGAACATGGGCGGGGCAAACCCCTTACCGATACCACCCACACGCCCACAGACGCAGCCACGCCCCGAAAAAGACCATATCGGCAAACTTGCCGCATTGTGGAACAGGGCAGAGCCGATAACCGCCGATTCCCCCGCCGTGCAGTATTTGAAATCGCGCGGTTTGGACATGGCGCAATTACCTGAAAACGTCCGTTTTTTGAGAGAGGCGGATTATTGGACGACGGGGGAGGACAAGCCGCTTTTTATCGGTCGTTTTCCCTGTATGGTTTGCGCCATCCGCGATACAGGCGGCGAGCTTCAAGGCTTGCACATGACCTATTTTCAGACGACCCATGACAAGCCATACGGAGAAGACGGGCTACACGCCCCGCATTATCGAAAGCTGGCAATCAAACACCCCGAAACGGGCGAAGCCCTGCCCGCCAAGAAAATGCAGAGCCGCAAACAGGGCAGTATTTCAGGTCTGGCGGTTCACTTGTTCCCCATCCCTGAAAACGGACGGCTTGTCATCGCAGAGGGGATAGAGACCGCCCTTGCCGCCCGCGAACTGTTCCAAGCCCATGACTGGGGCTTATACGCCGCTTTGAGCGCAAACAGCATGGCGAAATACCGGCTTTCAGACGACCTAAAGGAAATCGTGATTATTGCCGATAACGACACCCCGCGCCCCGTAGGTTTCAAAGCCGCGCATGATTTGGCAGTCCGAGCCATCAAGCAGGGCATCAAGGCGCGTATATGGCAGAGCGACACACTAGGCTATGACGCATTGGACGAACTGAAAGAAAAAAGGTCGTCTGAAAACCAATCAGACAACACCATACCAAACACCGGAGGGAAAGCAGCATGAAAAATACCGAAACAGCGAAGCAGGAAAGCACCAAAGACTACAACATCAACGACATCGAACCATACCGCCCGCGCCCCCGCTTCGATACCGACCATCGGGGCGTATGGTGGATAAACGTCAGAACAGGCAAAGACGGCGAAGCCGTCGAAGCAGAACCGCTATTGCTTTCCGACCCCATCGACATCATCGGCACGGGACAGGACAACGACGGCGCGTATTACCGCGTTATCCGCTGGCAGGACAAAATCACACGCCAAACCAAGACCGCCGCCATCCCACAAGCGGAAATCGGCACGGTTCAGGGCTGGCAGCGATTGCAGAGTTACGGCTTGACCGTCATGAGCGGGCGGGCAAAAAGGGAAAGACTGGCAGACTATTTGCAGACACAGGGCAGCCGCACCGCCTTTACCATTACCGACCGCGCGGGATGGCACGGCGACACCTACATCATGCCCAGCGGCGAAACCATCACGGCAGACGGCAAAACCCCCGCCGTCATCTACAACGGCGACACCAGCCAAGCGGCGGCATACCGACCAACTGGAGAACTTGGCGACTGGCAGCAAAATATCGCCCGATACGCAGCGGGAAACAGCCGCCTATGCTTGGCATTGGGCGCGTCCTTTGCCGCCCCCTTGCTGTCCCTGTTGAGCGAAGAATCGGGCGGTTTCCACCTGACGGGCGATTCATCCGACGGCAAGACCACCGCCGCAAAAGCAGCCTTGAGCGTATGGGGCAGACCATCGGGCAGCCTGTTGTCTTGGAGCGGCACGAAAATAGGCTTTTCCAATACCGCCGCCGCCCGCAATGATGGTTTGCTGGTGTTGGACGAAATCGGGCAGGCAAGCCCCCACGTCATCGGTGACACCGTTTACAGCGTCATGAACGGAATCAACAAAGTACAGGGCGCAAAACAGGGCGGAAACCGCGCCTTGAGCCGCTGGAAAGTGATGATGTTCTCGACAGGAGAAAAGACCCCCGATTCCATCCTGAAACACCACAAAGGCGATTGGAACGCAGGGCAAGCCGCCCGCCTGCCCAGTATCAGAGCCGCCGCCCGATACGGTATTTACGACATCTTGCACGGCTTCGAGAGCGGCGCATTATTGAGCGAACATATCGCCCAATCCGCCGAACAATATCACGGAGAAGCGGGCAGGGCTTTCATCCGACAGCTTTCAGACGACCTAGAGCAAGCCAAACGGCAGGCAAACGAGCGAATGACCGCATTTATGGAGACCGTCCCCGAACTGTCAGGGCAGGCACGAAGAGTAGCAAAACGCTTTGCCCTTGCCGCCGCCGCTTTGGAGCTTGCCGCCCCCGTTACCGGTTTAGCCGCCGGCGTAGGCATGGCAGGCGTGAAACAATGCTTTGACGAATGGCTGGAAACCAACGGGGCGGGGAAACACGAAGACCGCCGAATCATCGAGCAGGCGGAGGACTTTATCGACCTATACGCGTTAGGTATGAGGTTTACGGATTGGAGCGATAAAAGCACCAATAAAGACCATGCAGGCTATCGGAAACAGGAGGGGGAGAAATTGGAATTGTGGGTAATCCGCCGTGTCTTTGCCGATGAAATCGCCCAAAGTTTCGATGAATTAAAAGTTTGCCGTGTGTTGTTAGACGGGGGATTGCTGAAATACAACCACAAAAACAAAGGCTACCAACACCAGCGCAAAGGGAGCGGCTGGTATTATGTTCTGACCCCAAATATGGAACTAGAAGACTGACCGTTTGCATGAGGTTAATTCAAAACGCCCACCAAGCCCGCCATGACTGATACAGGCGGGCTTTTTTGCGCCCAACAACGAATTTTTAGAGTCCATAAAAAGGGAAAAGAAGACCAAGACGCGCGAACAGATAAAACCCTATGCGCGAGGCAAAATCATTTGTTACCTTTGTTACCGCAAAATTTAACATTTATAACTATATGAATATTAATATAAAAATAAAGAAAATACGGTAACAAATGAACATAGATTTACTTGTTACCGATTTGTTACCATTTGTTACCCTTTTATATTCATATAGTTACGCTTAAAAAATAGGAGCGGTACCAAACGGTACCAAAGTTAAGATATGTGTTTTGGTACCGTGAAAGCCATGACTGGCAAGGCTTTTAGCCATTGGTAACAAGGTACCAAACGATTTTTGCGTTTTTTTGTGTATATACGCTTTTTTTGTGTGGGCGCATGACCGACAGAACCGATACAAACAAAAGCTGCCCGAAAGGCAATATCGAACGACTGGAAGAATAGGGCAAACGCCGCCCCCAAGACGGCGCGTGATTGCCGGTGTTACAATCCGATCATATTTCACAGCTTGGCAGAAATACCACAAACCGCCCCTGAAAAATTTTGACTTTGACAAATTTACGGTATTTTTTACGGTATTTTGGAATCTATTAAAAATTTAATTAAATAAAAACAATATATTATATATTCAGTTCTAGTCTATCCGTCCACCAACATACAAAAACGCTTAGAAATTCTAAGCGTTTTTTTTCGTTTAATCCCGTCTAATGCCATTAACCAATCCTTGTAAATGCAAGGGTTTCAGACTTCTTTATATTCCATTGTTTTCTTTTGGGCTACATAACGCCGTCTAATTTAATCTAATTGAATCAACCAAAATCAGGGGGGATGATTCGGGGTATCTGAAAATATCCCCACTATGCCGCTGAATGACCGACAAATCAAAAACGCCAAGCCCGCCGAAACAGGGAAAAAGACCAAGCTGTTTGACGGCGGCGGATTGTATCTTGAAGTTACCCCAGCAGGCGGGAAAGTTTTCCGCTTGAAATACCGTATAGACGGCAAAGAGAAAACATTTACTATCGGCAAATATCCGACCATATCACTGGTAGAAGCCCGCCAAGCCGCCGAAAACGCCCGCTGCTTGCTTGTATCTCCGCCCTACTTTTATATACAACCATTTGTATATAAATAATTTTATTCAGTATTACATTTTATTGTTCCCCGTTTCTCGTCTTTTCCCGTTTACACAAATCTACCCGAATCGGCATAAAAATGTCGGTGCTTTTGTTGGTGCATGGCACAATGCCTCAAAAAAGCACCAACAAAACTACTGATACTGCTGCTCTTTGCGGTGTGCGGAAAAATCAGAAAGAACCAATGCTTAAATCCGCCGTAATTAGCCATTTGCCGTGGTTTTAAAGTAAGTATTTCTTGTACATCAGGTCAGTCAAATAAAGAACTGACTACATCATCTTCGATGAATTTGATTAACAAAATTAAAAATGCCGTCTGACTTTTCAGGCGGCATTTTTAAATTGTTCATTCCTACTTCGGCGTGTAACGTCCCGCCATCGCTTTATACACCATGTTTTCGTATTTCAGCGTCTCATACCGCTGGTTCAACACGTTTTGGGCAGAGCTGTATTCCGTGTTCAGTGCTTCCAGCCAGTCTTTCAGCTCGTTTTTGCCGTGTTGGTAGCGCACTTGGTAGTAGCGGCTGTTTTTCTTGTCCAAGGCGTAACGCTGCTCTTGATTGTTAAGCGCGGCTTGGGCGTTTTGGTAGGCGAGGTAGTTGGTGTTGACTTCGTTCAGCGCGGTGGTCAGGGCTTTTTCAAAGTCGAGTTTGGCGCTGTCGAAATTGGCTTGGGCGGTTTTGTCTTTCCACTTCATGGTCTGCCAGTTGAGGAACGGCAGGTTGATGGTGGCGGAGCCGCCCAGCAGCGGGATATTGAACGCGCTTTTGGCTTTTTCAGACGACGTGCTCAAGCTCGCGCCCAATGTAATCGAGGGATACCAACTGCGTTTTTGCGCTTTGACGGACTGGAGCGAGGATTGCAGGCGGTATTCGGCGGCGCGCAGGTCAGGGCGGTTCGCCAACACGGTAATCGGTACGTCGAGGTTCACGCCTTTGACGGGCAGCAGGCGGTATTGTGCGGGGTCGGCGGCGATGGCTTCGTTCGGCTTGAGGTTGAGCAGGTTGCGTAAAACCTGTTTTTGCGTGTCAAGGCTGTTTTTCAGGGAAATCAGGCTGTTTTGCGCATTCAACAGCGATTGTTTCGCCTGCGTCGGCTGGCTGGAATCGGCTCTGCCGTAGCGGAACTTGGCATCGGCAATGCGGTTGATTTCCTGATATTGCTTGAGGGATTTTTGCGCCAATTCAATGGCTTCGTTGAGGTAGGCGATGTTGAAATAGGCGTCGGCGACATTATTGATCAAAGTCAGGCGCGTGTTCGCCATATCCTGCCGCGTGGCTTGGTATTCCCAGACTTGCGCGTCGGCGGTGGCACTGAGTTTGCGCCACAAATCCAATTCGTAACTCAAGCCGAGCTGGCTGCTGAAGGTGTTGCCGTGGCTGCCGGTTTTCAGGTTTTTGGATGTGGACGCACTCAACGAGCCGCTGAACGACGGCACCAAATCCGCCCCCAAAATATTCGCTTGATATAGGGCTTTATTGACGCTGATGGCCGCCTGTTTCAAATCGATATTGTTTTCCAAAGCCTGCGCCATCAGGGCGTTGAGCTGCGGGCTTTGGTAGATTTCCCACCAGTTGCCGTTCACGTCGTAACGTTCGGCAGTCTCCGCCGCGCTCATGACCTGCCCCGTCGATTCGAGCGTGAGGTTTTGGTCGGCACTGTGGACGGCGCACGCGCTTAAGGCAAGGGCGAGCGACAGGGATAATGCCGTCTGAAAAAAAGGTTTTGTCTGCATGTTGTGTCTTTCGGTTTAAGGTTTCAGACGACCTGAAAGGTCGGGAGGTCGTCTGAACAATCTCATCGGCTGCGTTTATTTATCGGCTAAAACCGCTTTTCGCTGTTCCGTAAAATGCCACCACGGCTTCGGTTCGTTCCCCTGCATAAAATCAACCAGCGACAGGAAAATGTCGATCATGCAGGGATCGTGTCGGGTTGTGGTCAGGCTGCACAGGCGGTCGTACATTTCGTAAGCGTCCTGCCCCGCCAAATCCTGCGGCTGCGTGATGCCGAGCAAAGCCAAATCCTCCGCCACGGCTTTGCCGACATTGGGCAGGTCGGTCAATGTATTCAGCTTGCTTCGTTGTACTTTGTCGGGGTTCATGTTTCAGCCTTTGATTTGGAGGTCGTCTGAAAACCAGCAATCGGATGGATCAACTTGTTTTCGCGGGCAAAGCCCACGCTACTTTCCGCTCTTCCACCTTAAATGCACCATTGCCGTCGAACGTATTTCATACAAAGCCGAAGTGGTCTTCTCAAACTCATCAGACAATCCGTGTTCGTGGGCGGAGAACGGCGGGGAATCATTCCAAGAACCCATGCCGCCGAAAACGTGGCTTTGTTCGCAGGCAAGTTCCAAACGTTCTTCAGAAGGCAGGGATTCGTTTTCAAGCGTCCGCGCCGCCTTGTCGAAAAAAGCCCTTTTCCAATGCAGTTCGCCAATGGCTTCCGCAAGGGCGGAAATATCGGTTAAAGCCTGATGGAAACGGCGCACCAGTTCTTGCTCGGTCATTTGATTTGTTCTAAGTTCTTCAAACAATTTTTCAGAAGACGTTTTAATTGTTTGGCAGTTTGCGGATGCATCGGCTCTTGCAGTTTACGCTCCAACCGATCGGCTTCGTGTTCGAGTTCATGCTTATATCTGACTCTGGAGCGTTGCTGTCTCTCCAATATTTGTAACTGTTGCCGCCACAAATCCTGCTGCAATTTCTGCCATTCTTTGGTTTTATGCTTCGACGGAAGCGGAATTCTATCCGACAGCTCCACACATGGTTTGGAACACTGCGAACAACGGGGCGAACTGCTGTCTTGGGGGCGGAAATAGCGTTTCGGACGGCGCACGGCGGTGCGGCAGGAAAAACAAACGTAATTCGTATTACTCATTTCAATAAAATTCAATTAAATCAATTATTCATGTACCTTTCGCCGTGGAATCCGTTTTTCAGACGACCTCTTTCCATTCAAAAAGGTCGTCTGAAATCATGAAATCCTAACCACCACGCCGCAATGCTGTTCGGCGGCGGTTTGGTAGAACGCGGCGAGTTCTTTAAACCGCTGCGCCAATTCCGCGCGGGTTTCGGCAAAGGCTTTTTCGTCGCCCCAAATATCGGGGTAGATTTGGTTGTTTTGAAAATCTGCTGCGGTTTTGCCGTCGAGCAGCGCGGCGAAGTCGGCTTGGTTCAGGGCTTGGGCTACTTCGGCAATTTCAGTATCGTCGATCCAGCCGGTGTGTTCGCCCGCTTCTTCATCCTGCCGCAGGATGTTGCCGATAATGGCTTTGCTCAACGGGTTTGCCGCGTCGGCATCGTCCGAGCCTTTGCCGGTCAGGACGAAATGCAGCGCGTCCCATAGTTTGCCTGCGCTGCATTCGGATACGGCGGCAGGCGTGCCGGTGGAGGCTTTGATTTGTTCGATGCCGCTTTGCGGATAGGCTGTGTATGTTGCGTAAACGTCCATAGGTTTCCTTGTATTGAAGGCT
>ERZ773067.1581-NODE-1581-length-12059-cov-4.674525_pt1 | contig 12059 bp, 13 predicted proteins | sample MGYA00580622_ERZ773067 | MGnify/ENA primary metagenome ERZ773067 (study PRJEB29015, sample SAMEA2737998) | human oral metagenome | biome: human oral; feature: human-associated habitat; material: dental | place: China | collected 2113 ...
GATATTTTTGTAGGATATAACAAGTTAAATAGAAAATTCTTAGTTGTGGATGAAATATTCCAAGCAAAATCTAAATACTATACTTATGGAATAGGAATTAAAAATGAAATAGGAAAAGAATTTAGATTAAGTGAAGGTTTCTCAGTAAGACCTTATGCAGCATTAAAAGCTGAATATGGAAGAGTGTCTAAGATAAAAGAAAAATCTGGTGAAATGAAATTAGAAGTTAAAGAAAATGACTACTTATCTATAAGACCTGAAGTAGGAACAGAACTAGCTTACAAACATTACTTTGGAACTAAATCTTTAACTGCATCAGTTGGACTAGCTTATGAAAATGAGTTAGGAAGAGTTGCAAACGGAAAGAATAAAGCAAGAGTAGCAGGAACAACTGCTGATTGGTTTAATATCCGTGGTGAAAAGGAAGATAGAAAAGGAAATGTAAAAGTTGACTTAAATGTTGGACTTGATAACCAAAGATTTGGAGTAACTGGAAATGTAGGTTATGATACAAAGGGAAGCAATGTTAGAGGTGGAGTAGGACTAAGAGTTATATTCTAATTCTAAAAATTAAAATAAAACTGATTGGAGTGAGAACTTCAATCAGTTTTTTCTTTTGTTATAAAATAAAAATGTGTTAGAATATATAATAAATATTCTAAATAAAGGGGAGAAATAAAATGTTAAATAATCAAAAAAATTTTTCAGTTATCCAAGAATATTCAAAGGCTTTAGAACTTTTGGATAATTATGACCATCAAGTAGTTATAAAGCCAGAAGGTTTAAAAAAAGATACTTATCAATTAACTTATGAAGAATGTAGGAAGTTAATAGCAAGTATGTCTTTTGGTTCAAGTTCAACAATATTTGGGCGTGAAAAAAGTGAGGGAGCTTTAAAGGGAATAATAGACTCTGTTTATCAAAGTGCATTTGGAGAAGATGCCTATCCTAGTATTGAAGAAAAAGCAGCAAATTTATTATATTTCATAGTAAAAGACCACCCATTTATAGACGGTTGTAAGAGAATAGCAGCCAGTATATTTATATATTTTTTAAATCAAAATAATCTTTTATTTAGAAATGGAGAAAAGATTATTTCTGATAGTAGTTTGGTCGCAATCACCTTACTTCTTGCAGAGTCAAAACCAGAAGAAAAGGAAATGATGGTTAAGCTTGTTATGAACTTTTTGGGGTGGTAAAGGGGCAAATGGTGTCTGACAAATTTGATTCTGCAGCTATTATCTGCTGAATGCAGGAATTTACTTAACTTAAAAAATTATGCATTGAGTGACTAATTAGGTTGGATACATTATAGATTGCTTATGATAGAAGACACTTTTTTATGGATCTAGTATTTTATAATTATCTTTAAAAATGTTTTGTACTGATAATTGAAATTATATTATGTGCAGATAAAAGTGATTCAATAGTAAAATATACTTTATCAAAAAAGAAAACACAAGTTTTTGTCTCAAAGTATAAATTATATTTGCCTAGTGAGGAAGAATTGTTATTAGAAATAAAAAGGAAATATAATATATTGAAACAAGAAGAATTAGGAAAAGATGAGTGAATGGAAAATTATAGAAAATATTTTAAAATCTAAATATATTTAATGTCTAATTATTGACAATATATTTTTATTAGAATACAATATACAATAAAATTATATTCTATATTAAAAGGGTGAGAGAATATGGAAAAGGGAAAGAAAAAAGATGGAAAAATTATTTCTTTTATGAACATGAAAGGAGGGGTTGGAAAAACAAGTTTATGTGTCAATTTAGCTGTTATATTAGCCAAAAAATATAAAAAGAAGATTTTAATTGTGGATATGGATCCTCAAATGAATGCAACACAATATTTATTTAAGAAAGAAATCTATGATAAGGAATTTTTTGAAAAAAAGAAAACCATTCATGAATTATTTAAAATTTTTCAAGCTGAAACTACTGAATGTAATGTTATTGATGGAGTAAGTAATAAAAAAAATTTAAGTCAAAAGAAAAGTAATATCAATGATATTATAGTAGCAAAAGAAGAAAATTTAGATATGATTGTAGGGAATTTTGAAATGACAACTTTAGCCTTACTAGGAAGCTCAGATATAAGTAGTGTTTTAGTAAACTATTTTAAAGAACAGAAAATAGTTCAAAAATATGATTTTATATTTATTGATTGTCCACCTACAAGTTCAATTTATACAACAGCAGCATTATTAGCAACTAACTATTATATTTTAGTTGTAAAAACTGATTTTTTCTCAAAATTAGGAATTTCAATGATGAAAAAGGCTATTGAAAAACATAATCAGAAAAATCAACATACAAAGGTTGAGTTATTAGGAATTATATGTAATATGTATAGAGAAAAACAAGATAAAAACTTATTAAAAGATATTAGAGAAAAATATTCACAAGATTTTTTTGAAACAATAATTCCAATGAAAATTATTAAAATAGATGATTATAGCCCTGAATTTTTTATAAAAACAGATGGATTAAAAAAATGTACTAAAGAATTAGCAAAAGAGTTTCTAAAAAGATTGGAGGAAGAAAAATGAGAATGAAAGAAGAATTTTTAAAAACGTTAGAAGGACTCAATGAAAAAACAGAAAGAAAAATTAAGAAATTAGAAGATTTTATATTTTTTTTAGGAACTTTTCAAAATTACTTTTCTAATAAGAAGTTAATTAAAAAAAATTCAGATATAGCTTATATTTTAGAAAAAGAATTTAATATAAAATTTGCAGAATATGTAAAAAAGTCACGACCTTTAATCCTTGGAAAATCAATAAAATATTTTTTTGATAATATAAATGATTTAGAAATAAATGATCTTCTTAATACAATGTATAAGTTATTAAGTTATCAAATAGAAGGAAAAAAAATTGATTCTGAAACATGGGATAGTTTTTATAAAAAATTTTAAAAAAAGGAGACTAAAATATGGATTCAGTAAATAAAAAATTGGAAGAAGATTATCAGCAACTTTTTATATTATTGAAAAAGAAGTATAAAAAGCAAATATTTGATAAAGATACTAATAGCTTTTTAAAATTAATTCAAAGAGGAATTTGGTTATTACAAGTTTTCAGTAATAGTATTGAGGATAGTATTGAGCAGATAATAGTAAATTCACTTTCTCTTTTTGAAGTAATACTAATAAAAAATCATACTCTAATTAATTATCTAGGAAGGAATACAATAGAAAATATTGTTTTTTTACTTTCAAAAGACAATAAAGAAATAAATGCTGAATCAGCTGTTGCAAAGATGTTCACCACTTTATTTCATAGATCAAATCCAAAAATAAAAAATTATTTAAAAAAAATAAAAGGGAGATATGAAACTTATTGTGAAATAGTTCATAAAAAAGATAAAGTTCATAATGAGAGTATCACTAATGGAATGAAAAGATATTGGGAACTTTGTACTAATGAAAAAGTGAAAGAAGCCCTAGATAATTATTTTTTATCTATTTATGAATGTGTTACTATATTTTATTTAGAGAATATGGATAAATTTGATAAAATGTCAGATGAAGATAAAATTATAATTGAAGTACTTTTACCAGAAGACTATAGAAAAGAAATAAAAAATATTATTGATTAAAGATAAATAAATGGTGTTAATAGAAAGTTTCTACTAACACCATTTGTTACAAAATAAGTTATTTAATCTTAGAGTTTTTTTGCAATATCTTACAACCTTTAATATTTATTTTTTCATATTCATCTTTTGAATAAAAATTTTTATATTTTTTTTCATACATTTTTTCAACATTACATATGTCAGGTCTAGTTAAATAAATATCACAAGTATTATCTTTAGTTAAATATTTACAAGTACCATTACCTAAATCAAAATCTGCTAATTCAGGAACTTTATCAATATTTCTACAACAAATTCCACATTTAGTACATATAAACATTATACTAACTCACGTATTAATTTTGCATTAGTTGTATCAATTATTCTTGCAGATTCTGAAGTTAAATTACCATCTTTATCTAGAATAGGAGTGTCAAGAATAGATTTTATAGCACCAGCTAAAGTTGTAGCTTGAGCTATGACTTTCTTTTCATCACTAGAAAAATTTCTGTAATCAGTACCTTTAGATACTATGATTTGAGACATTTTATATATTAAAGGTAAAAAGATAGAATCTAAATCTGTTAAAAAGTTAGTGAACATATTCGCTCTATTACTAATTCCATCACAAACAGTAGTAGCAGCTTTCATTTCTTCAGCATATTGTCTAGCTTTAGCAAGATTTGAATATGCTTTATCAAGATTAGCAGAAGCTTTAGCTCCAACTACAAAACCTAAAACAGCTAATGCAGGTCCAGCAACAAGTCCACCAAGAACAGCAGTACCACCAGCTATACCTAATCCACCAGCAGCTAATGAGCCCCCACCAAAAAATGCAAGGGTTGCATTTGTAGCAGCTGCTCCACTTAATGAAGCAATAGCAGTACCTGTAGAAGCTGTTGCAAGAGCACCAGCAGCACCATCAGCACCAAAAGCTGTTACAGCTCCAATCATAGCTCCACCAGCTACCCCTCCAGCTAATGAAGAAGCCATGCTCTGAAGTTCTTTTAGTTCACCAAAATTTTTTCTATCTAAAACCATTTTTTGTAGCTCATTGAGACCAGTAGAGTTAGATAATTCAATATGGTTAAGTTTTTCAAACTCTTTTATAAATGGTCTGACACTATTATTAAGAATTTTAATTTTACATTTTCCTAAATTCTCAATATTAGCTCCACATTTTTTACGAGCTGTTTCAATTTTATTTGAAGCATCTCTTATAACATCATCAGCTCTTTCGTTAGTTCTATTAGCTTCTTTTTGATCCATAGAAGCTTTCACAGTCTTTCCAATTCCTAAGGCACCTGCAGCGGCACCAATTCCAATAAATAATAATGGTAAAGGCATATTTTTCCCCTCCTTAATATACCAAAAAATTAAAATAAATAAATTTCCAAAATTACAGAATCTTATCATTATAACATAAATATAAAAAAATATCAAAATTTAAAATTTAATTGTAGTTTTTGTAAGCATTATTTCATCAAATTCGTCCATATTTGAAAAAACTGGCTTTCCTCCAAAATTTTTAGTGATTTTATTTGTATTTTCAATAAATAAATCAATATCGCCTATTTCTAAAGCATTTTTTATACCTTTAAATGATTCATTAAAAACTTCTAGCTTATTAGATAAATATTGATTAATAATTTTTTCAATTTCTAATCTATATTCATGAATCATTTTTATATGTTCTGCACATACACTTTCTATATATATTCTTTCTTTATGAGACAACTCTTTCTCCTTCAATGCTCCTAATATTAAGCCATATGAAGCAGAAGATAAAGTATACCCTATCATACCACCTATTAATCCACCAACTACTGGAATTGGAATAGCAATTTGACCTATTGTTGCAAACATTGCAGAGGCAATCATTCCCACTCCTTCTTGCCCTAACATTTCTAAACACTGAACTCCATCAATTTTTCCATTAAAATAATTGCTTAGAATTTTAGCAGAAGTAAGAGCAATATTTACTGTAGTTCCTGCAATATTTGTTTTAGATAAGGCTCTAAGATATGTAGATTGAGAATTTTGCATTGCACCTTTGATAACAGAGCCAGCAAAACCAGTACCATAACCAAAAGTACTGGCTTTCCCAGTATCCATTGCAACATCTAATAGAGCTTCTCCTGTATTTTTTTCATTTTTAAAAACAGCAGTAATATTTTTTACTATAGAAACACTTCCACTTATTAAAGCTGCAGTTTGTGCAGTATCAAGTCCAGCTCTATGAGAAAGTCTTCCTATATCTTTTGCTGTTGACAGTTTAGGATTTAAACGAGCTTCTCTTGCTTCTTTACTAGTTGTAGAAGCAGCTTCTAAATTCTTTTTTAGTTTTTTTAAATCATTAATTTTATTTTCAATTTTTAAAACTTCTTCAGTTTTCCCTAAATTTTTTAATTTATCTAATTGAGAAGATAATTTGTTTATTTTAGAATCTGCTTCATTTAAAATTCCTTGATACTGTTCAGGAGGAACAGAAATCTCAGCATTATTATCTAAATATTTTTTGAATTTTTCACTAGATAACTTTTGAAAAGCTCTTTTAGCATTTTCTAAACCTTCTGGATCATTTTTTGAATTTCCTAAAAATTTTATTTGTGTTTCAGATCCCACAATAATATTTTCATTTTTATCTATTTTCACAGTGTCATACAAAGTATCATTAACTCTTCCTAGATCATCTGTTCTTATTTTTCTTACAGAATCTCCATTAATAATAGCTTCTGCATTTGAACGAGCTACTTCTTTAACTTCAGCTGCAAAACCAGCTTGTTGACTAATATTTTGAAATTCAAAGTCAGGATTTATTTTTCCTTCAGCTATATCTTTTAGACCTTTGACTAGACTTGTTCCTGTCTCATTATCTATTCCAGAATAAGCAACAAAATGTTGTTTTATAGCATCACCATATCTTTGAGTTGTTTCATAAGTAGCTCCAACTATACCAGCATTCAATAAATTTTTCTTTTTAATATCTTTTTCATCATCCATATATATTTCCTCAAAATTATATTTTTGAAACATGAGCACTTCTAAGTTGGAGTTCATTAAATTTTCCAACTGTAAATGTATTTACATCAGATAGATATCCAGAAACTCTACGAAGATGAAGAATATTAGAACTTCCACAGATACAATTCTCTTCAAAATTCCCTTTTTTTCCACAGTCTTTACAGATATCTAATGGAAAATTTACTCCAAAATATCCTACATCAGAATTACAAGCATAATTCACTAAATCTAAAATAGCTTCTTTATTGCCAAATGGGATTTCTAACAACTCTATATAAGAAATATGACCACCATTACAAAATTTATGAAAAGGGCCTTCTAAATCTAATTTTTTAAAACAACTTAAATCTGTTTGTACAGGTATGTGAAAGGAATTAGTATAATGCCCTTTATCAAAAATATGAGAGTTGCTATTATAATGTTTTTCATCATATTTTGGAAAACGACCAGAGACACCTTCTGCTGAAGAAGCCAATAAAGAAAAATTTAAATTTGTTTTCTTAGCATAATCGTCTACATGATAACGCATATTTTTAATTATTTCTAAGGCTTTAGGATAGTAGAAGTCTAATTTTTCTATAGTCCACTCTTTTACATCATAAATTATAGCTAATGAATCCCAAAGACCAATAAAGCCTATAGAAAGAGTACCATTTTTTAACATTTTTTCTGAATCATTTAACTCAGAGCCTATATACAAGTTATTTTCTTTTAAATGTTGAAAATCACCATTTTTTATTAACATTTTAAAACGATGTAAAAGTAATTCAGCAGCATTATCAGTTGTTTCCCTTAATAAATTATTAAAAGTATCTTGACTTCCTTTTGCTTCAAATGCAATCTGTACTAAGTTAATAGTTATTGCAGCTATATTTCCACGATTTAGAGATGAAGATGTTCCAAAATGGTTTGCAACAACACGAGTCCTACATCCCATAATACCAATTTCACTAGCATTTATATTTTTATTAAAGCTAGCATCAGTGTTAAAGTAAGTTGGATTCATACACTCACTAGTCACATCACATGAAAGTAAAAAAAGGTCATAGTTTGGATCAGTCTTATAACGATTAACACCTGTTTTCACTTTCCACACTAAATTAGGAAAAATAAATTGTTTCTTAGAAAAAGCATTTAAAATAGATTTTATAATCTGTCTTCCTTCTTTTGAAGTAGATAAACCAAAGTTAAAAGTTACATATGCTTTCTCACTTCCTTTTCTAACATATGTATTTAAATCCATAAAGAGTTCATATAACTCATTTTCAAGTTCTTCATTTGTTTCTTGTTTTATAAATTGACTCATGTCTTCATCAAAATCAATTAGTCCTATACCACCAGATTGTTGATTTGTAAGTGCTATAATACCTCTAAAAAGTTCTCTACAAGCTGCTGAAAAACTTAGAGGTTTTTCTTTAATTAATTGAGAAGGTCTTAGACCAATACAGTTGTAAGCACTATCATAAAACTCCATATCATGAATATGGAAACGACAAGTTTGATGTAAATCTAATAATTTTTTAGGAATAATAGTAGATAAATTTTCTTTTTTTGCTTCCACTCCTAGAAGAACTATCTGGGTAATAGCAGAATCTATACAATTAGCTAAATCTCTAACAGACATATTTCCCCATCCTTTCTTAATATATGATAAAATTTTTGATTATTGGAACCTACAAAAGGTTTAGGGGGATTAGTATATTCTCGTAAAAATGGACCTGTCTTTAAATAATGAATTTGTTTCAAAATAAAGTCAGGTACCATTTCATATTCATAACTTGTATAGAGACAAAGATTAAAGTCTTTTTCTACTAACAAGTGTATAAGTTCATTTAATTGTTCTAATTGTTCCATTGGTTCTCCACCAGAGATAGTAAGTTTTCGTGTTTTGCAATAGGTAACAATATAATCTACTAATTTGTCAATTGGATATAGAATCCCCCGTCCATGTTCTTGAAAAGATGCATTATGACAATCAGGACAAAAATGAGAACATCCTTGTAGAAAAAGGACACTCCGTATACCTGGACCATCTGCTGCACTTGCTGGAATAAAACCTGCAATTTCAATAGTTTTATTCATAATATCTCCCCTTATATTATTATTTAGCTTCTTTTATTCCCATTCTACCATTAACAATATTATACACTATTTTTTATTATTAATTTCAATATTTTTATTACATGTAATTTTATATATTTATCTATTTTATACCCTTTTTAAAAATTTTTAAGTCCATTTTAAGTCCACTTATTTATTCAAAACGGATATCATAAAATCATGAGATTCTCTAAAAAGATGAGCATAAATATTGAGAGTGGTTTCAACTTTTTCATGACCTAATCTTTTAGATACTGCAAGTATATTAACGTTATTATTAATTAAAAAACTCGCATGACTATGTCTTAAATCTTGCAGTCTTATTTTTTCTAATCCAGCTTTTGCAGAATAAGTTTTTATATCATGCTCAAAAGTAGATTTGGTAGTGGGAAAAAGCCTAGTATCATCTGTTGGGCAATAAAGTCTTTGAATATACTCTTCCACAATACTAACTAATTTATCTGATATGTCAATAATTCTATTAGCTCTAGGTGTTTTAGGATCAGTTACTACATCTTTCTTTCTAAGCCTTTGATAACTTTTATCAATCTTTAAAGTCTTATTTTTTAAGTTGATATCCTTAACAGTTAGAGCTAATAACTCTCCTATTCTCAACCCACAATTAAACATTATTTGAAAACCTGTGTATGATAGAGGTTTATGAAAAAGAAGATTAATAAATCTTTCAAATTCAGGTGGCTCCCAAATCTTCATCTCATCCGCATTTTTCTTACCTATACTCCCTGCTTTATGGCATGGATTTTCTTTCAATCCATAAAATTTAACTGCATAATTCATCATCGCTGATAACTGATTATTAATAGTTTTTATATAGGTAGGTGCATATTTTTTATTAGTCTTAGGATTTTTAGAATTAATGAGTTCATTTTGCCACTTTCTTATCACTACTGGACTAATTTTATCGATACTTAATTTTTTGAAAAAAGGTAATATCTTCAAATTGATTATATACTCTTTACTTATAAAAGTATGCTGCTTTAATCTATGCTTCATATCTTCCATATATAAATCGTACAAAGATTGAAAACTCATATCCAAATTAAGATTAGATTTTGCTAAGAATTCTCTTTCAAACTCTTGAGCTTCTCTTTTGGTAGCAAATCCTCTTCTTTTCTTTTGTTTTCTCTCACCCTTATAGTCAGTAACATAAAATCTACTTGTCCAAGTTCCATTTTCCTCTTTATTTACTGGCATAAAATCACACTCCTTTTAATTTGACGTACTTAAATAGAGTGTGTTATAATCTAATTGTGAACAAAAAAGATATAACCACTCTTTTTAACCTCTATAGTGATATTCGCCGTATCACTGCTGGGGTATTTTTTTTATCATTTAAAATTTTGTAACTGGTATTAATCTTACTTTATAAGTTATTCTTTCTCTTATTTCATCAACTATTATATCTACCAATTGTTCGATATTTCTTTCTCCAGCTAAATTATATAATAACTTTTCTTCAGCTAATCGATCCAGAGCCTTATCTGTAATAATATATTCTTTTTCAAATTGATTAAATATTTGTTCTGTTTTTTGATTAGCATTATCTAAATCTTCTTGTTCTTTATCACCATTAGCATATTCTTTCCAAATTCTATTTAACTCTTTTTTATATGCTTGGGCAGCTCCTAATCTAATTGTCAATAAAGTATGGTCTATATCTACTCCACTATTTATTAATGAATTAGCATAGTTAGAAGTAGCAACAATAAAAGCAACTCTTAAATATTGCAAATTATCCATAGCTTTAAAGTACTTATCTCTTACTTTTTGAGTTCTAGCTTGTCTTGCTTCTGCAAATAATTCTTCACAAATTATTAAGGATTCTTCTATGATACCATCAGCCATTTCTTGTAAGATTTCATAAACTTCTTCCTTAGATTCAGCACCAGCAATATTAAGTATAATATTTTCTTTTATTAAGTTCTTCATGTAGTTTCGACTACCAGGTTCTCCTCTACCACCTGCCCAAAGTCTTGTAGAATATGCAGTAGGACCTTTATTAACATCATAATCTTTTAATCTAAGTTTTAAATTTAATGCAACCCAACTCAACAAACAACTTCTTTTTTGAGCTGGTGTTAAATCTTGAATAGTAATTTTTGAAATTAAATTATTCAGATTCATTAAAATCATCCTCCTCAAGTATTATATAGTCATCATTTAATATATCAATTAATTGATTTTTTATAAGGTCTAAATATTTTAAAGTAGTTTTAATTGGTCTTTTTAATCTTATAGATATTTTCTTAAATTCTGGGTTTTCTTCTAAAGTGTTAATATTTATAGATGTTTTAGAAATTTCTTGATTTAAATTTATTAAACTTCTTTTAAAAGAAGCGATAGCACTAAATGGATTTTTTTCTTCTTTTAATATCTCATAAGTTTCTAAAATCTCTTTCTCAAATTCAGTAATCTCTTTTTTTGAGTATTTTCTTTCTGGAATAATAGAGAATTCTTTTGGAAAATTTTCAACTATTTTTTTTAAAAGTTTTTCACTTATAGAAACATTTCCACTTTCTATTTTAGAAACCATTTGATTGCTTATTCCTAAAATTTCTCCAAGATCTCTTTGAGTTAAATTTTTCTTAACTCTAATCTTTTTCATTATATTAGAAATATCCAAAAATAACACCTCCATTCTTAGTAGGAATTAGTAGGAAAAATATCGATAAATAATTAATATCAAATAGAAATATGATAGGAAAATTAGTAGGAAGATTTTATCGTAAATCTATTATAATGTAAAATTTTAATTCTTTTTTAATTCTTTTATTATTTTATCTGTTATCTCTAAAAGTTTCTCAATAATATCTAATATAAAGTCATAAGGCACTAATCTTATGTGTTTATTTTTTATTGAAATAATATAATTTTTAAGTTCTGTTAAATCTTCATATGAAATTGTACGATTAAATTGAAGATATGCAGTCATTGTTTTTAGTTCCTTATCATAGTTTTTTGAGAAAAAATAATAAAACGGACAACTAGTTTCAATAAATAGATTATTAGCTTCATCTTTTTTATAAGCATTTTTTTCTAAATAATCTATCTCCATTTCTGTAAATCCTTTTTCAAAAATGATATCAACAATATCATTATCAAAAAGTTCTAATCTTATAATATAATTAAATGTATTATCTCTTCTATTTTCTATTTTATAATTATCAATTATTTTATTTTGATTTTTATTGTATCCTAAGTAAATAACTTTTACTATCTCCATCTTTTACTCTCTCAACCTTTCTTTAATCTTTTATGTGTACTCATATTTTTATAATATTTCTACACTAGATATATTTCCTAAATTCCATTCAACTTCAT
>ERZ773067.1582-NODE-1582-length-12058-cov-3.023411_pt1 | contig 12058 bp, 9 predicted proteins | sample MGYA00580622_ERZ773067 | MGnify/ENA primary metagenome ERZ773067 (study PRJEB29015, sample SAMEA2737998) | human oral metagenome | biome: human oral; feature: human-associated habitat; material: dental | place: China | collected 2113 ...
GCTTAATATCCCTGTGAATGATATGGTTTGCATGGGCAGCTTCCATACCCTGGGCTATCTGAATCGCTATTCCTACAGCCTCTTTAAGCTCCAGCTTACCCTTTCTCTCAATAAATTTCTTAAGAGTTATGCCTTCAACAAGTTCCATGACTATATAATGCAGGCCTTCATCTTCTCCTACATCATATACATTTACTATATTCGGATGAGAAAGTCCCGCCGCAGACTGAGCCTCAGCTCTGAACTTCATAACAAAATTCTTGTCGGAGCTGTATTCTTCTTTAAGAACCTTTATCGCTACCTGTCTGCCAAGTCTGTTATCCACTGCGTTATAAACATCAGCCATTCCGCCTGAGCCTACTAAACTGATTATTTCATAACGCCCACCTATCAATTTGCCTTTATTTAACATATTACACCTCTATCATTACTACTGTTGCATCATCTTTTCCGCCATTACGCACAGCAGTTTCTATAAGTATACTACAAATTTCTGACAATTCTTTGTCAGCTGCGGCTATTTCTTCTATATTTCTTTCGTCCATCATATTGGAAACTCCGTCTGAGCAAAGGAAAACTCTGTCTCCCTTTTCAAGCTGTACCTCAAAAAAATCTGCTTCGATGTCCGGTTCCGCTCCCAAAGCCCTTGTAACCTTATTCTTATGCGGATTAAATCTCGCTTCTTCTTTTTTGATTATTCCGCTCTTAACCATCTCTTCAACCACAGAATGATCCTCTGTGATCTGAGTCAATCTTCCCTTTTGAACCACATAGAGCCTTGAATCACCGACATTGGCAATATATAAAATACCATCCTTAATCGTTGCCAATACAACTGTAGTGCCACAGCCTTTCAGTTCTTCATTTGTCTTGGTTTTCTCCCTAATTCCTTCATTAGCGGCTTTTATTGCCGACCTTATGGTAGAAATTATTGAACCTCCCCTATTATTAAGAATATAATCCTTCACATTTTCTACGCAAAATTTTGAGGCAAAATCCCCCCCATTGTGGCCTCCCAGTCCATCTGCCACAATGAACAGATTGGGAAGCTCTCCCACTGCCTCTTCTTCACATAGAAAACAATCCTGATTTACACTTCTGTTTTTTCCTGCTCTGGTTTCAGAAAATGATTTCATCTGTGCAATCTCCCTTCTATACATATATAACACTGTAAACTGTGTCTATTCATAAACCGCCTCTCACTCAGTATTTTCCATATACTCTTTACGAAGTTGTCCGCAGGCTGCATCGATATCCTGCCCCATCTCTTCTCTAATAGTAACATTTATTCCTCTATTTTCAAGTATTTTTTTAAACCTGACCACTCCCTTAGGCGTTGAACTCCTATAGCTTCTTTCTTTAATAGGATTAACCGGAATTAAATTGACATGACAGTTCTTTCCTTTTAATAAGACCGCCAATTTTTCTGCATTTTCCGCTGTATCATTTTCCCCGTCTATAAGGCTGTATTCGTATGAAATTCTTCTTCCGGTCTTATCAAAATAATAGTCCGTAGCCTCCATAATCTCTGCTATTGTATACTTATTAGCTATTGGCATTATTCTTCTTCTGTCCTCATCCGTAGGTGCATGAAGGGAAATTGCAAGTGTGATTGCAAATTTTTTGTCAGCCAGCCTTTTTATATTTTCAGTCAATCCGCAGGTAGAAACAGTTATATTTCTCTGGCTTATATTTAATCCTTTTTCATCAGTTAAAAGCTCTATAAACTTGATAAGATTATCAAAATTGTCCAGTGGCTCACCTGTGCCCATTACAACTACATTACTCACTCTTTCGCCTGTTTCTCTCTGAATTGTATAGATTTGAGAGAGCATTTCAGAAGGAGCAAGCTGCCTTGACAGCCCTAAAAGAGTTGATGCGCAAAAGGTACACCCCATCCTGCAGCCTACCTGGGATGAAATACAGACTGAATTACCATACCTGTATTTCATAAGCACGCTTTCTATAACATAACCGTCATAAAGCTTAAACACAAACTTAGAGGTATCGCCGGAAGACGAATCCTTCCTTGCTGCTTCTGTAAGTTCAGGAAACGGTAATCTTTCACTTAGTTTATTCCTAAGTGCCAACGGAACATTTGTCATCTCATCATAGTCTTTAACCAGCTTCTTATGTATCCACTCATAAATCTGTTTTGCCCTGAATGCCGGCTCACCAAGCTCTTTTATAAGACTTGCCAGCTCATCAAAATTCAGGCTTACAATATCTTTTCTTACCTCTGTCAAACTATTCTTCCCTCATAAATTCTGAAATAAAAAATCCATCTGTACCAAGTTCTCCCGGAAGCAGCCTTATATAACCCTTTTCTGCTTCCGATATAAGTCTGTCGCCTGCTTTGTACCTTGCCACACTATCCTTTATTTTATCCGAAAAATCCACAGGTGAAAAGCCCGTAAACCCTGAAATAAATTTATAATTTTCTTCATTCTCAAGTTTACTCATTGTACAGGTGGAAAATATCAGATATCCACCTTTTTTTACATATTTCCTGGCATTTTCCAAGATGTTACGCTGTAATTCTGCAAGTTCTTTTATTTTATTTTTAGTGATATTATATTTTATATCACGTTTTCTGCCAATAACTCCGAGTCCCGAGCAAGGCAGGTCACAAATGACCAAATCAAAACCCTCTTCAAATTCTTTATTGAAAACAGTTGCATCATTTACCTTTACAACTACCTTTTTAATACCCAGTCTGTTTATATTTTCTTCTATCAAGCCTGTTTTTCTTTCGGAAATATCACAGGCTGTAACTTTTTCAACTTCAGGCTTTTCTGCCATAAGTAAGGTCTTGCCTCCCGGCGCGGCACAGATGTCAAGTACCTTTGCATTTAGCGGAAGCTCTGCTATTTTTCCTATAAACTGTGAGCTTTCATCCTGGATAATAAAATCTCCGTTTTCAAAACTCTCCAAAAAGTTCAAGCTGTCAAGCTCCAATATCTTAAGGCTTTTGGGAAATACCGTATCCGTACTTACCTTCACTTCTTCCTCAGTTAATTGTTTTACAAGTTCTTCTCTTGTAAGCCTTGTCCCGTTAACTCTGGCAACAATGGGCTGTTTCTTTTCATAAGTTTCTAAAATCTCTTCTGTCTGTACCTTGCCGTATTCTTCTATAAAATGCTCTATTATCTCCTTTGGCATAGAGTATTTTACTTCAAGGTATCTGATATATTCCTTATCTTTATCAGGAAGAGCGATGTTTTCCTTATTCCTTACTATATTTCTCAGTACTCCGTTTACAAAGCCCGAAAGTCCTGCAAGTCCACGTTTTTTCGTAAGTTTTACCGCCTCATTTATAGCTGCACTGTCCGGAACCCTGTCCATAAAAAATATCTGATAAACCGCTGTTTCCATAAGTATTCTTATAACAGGCTTCAGTTTTCTTACAGGGGTTTTTGAAAAACTGTTTATAACAAACTCAAGAAAAATCTTTTTTTCAACAGTACCCTCGTAAAGCCTTGTTATAAAGCCTCTTGAAGTCTTATCAAGATAGAGATAATTATCAAGAGTGTCTTTAAGTACTATATGCCCGAGCTTTCCGTCTTTTAACGACAGAAACATATCAAGCACTATTTCTCTTTCATTTACTGCCAAATCCGCCTCCAAACTCCTTACCCGCCTCAATATGGGTTCCTTTAAGAAAATCTCCGGCTGACATTCTCTTTTTACCCTCAAGCTGAACTTCAAAGACTTCAAGGGCATTATCGCCACAGCCAATAACAAAGCTGTCTTTACCAACTCTCAACACGCTTCCTGCCTTTCCCTTTTCAGCCACAGGCTTTGCTCTCCATATTTTTAAGGTCTTACCGTCCAGAGTGGTATATGCACTTGGCCAAGGGTTCATTCCTCTGACAAAGCAGTCAAGTTCAGAAGCAGTCCTTGCAAAATCTATAAGCCCCATCTCCTTTGTAAGCATTTTGGCGTAATCGGTAGGACTGTCACCCTGCTTTTCAGGTATGATACTTCCTTTTTCAAGACCTTCAAGCGTTTCTAAAAGTGTTTCCGCACCTAATGCCATCAGCTTATCAAAAAGACTGCCCGAAGTTTCATCCTCCGCTAACTTAATTGACTTTTTGAGAAGGATATCTCCGGTATCAATACCCTTGTCCATAAGCATGGAAGTAACTCCGCTTTCTTTTTCGCCGTCAAGCACAGCCCATTGAATAGGAGCAGCCCCCCTGTACTTGGGAAGTAAAGAGCCATGTATATTTACGCAGCCATATTTCGGAATTTCAAGTATACTTTCAGGTATTATCTGTCCAAAGGCAATTACAACAATTACATCAGGATTATAATCTCTGATAATTTCCACAAATTCGGATTCTCTTACCTTTAGGGGCTGATAGACTTTTATGCCTTTTTCTACCGCAATAGCCTTAACCGGCGGAGGTGTAAGCTCTCCTTTTCTTCCTTTAGGTTTGTCCGGCTGTGTTACTACCGCAAGTATTTCATGTTTAGAGCCTATAAGTGCTGCAAGGGAAGCTGCCGCAAAATCAGGTGTTCCCATAAAAATTACTTTCATTAATTCTCCTCTTCCACAGGAAGCCCCGCTGCTATCTCCGCTGCTCTTTCAGCCTCTGCATCTCCCGCATTATATACATTTCCTATAACTTTTTCTGTATATATATGTCCGTCCAAATGCTCGTTTTCATGTACCATTGCTCTTGCAAAAAGCCCTTCGCCCTCTATGATGTACTCTTCAAAGTCTCTGTTAAGCGCTTTCATTTTCACATATTCAGGTCTGGTAACTATACCTGCTTTGCCCGGTACACTGAGACAGCCTTCGCTTCCTGTCTGCTCTCCCCTTGTTTCAAGAATTTCAGGATTGATGAAAACAAAGGGTTCATTTCTGTCTTCCGAGCAGTCAATTACAAACAGTCTCTTAAGAACACCTACCTGCGGTGCTGCAAGTCCTACTCCGTCAGCGTCATGCATAGTCTCAAGCATATCGTCTATCAAAATCTGTATCTTTTCAGAATTTTCTTTTATCTCTCTTGCTCTTTTGTTAAGGATGTCATCTCCGACAGTTCTTATATTTCTAAGCGCCATTACTCCTCCATTATATCTTAAATTTATTGCTTTAGTTTCAACTTTCTTTTGCCTTACGGCACTGCTCGCGCGCAAATTGTGCGTTTGCACACACTTTTATATTAAATTATTCTTACTATTATACCATTATATCCTATCATCTGTAAAGTTTATGGATTTCCCTGCGGCTCAAAATCAAACTGTACACTTACTTTGTTAAAATGAGATTTTTCTTTTGTGTATATTTCAACCAGGTTTTTAGCCCTGACCAGTTCATTTCTATCAGCTGACTTCAGATAAATTATCTTTCTGTATACATCTCTTATTTTAGGGATGGCTGCCCAAACAGGACCGTTTATAGTTACTTCTTCAGTTTTCTCCCCTTTCAGATAATCTGCAAGCACTTCTCCTGCCCTTATTACCTCCTCAGGCTTTACCGAATAGAGGATAATTCCTAACAGATGCTTCTCCGGAGGATATTCGCCAAGCTTTCTGTAATGTATTTCTTTGGTATAAAATTCCTTGTAATTACCTGTGGCTGCAGACTGTATTGCATAATGTTCGGGCTTATAGGTCTGAATAACCACTTTGCCCCTGTATCTTCCTCTCCCTGCTCTTCCCGCTGCCTGTACAAGAAGCTCATAAGTAGTCTCTGCCGCCCTGAAATCTCCCAGAAACAGCGATAAATCCGCGGCAAGAATCCCTACCAAGGTCACCTTTTCAAAGTCATGTCCCTTAACTATCATCTGTGTCCCAATGAGGATATCTGCTTCTCCTTTCTTAAATTTCTCAATAATAGCCTCATGTCCATATTTTCCTGTAGTTGTATCCCCATCCATCCTAAGAACTTCGGCTCCGGGAAAGTCATTTTTTACTATTTCTTCAACCTTTTCAGTACCAAGCCCGAAGGTGCTTATATACGGAGACTCGCATTTAGGACACTTACCGGGCATCTTCTCTTCGTAACCGCAATAATGGCAGATTAATCGGTCAGGTCTGTGAAAGGTAAGACTCACATCACAATGAGGGCATTTGACAGCCTCTCCGCAGCTTCTGCAGGAAACAAATCCCGCATAACCTCTTCTGTTGATGAATAATATTGTCTGCTCTTTTTTTGCAAGCCTGTCCTTAATAAGCTCTGAAAGTTTTTTACTTATAATAGATTTGTTCCCTGTCCTCAGTTCTTCCCTTAGATCAACCACTTCTATCTCGGGAAGCAAGGCTCCTGCCGGACGCTCTGTAAGCATAAGCACTTCTATTTTTTTATCCGATGCAAGCTTTACCGCTTCAAGACTGGGTGTTGCTGAACCAAGTATGACAGCCGCGTTTTCTCTTCCTGCTCTGTATAGGGCTGTTTCCCTCGCATGGTATCTTGGAGTCTTGGAACTTTTGTAGCTTCCTTCATGCTCCTCATCCACAATTATAAGCCCAAGGTTCCTAAACGGTGTAAATAGGGCAGACCTCGGTCCCACTATTATATCAATATCCCCGTTTTTAGCTCTTAAATATTGATCATAGCGCTCTCCCTGAGACATTTTGGAATTCATTACAGATATTCTCTCTCCAAATCTTGCAGAAAGTCTTTCCACCATTTGAAAACTCAGCGCAATCTCAGGAATCAGGAAGATTACCTGTCTGCCCGACCTGATAACCTCCTCCATTATTTCCATATAGACTTCCGTCTTGCCGCTTCCCGTTATTCCAAACAGAAGGTACCTGCCTATAATTCCTGATTTATAATCACTTACCACCTTATCAACCGCTCTTTTTTGCTCCTCACCAAGCTCTGTCTTGCCGGTATTCTTATAACTTATTTTTACAGGTTTTCTATATAACAGCTCCTCTTTTATTTCTATTATCCCATCCTTAACCAGAGAATTAAAAGCAGAGGCAGCAGACTTTTCATTTTTTATAAAGTTTTCATAACTAAATTCACCCTCTATAGCCTTCGCTAAAATTTTTGTCTTTAAGATGTATTTTTTTCTTTCAAACTCTTTCAGCTTTTCTGCCGCCTCATCTCTGTTTATTAAAAGCGATACAGTTCTTGCCTTTAGATGATTAACCTTCTTAGGTGCCTGAAGTACAGAGCGCAGAGCCTCATTCATACTTCCGCCATAATTATTTTTTAACCAATAAGCCAGCTCTATAAGTTTAGTTTCTATATTAACCGAATTTTCGGATTTCATTAAAATATCTTTAATGAGATGCTTATCCACCTCAGTATCTTCTTTTATTTCCACTACATAGGCTTTTGTTTCCCTGTTTCCCTTTCCGAAAGGTACTATAACCTCAGCACCTATAAGATTCTCTGCATCACCCAAATGCTCAGGCACCCTGTAACAAAAGGTCTTGTCCAATTTATCTACGGAAATTCCGATTACAACCTCGGCATACACTTAACCACCCCATTTCATTTGAATCCACAAAGCAGGCTTACAATGTCTTAACAAACACAAAGGGCAGTCGCATTTCGGATAATTCCTTCTGCAACAGCCCTCTTCCGGTTAACCCAAATAATTTGGGCAATTTTTATTTCTCTTCTTCTGCTTCTTCTCCGCCAACAATCTTTACCTTCTCATGATAAAGCTCATCTACAGCTACTGAAAGAGGCTTGCTCTTTTCATCGGCTGCGACATAAGGCTCCGAGCCCGATATTATCTGTCTTGCTCTCCTTGCTGTGGCAAGTACTATGGAATAACGGCTGTTTACTAATTTGTTCTCGCCCTCTTCCACATCTTTGTTGGCAACTTCCATAAGGTCTGAATAAGATGGATGTAACATCATAATGATTATTATTCCTTTCTATTTTTACTGGCATTACTCTCAGGTACTTAGCTAAAAGCTCTTCTTTAGGTCATCGGTCAGAATATCTACAAATTCTCCGACTCTTTCTCTCTTATGAGAAGCAGCCTGAATAATATGGTGAATATCGCTTACAGCATCCTCAAGGTCATCATTTATCACAATGTAATCATAGTTTTCAATAAACGCTGTCTCCTCTGCCGCCCTCTTAAGCCTTTTCTTTATGGTCTCAGTTTCTTCTGTTCCTCTGCCTATGAGTCTGTTTTCAAGCTCTTTTGCATTGGGAGGTACGATGAAAATAAGTACCGCTTCGGGATACTGTGCTTTAACCTTAAGTGCGCCCTGCGGCTCTATCTCAAGGATGACATCTTCCCCCTCGGTAAGTCTTTCTTCTACATATTCTCTCGGAGTACCATAGAAATTGCTGACATACTCAGCCCATTCTATAAGACCATTATTCTCTATCATACTATGGAATTCTTCTCTTGTCAAAAAGAAATATTCTCTTCCATGTACTTCTCCCTGTCTCGGAGCTCTGGAAGTAGCCGATACAGACAAAGCATAGCCTTCCTTCTCAACCAACTTCTTAACTATAGTTCCCTTTCCTACTCCTGAGAATCCGGATATTACAGAAAGCACACCAACTCTTTTCATATATTTTATTTCCTTAATCTGTTAATATTTCATAAACTACTATTTTACTACTCTTCATTAGCCCAGTCAAGAGTGCATTTCACAGCTCTTTTCCAGCCTTTAAGCTTTTTCTCTCTCTTTTCACCTTCCATATCAGGTTCAAAAAGCCTTCCTAACTGCCAGTTCTTCCTTATCTCATCCTTGCTTTCATAATAACCTGTAGCCAAGCCCGCAAGATAAGCCGCCCCCAGTGCAGTTGTCTCTATACATTTAGGTCTCCTGACATAGGTATTCATTATGTCTGCCTGAAACTGCATGAGAAAATTATTGGCAGAAGCTCCGCCGTCTGCTTTAAGCCCCTTGATTTTTACTCCCGCATCCTCCTCCATTGCTCTGAATACATCGGAGGACTGATACGCTATTGACTCCAGAGTAGCCCTTATAAGGTGCTCTTTTGTTGTTCCTCTGGTAAGTCCGAATATAGAACCTCTTGCATATTGATTCCAGTACGGAGCACCCATACCTGTAAAAGCAGGTACTACATATACTCCTTCGGTATCTTCTACGGCTTCTGCATATTCTTCGGATTGTGCCGAGGTTTTTATCATTCTTAATCCATCCCTCAGCCACTGTACGGAAGCTCCTGCCACAAACACACTTCCTTCAAGTGCATACTCAGGTACATCGCTTGTGCTTGCGGCTATGGTAGTCAAAAGTCCTGCCTTAGAGCGAATATCCTCATTTCCTGTATTCATAAGTATGAAACTGCCTGTACCGAAAGTATTCTTGACATCTCCCTTATCAAAACAGCATTGTCCAAACAGTGCTGCCTGCTGATCTCCTGCCGCCCCCGCTATAGGTATACCCCCTCCAAATAGTGCATGATTGGTTTCACCATATATACAGGAGCTTGGCTTTACTTCAGGAAGCATGCTCTCAGGAATGTCAAATATTTTAAGAATTTCCTTATCCCATTCCAGCTTATGTATATTATAAAGCATGGTTCTTGAAGCATTGCTATAGTCGGTTACATGTACTTTCTTGCCTGAAAGATTCCAGATAAGCCAGGTATCTATTGTTCCAAAAAGCAGCTTGCCTTCCTCCGCTTTTTGTCTTGCCCCTCTTATGTTATCCAGTATCCACGCGACCTTACTTGCGGAAAAATATGCATCCGGAACCAGCCCTGTAGCTTCTCTGATATAATATCCGTTTCCTTCTTTAACTATTCTGTCTATAAGATGAGCGGTACGCCTGCACTGCCATACAATGGCATTGCATATGGGTTCTCCTGTTTCTTTGTCCCAGACTACAGTTGTCTCCCTTTGGTTGGTTATCCCTATTGCCTCTATATCCTCATAGCCTGCTCCTATCTGAGCCATAGCCTCTATAGCGGTTGCAAACTGAGAAGACCAGATTTCTCTGGGATTATGTTCCACCCAACCGGGCTGCGGATAAATCTGGGTAAACTCCTTCTGTGCCATAGAAACTATATTACCGCTTTTATCAAATATTATACTTCTTGAACTCGTAGTTCCCTGGTCAAGTGCCATCAAATATTTCCCCATAATACCTCCTTAACTTAACTGCCATCTTGCCCTGCTTCCATTTTCATCTTTGGTGACAATAAGCTGTTCTTCTATTTCCTGCTTTAACTCACTTACATGCGAAATAATTCCGATAAGTTTTGAACCTCCTGCCATATTTTTAAGTATCTTTACCGCCTGATTTCTGGAATTATCATCCAGAGTTCCGAAGCCTTCATCCACAAACATCATTTCAAGATTGACCGCACCGCTTCTTTCCTGAATCTGATCTGCCATTCCCAGTGCCAGAGACAGGGCGGCCATAAAAGACTCTCCTCCTGAAAGAGTACGTACATCCCTGCATTTTCCGGTCAGTGCAGAGTATACCATAAGGTCAAGTCCCCTGTTCTTACCTTCACCGGCCTTTTCAAGTTCATAGGTTCTAAGTTCAAACTGACCTGCTGACATATTGGCGAATCTTTTATTTGCGGAAATCAATATTTTTTCAAGATACTTTCGTTGCACAAAGGTTTCTATGTCCATTCTTGCACCGCTCACATTACCTGAAAGCTTAGCATAGAGATTGTTTATAACGCCGTATTCCTCTGCCGCGGCTCCTCTTTCCGCAAGTGCCGAATCCAGTTTTTTAAGAATATCTTCATCAGCTCTGTATTCAGCTCTAATCTCTTCCAGCTCTGTATGTAAGTTCTTATAAGCCTCTTCCACCGACTCAAATTCTTTTTGTAATTCCTCTATATCCGGTTTTACCTTATCTTTGGTGGCTTCCTTCATTTTTATAACCATATTTTCAGAGGCTGTTTTATTACCTGCGTATGTATTGATTATACTCTGAAATTCATCTTTTTCAATTTTTTTATGCTCTTTTACAATATTTTGCCATTCATTTTCAGATATCTTCCTACTTTCCATAGCATTTATATATTCAAGCCTCTTAGCCTCTCTTGCCTTTTCAAGCAAAGGAAGGTCAGCCTCAAGCTTTAATATAAGGGTTTCAGTGCGTTCTTTAAAGCTCTTCGCTTCTTTAGTCCTGTTTTCAAGCTCTCTGTATACGGTCTCTGTTTTTATTTTTTCTCTCTCTTTAACAGCCTCTGCCTCAAGAGCTTCTTCCTTGGTATTATATTCAAGTCCTGCCACAAGCTCTTTTATAACCGAATCTATGCCGGAAAGTACTTTGACTGTCTCTGCCTCTTTTTCTCTTGCCGCCTCCTCAGCCTGCCTTAGAAGGTTTTTCTTTTCTCCCGCTGTAGAGAGTTTTTCTTCTATGGATTTTATCTCTTTTATTTTAACATCCAGTTCACTAAGCTCTTTTTGATGTTTATCCGAGAATAGTTTAATTTCAGCCCCCAGTTTTTCTAAATCAATGTTATCCTCACCTGAAGTTTCACATTTTAACTCAAAAAGCTCTTCATTTATAAGTCTTATCAGTTTTTTCTTATCTGCGGTTAAGTATCCTTCTCTCTCGGTTATCTTTATCTTACAACCTTCAAGTATGGAAAGTCCGGCATTTACTTTGTCTTTAAGCCCCGATACCCTTTCTTCAAGTTCATCCACTTCTTCCTTGGTTATCTCGCCTTCCCCCTCTGTAAGCTTACAGGGAGAAGGATGGGAAAGAGAGCCGCAAACAGGGCAAGGCTCTCCCTCTTTCAGTAAATCTCTTGCTATTATACCTGCCCTCAAATCATAAAAAAGCCTTCGTTTGGAAATAAGTTCATCTTCCGCTGACTTAAACCTGTTAAATTCAGTCTCATAAGAATTTTGATATTTTTTAAGCTTATCTTTCTCTGAGGCTAATTCCCTGATAACTTCTGTTAAAGCCTTAAGCTCATTATCAGCCTTTTCACAACTGCGCACTTTATTTTCTGCCACAGAATACAATTTTTCAAAGGCAGAAAGTTCTTTTACAGCCTCATTCCATGACTGTTCAAGGCTCTCAAAGTTCTCAAGTCTTAGCTTAGCCTCTTCTCTCTCCTTTGCCGCCTTTTCTCTTGCTGCCTCTTTTACTATTTTATCTTTTTTTCTGGCCTCAATAT
>ERZ773067.1589-NODE-1589-length-12031-cov-33.629092_pt1 | contig 12031 bp, 11 predicted proteins | sample MGYA00580622_ERZ773067 | MGnify/ENA primary metagenome ERZ773067 (study PRJEB29015, sample SAMEA2737998) | human oral metagenome | biome: human oral; feature: human-associated habitat; material: dental | place: China | collected 2113 ...
TGAAGAAATACTCACCAAAACTTCGCAAACACGTTGTGTTTACAGAAGTGAAGTAGACATTCATTACACGTCACTAGACGGTAGAAACCTTGATTTAAAGCGATTTTTGAAATTTCGAATTTCAGTAGATTGCAGTATAAATCAACTGAATGACTACATTTTTGACTACATTTTTTGTGAAATAACTAAATATACTTGGGTAGTTAAAAAGGAGCACTAGCAAATTTTGCTAGTGCTTTTGTTGTGCTTAATTTACAATAATAACAAATTATCATTCTACTATCAATGAGTTTCTTCTTCATTAGTGTTTACGTTCCATATTTTAAGTAACTCACTATTCGAACTATTAGGTGCTTCTTCCTTAGAAAGTTGAGTAATTTTCACTATTACTGGTAAATCGAATGAAATTCCTGTAATAATAGCCTGACCCGCAGATAGATTAGGAATACTTGATTTTGAAACGTAATCTAAAGACGTCATTGTTCTATCAAGCAACTTCAAATCATTATCATTAACCAATCTATGAATAAAATAATTATGAATTTGAGAGACAATTGTTGAGGAGATATCAGATGGTCTTTGGCTCGCTATTGTAAGGTAGTACCCAAATTTACGCCCTTCTTTCACAATTTCCTCAAAGACATCCAACCTATAGTCCTTCCATTTCTCAGATTCAACAGTAGAATTTTCTGAAAGAATATTATGAGCCTCATCAACTATAAGATTAAAAATTTTATCATGTTCAAATTGATTCCTATGAATATCGTAACTTATTTTAGCTATTAACATTGGCAATAACATCTTTATGTCTTTATTAACATTCTTTAATGATACTACATTTATACTTTTATCTGAGAATATTTGTTGGATATTCTGTTCCTCTGTGTCTATAATTTCAAGTACTTTATCAAAATCACTCGAACGCGCCTCTATTCTATGAATAAGAGGTGAGATATGGTCATATTGAATAGTATGACGAGACAATTCAAAAATCATTTGAAAGCATGATGATAGCCTTAGTTGTGTTATAGGATTAGAAACTTTTTCTTTGACACCTGTTGAAAAAAAGGTTGTACTCCTTTGTTTAATTCCTTCTATCTCTTTTTCCAATGCTTCCGCATTAGCATCTGCATTCCAAAACCATCTTCTATTATCGTTACTGTTCCATCCTGATAATTCATATGTACTATAATAAGAATTGGAATTACTTGGATTAAAAGCACTATAATCAATCCAATTTGAAAATGCTTCATGATTTATCCCTAAAATATCTAAAGAATACTTCAATAAGTCTAATGATTCTTTTAACGGTGTAGTATAAACAATTCGAAAAGCACGATAAAAATATTCAAGAGTATTATCAACAAAATTATTTTGCCCAAAATAGTATTTAATCAATCGATTTAGAAATGGTTGTTGAGTTTGAGCTGTGGCTCCAAATAAAATCGATAACATCTCTTTGTCCCAGAATTTATTAGAAGGTATTAAAATTTTATCGGCAATCTCAGATTTTCGAGTACTGAGATTATAAACTTTTTTATTCTCGGTTAAAACTTTCCTATCCACATATTCTCCATTGAAATCAATGAATATAAATTTAGACTCTCCAAATTCTAAAACCGATTCTTTACTTAAGTCAAAAAGATTTTTATATAACCTAGCTAAAGTATTTGATTTACCACTTCCTGTATTTCCAAAAATTGCAATATGAGTATTAAAAATTTTCGTCCAATCAATCTTATAGGGGATACCCTCGGGCCATATATCACCTATTATAAAATAAGAGTTTGGATTTGAAGGTGGATTCTTATTTCCAATATCTTCTCCACTTATTATAGATGTGATTAGCTCATCAGGTAGTAAAATTACATCATTAAAAATTTGTGGAAAAGCTACCATTCCCGACATATACTTTTCCCTGACAAAACTTCCAATCACCTTCGCTTCGACTTCTCTAATAAACCTATCTTTGGAAAATTCTTGAATCGTGGAATCATGCAAACTATCTTGAGCGTATTCTTTTTCAACTTTGACTACAATTGTATAATGGCCTCGTTTAATACCAATGTATGACCCAATCATAACACCTGAATATCGTTTCCCATTAAAAAAATACGTTAATTGCGTTGAATTATCAAATAAGCGTATAATCACACTTGTCCCTTTAATTTCTCTGACAGTACCTACCACATAATTTTGATAAGTCATCTCTTATCCTTTCCATCAAATAATGAGTTGAGATATGAGAAATTTCCCTGTATTTCTTTTCCATCTGGAGATACAGTAGCTGGAAGATATTCAATAATATTTCCACCTAAACTTCCTAATTTATCTTGTATTAGACTACGTGCATTTTTATTGAATGCAACAACATAAATTTTGAGTTTTGGATTAACAATAGAGCGTCTCACTATTTCTAATATATGCTCATCTGCAAATGAAAAGCCAAAAACAACTAAAATACTATCCTGTTTTTCGAGCTCAAAACTTAGCATTCTGAGGAGCTGGTAGTAGTGTTGTTGAAAAACTGTATCAGAAAACTTCTCTTTAGTAGGATTCACTACTGGAAAGAGTTTATAGGTATCATAAAATGAATTGATTTCAGTGGGAAATTTCTCGAAAAGTCGTTTCAATTCTTCACTAAACTCTTCTTCTGTCAGCTCTCCATACAAAATTTCCTGTTCATAATCCTCAGGAGATATGAAATCATTTTCCTCAAACAAAAAGTTATTTAAATTAAATTCTTTTATTGAAGTAATAATATTGTCACTCAGTTCAAGCAATTTATTAAACAACTCATTCTCTAGGCTAACTTCTATTTCATCATTAATTTTTTGCCAAGTGATTGAACCATGTATTTTTAATAAATTAATCGTAGGAATTTCTCTTTGAAATGTATCACTAACTCCAGAATGAGAAACTTTCAAATGATAATTTTCGGTAGATATAAATTTCTTAAAAAAACCTCTGCTCCCATCATTAAAATAAGTCAGTCGATTATCTTTGCTTAATCTATCAAAAATCATTTCAAATAAAGTATCATAATTTGTAGTGAAAATATTAATTCTTTTCGGTCTATCAAATCCTTCATTATTTAGAAAAGTGATTAGATTATTAATAAATCTTTCATATTCTCTATGAGTCTCGTTGCTATTATTAAATTCCAATACTCTTGTTTTACGAATCCAGAGTTCAAACCAAATAAAATATAATACCTTTTTTTGCTCAGCATTAAAATCTTCAGAAGTCAGTAATTCTTCAAATGATTTTCCTAACGATTCGACCCATAGCGTTGGAACAACACCAAAAGACGCACCAGAGCCGATTAAAAAATTTATGTTTTTCCCTTGGATATCTTTTAAAAATTGGTCAGGGTTCATATTTTACTCATCCTTAATTCTATAGATTAATATAGCATAAATTTCAAGCTATTTAAGACACCTCTTTACACTATTTTTCCATATCCCTTAAAGCGTACTCGCAAGCTTGAATTACAAAACTTGAAAAAGTGACATCTTCATTTTGAATAGCCTTTTCAATTTCTTCGATTAATGGAAGAGGAAACCGAATCGTTTTATTCTCAGTCTCTTTACGATTAGATTTTAGTTGGAATGCCATATCTGCCCTCCTATTCATTCTATTTATAGGATAAAGCATATTGCACAATAACTATGCATTGCGTTTTGTATTGCTTTTTGCAATCTTATAAGTTATAATATAAGTGGCTTTTAGCACGAAATGATAAAAATATAGGTGGTTAATAATATGAAGAAAACACGTTTCCTTTTAGGTATCACATTACTAGCTTCTGCAACTCTGTTAGTTGCGTGTCAAAGTAAACCTAACTCCACTACCTCTGTAGAAAAAAGCTCAACTAAAACGTCCTCAAGCAAAACAGATGACAATGCTCTATCAGAAGAAAAACACAAGAGAAGGTTAACTAAATTTTATGAAGAATTTCCAGCAGACCAAGCTGCTCGCTACCAAGGTACTATAGATGAACGAAGTAAAAAAGCTTGGAATAATGACCAGCCAAATATTTTTGCTGGTCAAGCTAGTCTAAAAATTCACGATGACTATTTAGAAAACGACGAACTGAAGAGACTCGAAGTAAAAATAGATGGATATGATGAAAGTACACGACGCTTAAAATTGACTGTCACCAATCACTATGATACAACTCTCAGAGGGACTCGCTTTTCTAACAATCTTTATGACTATGGAACCTATTTTACCTTACGTAGTTATTCAACCACTTCTGGTAGAGCAGGCAATATTAATATCATGCAATTAGCTCTTGCTGATGACTTAGAAGCAGGAAAATCAATCACTTTAGAAGTACTTCCTAAATATTATCAAGATAGAGAACTTGGCTTTAAAAATCCAGAACTAGACTCAAAGTATTATCTACTCTCTACTGACTATAGCGCAGAACTATGGGATAAAACAGCCAGTGAGCAAGTCTCTGAAGATTTTCTGTTATCAAACCAAGCCAACATCTATATAGTACCGAAGTTGAGTTTTGATAAATTCCCATCAACAGCACCCACAGATAAAGAATTGAAGGAAATCTTATCTAAAAATTAAGTTTTAAAACATGGAGAAAATGATGAAAAAAGCAGTTACATTTTTATTAGCTTTACTAACAACAACTATTCTCGTAGCATGTGGAGCAAATTCTAATAATACCAAGCTTTCTGGTGTATATTCATACACAGGAAAGACCTTTTCTGATGAAAACCACGATGGTCAGCTAAAACTATATTATGAATTAGATGTTAATGATACAAAAAGTATTTATCGAATAGTTGCTCAAGACGAAGATGGTGAAACTGTACAATACATCTATGGCGAGAGAGTCACTATAGACAGTAAAAAGCAGGTCATAAAAGATTTTAAAGGTCATGAATTCAAATATACTGTATCAGGAGATTCTGTTACTGTACCAGACTTAGCAGGAAATGCTGTAAATGGAGATACAGTTACACTAACAAAATAATTACATTCAAAAAATGGTCGGAAAATTATAATTTCCGACCGTTTTTTGAATCCTCTTCTCGCTTAATAAATCGAGAAGATTTTCTTAGTACACAAAAATAATGGCTTAATGTCAATGAACTATCGAAAGGTTTAGATAATTATTATTGAAGCAAGATTTCTATTTGTATTATATCTACGGCATAATTGTTTGATTTCTTCATAGAGTAACTTTTGTTCATTTTTATTTCGAACTGTAGACTGTACAATTTTTTGTTTATAGGAGTCAACTGTACTTTTTTGAGCATTTAAACTTGAATCCTCATTTTTTGATATTTTTTCTATCCCTTTAAATAGTTCTTTAATTACTATTTTATTAGTTTTATTATCTGATACTTTTATAAAGAGATATTCATCTATAAAGTACTCAATCACATTCGAAAATTTTAACTGATTCCTTTCACCTCTAAAAAGCTCAAATACACCAGATAATTCTGCTTGAGATAATACTTTCATCTTTTCTAAAAAAACTCTAACACTAGAAAAATCTTTTCTAAAATTCTCTGTCTTTGCTAATGTCATGCATTTGATAAAGGCGTAAATCATTTTTATATCAAGAAACACTTTTTCTTTATCAATTATATTATAAAGCTTATCCAACTTCTGTTTTAAAATATTGAAAATTAAACTGCTTAATTTATCTCCATCTTCTATGATAGGATTCTGTCCTATTTCTTGAAATAAGTATTGGAAAATAAAGTTCTGTATATCAGCATATATAAGAGGCGAATAAAGTTTTAAAAACGCATCACAAATATACTTTTCAAGTTGCTCCCTCTTATTGCCATCAACATATATTTTAAAAGCATTAATAGTATCGTCTAACAAGTCAGCAATATATTCAACTTTAGGGAAAGCTACTGGCTGTACTACTGGCTGTAGAGGCAATTTTTTTAACTTAGGACTTTTTTCTGCTATGCATGCAAAAATTTTTTCATCATAGTATTGTTTTCTCCCAACTGATATTTTAGAAAAACAAGAACGTTCGTCATTAACTACTCTTTTAATTAGACGGTCAGCCGTCGAACGAGAAATATTTGTTGCAGGAAAATCATTGCTATATATAAATTTTGTTGGTAAAAAACCATGATTGAAAAAATAAACTATTTCTTCCACCGAATAGTAAATAGCAGGACGTGCTAATTTTAACGTTGTAACCATCGCTAACTCAATATAAATTTGATACTGATTTTGAGTATGACTGTCCTTTGAAAAATCATCTTCTATTAACAAAGGGTTACATAAAAAGTTATTAAGTTTTTCATAGGAGATAATTGCTACATCTATCAACTGTTTTCTATCTCCTTCACTCATATTTAACTGGGAAAAACAATCATTCATTATATCATGAGCCAATTTTAACTCAGTAATAGACACTGCACTACAGATATATCTTTCTAATAAATCGACTAATTTATGCATTTCGATACCACTAGAAAGTTTCTCCCTGATACTTGTAAGTAAAACACTATTTGATGACCCTTGAATATTACGGTTATGCGTTTCATAAAATAGCCTACTCTCTTCCCGTTCGGCAATAATACAATTTAGTTCTTCTAAATTAGAACAACTTTTCATAATATTTTTTATAGGTAATTCAATTTTTTTATCAAAAATTTCAATCAGCAAAACTATCTAACTCCTTTATTCTCGTGAAAAATTTTTAAGCTTTTTTGTTAAAAAACAGCTTAAACCATTGATAATACTGCATTTATAGCTATACTCAAAAATCAAAAATATTCCAATATCTTTCTTTGAAAAAGTAATATAAACTATTAATTAAGAAGTACTTCAAAAAAGAAAGAGAGGATTTATACAAATATAGTCATTTTGTTCATATTTTATTACATTGTTAGCTCGTCTTGCCTAACTCAAACTATGTTTGCGACTAGCTGCTTAGTACTAAAAGACTAGAAGACTATAAAACTATATTTATATCATATCACAGAAAGTGATTAAAAAAAAACAAGGAGGAAAACATATGCGTATGCACCCTACCGAAAATAGCATCCCTAAAAAATTGAAAAATAAATTGGTTGTCTTCGATATTGATGAAACTAAAAAAACTAAAGGAGGAATTGAAACAAATCCTAAACATGAATACCCTGTCGTAGGCTACTCTGGAGCTAATCATGCCCCCTTATTTTTAGGAGTCATTATTGATGAGCAAAAAAATACACTTTATGTTGAAACTATAGAATCACAGCCTGATTTATTCTTAGAAAATTATCTCACTTTGAAAAACGATTTAGAAACACAAATCAAGTCTTTACAAACTGAATTAGAACAATTAGAACAGAATGAGTCAGATATAAAATATGAGGTAGAAGAATTAACCAGCAAAATTGACGGTTTAAAGAAAGAAGTCGAAGAGCAAGAAGAACTACTGACTAATAAGAAAAAATTAATTGATATTGAACGTCGAAAAAAATTCAAGCGCTGGATTAACAGACACTGGCTTCTTAAATTTTTATTCTGGCTTTACAGAAAAACTTCATAATTCTGATTGTCAACTACTAAAGTTGCGAAACATTTTTACAGACTTAAGATATAGATTGATTTAACCTATAGCGATATTTTACGAAAATAGAGGTTGCGAAGTGTAATGAATCTGCTTGCAGATAGCGTTACGTATTAAGTCAAAGCCTGCTTTGACGCAGAAGTAACGCGTCAGAATGAACGTAGCAATCTTTATTTTCTAAAATTCGCTGGATTTGTCATTACTATTTTAAGACGAAAAAATACAGCAACTAAGCGTGATAACCGAATTATGATATGTGTAAATCAGTAAAATCTAAAAGCCATACTGATAATCAGACGAAAATTTGCACGTAGCAATAATTTTTACAAGTTATAGTTCTATTGCCTTATAATGATTTTTTGAAATCGTCAAGAAACGATTCTTCATCTCATATTAGAACAACCATGCTCTAATTATCATGAACAAATAAATATTTAAATCAGAAAAGAGGAAAAAATAATGTCAAAAACTCAAACAGAATTTATTACAATTACCGGAATTAGCCTTAAGGAAGAGAAAGAAAAGGGATGGATATCTTGTGTCAAAACAAATAGTTCTTCTTGGAAATTGTTACTGTTGCCATTTTCAAAAGAAAATTTTGCTTCAACTTTTACTAAACTTGGTATTTATCAAGTTCAGTTAAGCGATAATGCAGGATTTGGAGAAAGACCAAAGTATGAAATTACTGAAGCTAAAATGATTGTTTCTTTTGAAGATATTTTAAAATCATCTCAATAAACTAATAAGACATTTTAACTCTAACTATTCTTAGCGCGTGTGTTACTGGGCTTGTCAACAGTAGTAACACTAAGCAAGTCCAACTCACACATTTGAATAGTTAAAAGAATATTTAAAAAAGAGAATTTAACTATGCCAAAAAAACCAGCGAGTCTTAACATTTTATCAGGAGCACAGCAACTACAAATAGAATTTTGGAATAATTACTCCGATACAGCCATTCAAAAAGCTATTAACGGAGAACCGATAATGCTATTAGAAGAAATGGTAACACGCTTGGAAACAATAACGACCGTTTCTGACGCTTATATTATCATACATGACAAAGATACTAAGAAACTCTGGATTCCCGAGAAAAAAACATATATCGAAACCTTAAAATCATTACATGTTCATTTTTTATTCAAATTTTCAAAAGGTGCCACTTTTGCAGAATTAGTTGATGTTTTAGGAATAGAATCGCAATTTATTGAAAAACCTAAATCAGGAAGATATAGTTACGATAATAAACTTTCTTATCTTATCCATGCAAAGGATGGTGATAAATTCCTATACTCTCCTTCCGAAGTACACACTCTAGTGGGAGAAGACTTTCAAAGCATTTATAATATCCGTCGTATCTCTTGGGAACAAGGTCGAGCGAAAAAAACTTCATCGCGAGCAGGCTCTAATATCGAAAAACTTATCATTGATATTACCTCAGGTAAAATCAAAAAGAAAGATATTCTTCATGACCCTAATTTGTTTGAAATTTATATCTTTAACAAAAGTAAAGTCAACGAAGCATTCGATATATACTCTGAATATAAGGCTATGAAAACTCTAGAAGATATTGAAAACGGATTGTTTACAAAATCCACTATTTTTATTAAAGGAGCTTCTGGACTCGGTAAAACAACTTTTGCAAAAGAAATAGCAAAAGAATTAAAGAAATTAGCAATAGCAAACGGGGAAGATTGGGACTCTATTGTTACTGCGGCTACTAACCCCTTTGATGAAGTGCAATCCCAAGAGCTTTTAATTTTAGATGATGTTCGGGGTAATGCTACAACAGCGTCAGATTGGCTTAAATTGACAGATAAATACAACATCTCAGCTCTATCAGCTCGATTTAAAAATAAAGGTGGTACTGTCAAAACTATTATTATCACAAGTCCCCATCATCCTCTGCAATTTTTCTTTGAATCAAAAAATGGTTCCAGAGAAGACCCTAGCCAGTTTATACGTCGGATAAATCAATTAGTATTAATCGATAAAAGTTCGTCAGGAGAGTCAACTTATAAAGTTGCAATACCTGAAAGAAAGCAGAATCCTGTCATTCGTCAAATTCCAAATCACGAGAACAAGATAGCTCTGGATTATGATTTTTCTAGAGCCGAAGAAATGAAGCATGAAGACCTACTAATTTTTATCGTTGAAACCATTCGTCTAAATAATCAATGGAGCATTTCATACGAAGAATACAAAAAAACTATCACTGAAAACTCAACCGACCAAAGCGAGATTAGTGATAGTCAGACATAGATAGAGTAGATAAGCAATCTATATCTACCCTATCAGTATAACATAAATAAAGGATTATATATATGATAGATGAAATCAGAAAATTAAATGCCATAGAAAATTTATTAACATCACTCTCAGTTGCGATTCAACAGCAAAATAAGGTGCCTCTAGGTATCATAACACAAAAAAATTTACTAAAAGAACTTAATATCTCTCCTGGTACTTTGAAATCTTGGGAAAACAAAGGTCTGAAGCGACTTGAACCTCCTATTGATGGAACTCGGACTGTCTTTTATAAATTAGAGGATATTATTTCGTTTTTAACCCCATAAATTATTAAAATGTGCTAAAATAAAACTATCACAAAAAAGTGAGGTTGTTATTTTAGCCTTTTATCTACCCAAATGAGAAGGCTGAACATGAAAAAAGAAATTATCATCCACAATAATAGAAAAGTCACCAAGACCATTAAAAATAATGGTACAATTAGTTACACTCAGCGCGGTGTATATATTGGCGTTGATGTCAAAACGGGTAAAAAAGTAACCTCCTCAGTCACAGCTAAAACTTTACGAGGTCTAGACCGTAAAATTATTCAAGCTCGACTTGATTTTGAAAACAAAGGTTCTACACTTAAGGAAACTCTGGTCATAAATAATTTTGAAGAATTAGCTGAAGCGTGGTTTATTAGTTTCATCACATGGGTAACTTCGCAAAACACAATCAACCGTGTTAGAGGTTATCTTGATACCTATATCATCCCTAAATTTGGTGACTATAAACCAGATGAAATTAAATCTGTTGACATTCAAATTTGGGTGAATCAACTCGCTCAAAAATCAAAAAAATCTGTTGAAGCGGGAAATAAAAAGAGCAAGAAAGGGCATGCTAAAGATTTTGGAGCTGTCATCCATAAACTAAGCGATATATTTGATTTTGGGATTACTAATTTTGAATTACCTCATAATCCTGCACGAACAATCAAGATTCCTCCAAAGCCTAAACCTTCCCAAGAACGCATTATGGTGCTCCATGAAGAAGATTTATCTAAATGGTTAAATTTCCTCAATAGTTTGCCAAATACACGCGCTAATAGGCGTTTTAAACTTATATGCGATACCTTGTTAGCTTCAGCGCTTCGTATCAACGAGCTCCTTGCCCTGACTATCCACGATATTGATTTTAAAGCTAATGAAATCCTTGTCAACAAAACACTTATGTGGAAGGCGGGAAATAAGAATCTTGGTATCAAAGGCAAGATGGTTTGTAAGAATAGCGCTAAAACAGACTCAGGAAATCGTCGTGTTGCTGTCCCACGAAAAATTTTAGAAGATTTAAAATCATTCCATGATGAGATGAATTCTTACTTTGAAAGGCACGGACTTCCTACAGTTGATTTAATCTTCCCCACCATATATGGAAACTACATGTGTGATAGAAATGAAAGAGCTACGCTTAAAAAACGCCTTACTGAGTTAGATTTACCAGACTACGGATTTCACCTTTTCCGTCACACACATGCTTCTCTAATGCTAAATGCAGGAGCTAACTGGAAGGAGCTTCAAGTTAGGATGGGGCATAAGTCTATTAAAACTACTATGGACGTATACGCAACCCTTGCTAATAAAAATATGCACAGTGCGGTCGATATCTATCTTAAAGAAATAGATAAACTTACAAATTAGTCCTATGTCTACATTTTTGACTACATTTTATTAATGATTAAGCTAAAAACCTTGATTTAACAATGTTTTTACTACACTAAAATAACATTTATAACCTTTACAGAAGTGAAGTAAGCATTCAATACGAATCAATACAGAAGAAGAACGCTGATTTCAAGCGTTTTTTCTTTTTGTTTAATTCAGTACATCGCAATATAAATCAAGCGAATCACTACCTTTTTTGAAATAAGAATATTGATTCGGACAATCAAAAGTAAGAGGAGCTTCATTACGAGGCTCCTCTTTTTCTATGCTCGCTCCAACATCTATTTTGTCATTGTGTTATAATAAAATAGCTTATAAATTCATGTACTCAGCTTTATTCAGCTCGACAAGCTGGAATCTAGTTACTTACGGTACTCCTCTACTTTAGATTCATACTTTTTTAAAAGTTCCCGTGAGTAAACTTTTTCATGTATCGAGTTTCTAACTTCTTTCCAGAGAATAGCCGCAACTTTTAACTTATTAGAATAACAATCGCTCAATTCATCTAAACAAAAGTCTT
>ERZ773067.1590-NODE-1590-length-12024-cov-7.948283_pt1 | contig 12024 bp, 11 predicted proteins | sample MGYA00580622_ERZ773067 | MGnify/ENA primary metagenome ERZ773067 (study PRJEB29015, sample SAMEA2737998) | human oral metagenome | biome: human oral; feature: human-associated habitat; material: dental | place: China | collected 2113 ...
ACCTTCATGGCGAAACCTCCTCGCATTTTGTTGTGAAATAGCGGATGTTCTTCCGCAGTCTCTCGGCATGAGCAAGCTCCGCTGCCATGCCCGCAGTGATCTTGTCGCCGAACACCCAGATCTCGCCGCACAGCCTCAGAAGCTCGAAATTCATATCCATCGCTTTCTCCCGCTCATCTACCTCCGACAGAAACTGAGGAAAGTACAGATGCGGCGCGAGTGGTATCCGCCCCCTGCCCACAGCAAACTTGCAGTACTGCCGCGCCCGCATGACGTTGACGCGTGGGCTGTCCCGATAGGGTGAGCAGATATAAACAAATCTGCCCTCCCTGCTTACCTTTGTGAGAGCGGCGTGCGCCGTAGGATCGGCATAGCCCTCGTGGTTTCTGCGCTCAATCATTTCTCGCACCTCATCTTCCTGCTGCATTCCGTGCAGCAGATCGCCGTGCCGAAGAGGTCGAACTCCGCATCGCCGAAGAACTCATTGAGATCAACAGGCACTTCCGCTCCGCAGCGCGGACAGTGACAGAAGACATTCTCATCGTTGATTTCCACCGTGACCTCCAGAGCGTCATTGATGTTTTCCTTAACATAGAACATAAGATTTCCTCCCTTTGAAAACTGATTAGTTCCTCTCATCAGTAAGAGGACGAACAGGGAGGTTTTGGTCACCAAAAATCCTCCCAATTTTCTGGGAGGATGGACATTAGTCTTTCTGATAGAATGCGCACTCGAAACCGTCGGCGTGGAGCAGAAGCCCCTCTGCCCAAGGCGGGGTTCTCGCCATCTGCTCACAAACGGCAGATAGTGAGGTGCGTTCATCGCATTCGATGATGATTTCATCATGGACGTGAGCGACAATCTCCATGTTCCGCAGCGTCTGCATGGCATAGCAGAGGATGTCGCGGCTGATGGCCTGTGTGATGTTTTCCACGAGCTTCGGGCCGTAGGATTCAATCCGTGCCCACTTTTTCGAGAGATTCAGTCCCATGTAGGTAATGGATTCGCCACCGAACTGATTCTCTCCGATGCGCGGTTTTACATAGGAGAGTCTGCGCCCGCTCGGAAGCTGAATGAACATCATGCCACTCTGATAAATGAACCGAATGCCGTGCGTGACCTTCGTGCTGCGTTCCTTGATGCAGTCTTTTGCGGCTCGGTCGACTGCCCACCAGAAATCCACGATATTTGGATTTGCCGCACGCCAAGCATCCACGAGCGGCTTCAGTTCCTCTTCCTTCATCCCGGACTCCAATGCACCGAATGCTTTCAGCGCACCAACGGAGCCGCCGTAGCCACTCGACAATTCTGCTAATTTACCATACTGCCTGAGATGCCCGTTCTCTCCATGCTTGACCACATTGCAATGGAACATCCTGCCCGCCGTGGCGCAGTAGATGTCGCCGTCGTCGGCAAAAACATCCATGCGCCATCGCTCCTTGGCAAGCCATGACAGCACCCGTGCTTCGATGGCAGAAAAGTCCGCGACAATGAATTTTCTGCCCTCCTTGGGGATAAAAGCAGTACGGATAAGCTGTGACAGGACATCCGGCACGGATTCATAGAGCAGTTCCAGTGCCGCAAAATTTCCCTGCCGCACGAGGCTGCGGGCGTATTCGAGGTCGGCGAGATGATTCTGAGGAAGATTTTGTAATTGAATGTGGCGTCCCGAAAAGCGCCCGGTGCGGTTCGCTCCGTAGAACTGGAACATTCCCCGCGCACGTCCATCCGAGCAAACGGTATTTTGCATCGCCTGATATTTCTTCACCGAGGACTTTGCAAGCTGCTGCCGAAGCATCAACACATCGGAGATAGGAGACTGGACAGTGGTGAGCAAAGCCGTCACAGACTTCTTGTCGAGCGACTCCGTTTCGACACCGCGCATTTTTAGCCATTCCTTCATCTGTATCACGCTATTCGGATTCTCAAGCCCCGTCAGAGACTTCATCCTGTCCAACAGTTGATTTTTCGTAATCTCGTCAATCTGGACGGCATTCTCCACCAAGGGCATATCCAGACGTATCCCACGGTCATTGATTTCTTGGTCTAATACATACTCCTCCCACACCGACTGCGGTACAGGGTATTTGGACAAACGTTTCTGTATTGCCATCTCCACTTCCACGTCGCGGCGGTTGTAAGACTTAAAGAGTTCCCACTTCTCTCCCACAGGCTCGTGGAACTGAGGCGTAGAAAAGTAGCGAATGAGTGCCTTGCCCTCGGTCATTTTCTGCTCTTCCAAGCCCAACACCCTGCCCACGGCGGCAAGTGAGAGCGGCAGTCCCAAGTAGGCAGACCAGAGCATTGTACATCGCCAGCTGCAGGGATTCAGAAAATGGGTACACTCTTTGGAAAGCGGATGATTGTCACGGAACGGATCGAGGTCTATCCCCAAGTCCGACAAGTAACGCGACAGGCACACACGCTCAAAGTTAGCGTTGAATGCCCACTTGATGACGCTCTCATCGGTCAGCGCATCCAGAATCTCTTTTGGAATCGTCTCCCCATTGGCGAGGTCAATGGCCTGCGTCTCGCCTCCATCCACGGCATAGGCAAAGAGCAGGATCGCAAAATTCTCTGCCTCTGCGTAACGGTAAACTCCACTCTTGCTGATATCTACGCTGCTCCGAGTTTCAAGATCGATAGAAATGGACTTCATGTCACTTCTCCTTCCGTGACAAAGGCAGCGAGGAAGAATCCCCGCTGCCCGTGACACCTAGTGCTTATTTAGCTGAGAAAATCCTCATCTTCATCGGCAAAATCGTCCTCGGCGCGTGTCTTGCCGCCGAGCGGCTCACCGTCGGAAATCTTCTGCAGGTTGTTCAGCCCGCAAGCGATGCCCTTGTTGCCGTTCGAGTTGAATGCGTAGAAGTTGATGCTTGCACGTCCGTACACACCGGAGTAGACCTCCGAGTGCTCGATGATCGGATTGCGGGCGGCATCCACGATGCCGGGAGCCGTAGCCGAGTTTGCGTTGATGAAGTAGCTGTCCTTGTATGCCGCATCATCCGGGCGTTCCACATCGCCGTCGCGGAGCGGAGTCTTGATTGCAGAGAGCGCGGGCACGGACTTGCTGCTCCCCTTGAGTTTGCTCTGCCCCTCATCGTATGCCGCCTGAATGGCGTTCTTCACTGCCGTGACCGTCTTGGTGTCGCTCTTCGGGATGATGAGCGACACGCTGAACTTCGGCGTACCGCCGTTGATGGACTTTGCCTGCCAGACGTTCGCATAGCTCCAACGTGTCTTGACTCCCGTGATTACTTTTGTCGGATTGATAACTTTTGCCATGATGTGTTTTCCTCAACTTTCTTCAAAATCTTCTGCTGCGGTATTCATCGCCGGCCGCTTGTCGCTCATGGGAGCGAGGGTTGGTTTCCCCTGCGGTTTTACGATGAAGCCTCCGAGCAGTTCCTCAAACTTACTTTTTCCAAGAAGTGCAGTCATTGCCGTAATCCCGAGCAGTTTTTGCTCATACGGCTCAAAGCCCGCTTCCTTGACTGTGGTTGCGACTGCCGCCTCATCGGTGTATTTCCGATTGGAGCGACCTTTCACCAGTTTCCAGTCCGTCCACTGCTTGCCTTGGATTGCCCTCTGCAAGGCGTACTCCTTGATGTCACTGACCCATGCGGCGAGCGTGTCCGCCTTTGCAAGCACCGCTTCCACCTCGGCATCCTCCAAGGTTGGAGGCATCTCGAAGTCATACCGAGCGAGTTCCAGATTGTACTCTGCCCGCTTGCGGCACGTTGCCTTGATCCTGCAGAACTGGCAGTGCGCCCCCGCACAAAACGTGCCCTCCCCTGCGTGTGCCAGTTTTGCCGCAGGTACGAGCGTATCGGCTGCCCATGCCAGAAGGTCTTCCTTGAAGATGGTGAACTCCGAGATGTTGCTGAGCCTCGGTTGGAAGATAATCATCCAGATTGACTCGATGTCGTACAGTCCGTCAAACATCTGGATGCAGCCGAGCGCGTAACACATCATCTGCGAATTGCGCTCAGCACTGACCTCGATTCCTTTGCCGTGCTTGTAGTCCACGATGCAGACGGTCTTGCCGGAGATGATGAATGTGTCCGCCGTACCGAATCCATCGGGCACGAAGTCCGAGAAATCCACGCACTGCTCCACGGACACCATTGTGTCTGCGCTTTCCTCGCGGAACTGACCGACCAGTTCCATCACGAACTGGCAATATGCCTCGGCGCACTCTTCCATCTCAGTGTCATAGGAAGTGAGATGCTTGGTCGGATCGCGTACCCGCTCCCCCAGAGCCTTGCGGAGTTTGTACTCGCAGAGCGTATGCGCGTCCGTCCCCTGGGCGGCATACTCGCTTGGCGTGTCGGATTTCTCCGCATTGAGCCGTGCCGACGGCGGACAGGCAATCCATCGTGCGGCAGAGGATGCGGAGAGAACGGCGTGCTTACGTGCCAATGCGCTCAGCCTCCTTCAAGAGTGCCGCATACTGCTCCGGTACGATGTCGCTGAGTTTTTCTGCGCCGAACTTGGCGATCAGTGCCTTGACAGCGGCACTGTGTCCTGCGACCGAAAGCTTCGCAAGCACAGTGCGGACATCCTCAAGTGTCGGTGAGGCTTCCTCCGATTCCGCCCTCTTCGGCTGCTCCTCGCCTGGAGAACTCTGTACGATTTCCTCGAGGACATCGACGAGCCGGCGCAAGGTCGCCACAAGCTCTGCTGTGACTTCATTCTGTTCCCGCATAGGGATCACTTCCTTTCGATTAACTGCGGGTATCTTCACCTTCCTATAAAGAAGAGGACACCGCCGTATGTTTTGGTCACCGATTTTTACATAAAATCTTTGAGCTGTGCTTGAAGTCTAGGCATGAATTTCTTCATACGCTTACGGACGCTTTCTTTGGATTTGAAGCCGACAGCGGCAGCAATCTCGCGCTCCGACTGTCCCGCAGCCCTGCGGATAAGAATTTCATGGTCGATGGGATCGAGTTTGGCGAGAGCCTCGTATAGCCTGCGATTACGCTCCTCGCGTGCCGCAGTGTCGGCAACATCCTCGTGGACGGGAAGTGCCGTGTCATTGACTTCCACCGCACGTTCCAAAGAGATTGTCCGATACACGGGATGTGAGCATCCATCACAGCTTCGGTGGGCGCAGCAGGGCTTTCCTTCATAGATACAGTGCTGCTCGCGCTTTTCCCGCTTATCCTCTCGCCAGATGGGGCGCATGACAGCGGAGTATTGATCGGCATCGACTGGCGCATAAATTGCCCGCGCCGACGCCTTGAGGAATTTCTCGCCGGCTGCTTTGCGCCAGACGAGTTCATCCATGCCCGTATCCCGGATTCTTCCGTTTTCGTGGATCTGAATCGGGACGGGGACATACACGCCCAGCTTCTTACTGTGCTGAAAACGATGTCCCTGCTGTTGGAGTGCCTTGACCTCCTGCGCGGAGTAGTCTTTGATGATACCGTTGAGCTGGATTTTCATAGTTTTGCGTTCCTTTCGTTCTTGCCGAACGGCGGGATGCAAAACTACGCACGGGCTTCAGTCCGAAAATGGGCATAAAGAAGCACGGTGGGAGCATCGGAATACTGACAGGCTCGTTACCTGTCAGCATCCCTATTCGCATCCCGCCGTCCTATGGCCATCTTGGACAACAGATTGACTTACCTAGGGAAACCAAATTTGAATCTTCCTACCACCACCTTAAAAAGCTTTCTCTACATAGAAGCGGACACATACATCCGATTTGGTCACCGCTTTTTGATTAGAATTTTTCCTTATAAAATCAGAAAAGCCGTGCTATAATTGATACATGCACAATCGTCAAAAAAATAAAGCCCCAGAGATTCAATCTCTGAGGCTCATCCTATATACAATAGTGTTGCTGTAAATAGTGAACAGCAGTCAATAGCGTCAACTGCGTTAATAGTGTCAATACTTGCAAATGAGGTATTTTTATGCTGGAAAACAAAGAATACGCATTATGCGGCGGCACCTTCTTCACCCTTCTTCTTCAGGCAAGAAAACAGAGAACTGCCGCCAGAAAAAATGCGGTTGGCGAAAAGGACGGTCTGAATGACAGCGAGGTTCTTGAAGGGCTCATCCGTGTGGCTTTCCCCGACTATATTTCTCCTGCGGGACGTTCGATCCGAACCCATACTTCTTCATATAAAGCGTGCAGACTCTCTGCCAATGAATATCTTCCATTCGATAAAGAGGAGCTCATCCACACGTTTGACCGTGAGATAAAAGAGACTTTTTTCTCCCCTCTTCAGCGCATGTGCCAATTTTCATTGTCTTTCATCGATGAAAAAAACATGGGGAGCTGGCTCGTTCGTGCCATTCTCGATACGATCAGCCGAGATTCCAGTATCACAGATGAAATATTCTACATTGACCAAAACGGTCATCCAATGGATAAAAAGCATCTGCTCACGGTGCAGAACATCGAACTGCAGCCGTTTCTTCTTGGTGTTTGGCATTTTATTTTATCGAACCGAGCAGATAACACCGTTGGTGCAACTACTATTGATTCATGGCATGATAGACCTGCTGTAAAGAGAGCAAGGCGCAAGTTTAATTCAGAGGTTGGAAAGGACTGGGGCAATAAGGTTTCTGTCCATATAATTCAGGTCGACGAACCTGTATCAGGCGATCATAAAGATTTCATCAGACCACGTAAGGTTCTGGTCGATAAGAGGTCTAGCGATTTTGAGCTAGACTGGGCGAGCCGACGTAGTATGCGTTCTCCCAAAGACGAATATCGCGCATACCTTAAAAATACTCGTGAAAAATACAATAAATTGAAGACTCTTCTTTATAACGATGCCCCCGTGGAGTTTTATAACTTTTACATCTGCAACAACATCGAGCAAAGAATCTATATTAAAAAGAACAGTTACCGCAGGAAAATTATAGAAAACAGCACAGCACAGTTACTGCACGAATGTTCAAATTTTATTTTGATTTCCGGTACAGGTGGTCTCGGAAAATCGATGATGATGCGCCACCTTCTTTTGGATTCCATAGAGCGTTTTGATGAATTTGGGAAAATTCCTGTCTTTATTCCTTTGAAGGACTATGGTGATTCCTATGACAGCTTATTGGATTACATTTTTGAAAAATTTGAGGGTCTCGGTGGATCTAAAAAGCTAAACGACCTCTCAAAACTACTCTCACATGGATCGTGCTTGCTACTGTTTGATGGCTTAGATGAAATAAAATCAGACTGTAGGAAGAAGTTCGAACATGACCTTGAATTTTTTGCCGACAAGTACACCGATAACATGTTCGTCATATCCTCTCGCCCAGCCGGAGCATTTATATCCCTTCATAGATTTACCGTACTCAATCTCTGCCCATTTACTAAAGAACAGGCACTTTCACTGATTGACAAGTTGGATTTTAGACCGGACGAGCCGGCAATCAAGGCGAATTTCCGAAATGAATTAGATAACACCCTATTTCGTACACATATGGAGTTCACCGAAAATCCGCTCCTTCTCACCATCATGCTTATGACGTATGAGCAATTTGCAGAAATTCCATCAAAAATGCATATTTTTTACAGGGAGGCATACATCACATTATCCCAAAAACACGATGCAAGCAAAGGAGCATACAAACGAGTATTAAAAACTGGATTGACCGCAGATCGGTTTGCAGATTATTTTGCTGAGTTCTGTGCACGAAGCTATCGTGATGAGAAGTTTGAATTTACGGATCTTCTGTTTGATCAGTATTTTAACAGTCTGCACGAACGTACAAAAGAACTGCATAACGTCACGCCGTCGGATTTCAGAGATGACCTCGTTGAAAATATGTGCCTTATGTTTTACGAGAACGGAAAGTATCATTTCACCCATCGCTCTTTCCAAGAGTATTTCTGCGCCTTGTACTTTTCAAAGCAAAAGGACAAAAACTTGAAGCGAATTGGTGATTTTTTTGAAAACAAGAATCGCCGTCACTACTCAGATAAGGCATTCAATATGCTGTATGACATGATCCCGGAGAAAATTGAAGAGTATATATTCTCTCCATTTCTAAAATCACTCTTTGTAATGTGTGAAGCTAAAAATGGCTATTGGACCTTTCTTGAGGAACTGTATCCTATACTGTCCTATGAAAGCGGAGAAACAAGCCTATGGATTGACAATGAAGCAAACTCCTTTATTTACAATGCAATTATCAAAATTCAAGATATAGCTGCGACGTTGGACTTTGATGAGTTGCCGCAAGACGATGAATATCTTATGGATGAATGGGTTTATCTGGATTCAGATTATGAATCCCCTGATTTCGAATCGGGTTCTCTGATAAACAAGGATGACGTACCTTGGGAATATAAGGAGTACTTCGGGGAGCCTGAGGTTGTCGGAAGATATTATGAAATTGATATCGAAGCCATCCTAAGAAATCCTGAGAACCACGAGGATACTATCCACTTACTTGAAAGTGATGATTTTCCAATAAGGGCAGAGTTTTTAGCCGTTAGAGCATATATGCAGGAACTCATCGATAAGGAGCAGGCTGTTGGCGACGATTTGTTTGATTTGTTCCAGTAGCTCAAATATCACGTAAAAAATTATCGACTCTGCTCTTCAGAGCAACTAAATGTGAATCTGGTCAAAATTCCTATGTAGTATTAAGGGGGGCTTTTCATGTCGTTGTATACAATTGCTAAGAACCAACTGAACATAGACGAAGTAAAAAGGATATATGTCGCTACAAAAAACGAAATAAATCCTACTATTAATTGGAGTGACTTAAATGTTATTTTTGAGATAGCATTACAAACCACAAGTCTTTTTCCAAAAATAAATCTTAATAAAGAAAATCAAACTTCTAGTGCTTATATCAGGCAATGGGTGCATAGATATTATAACGCATATATGAATAAACCAAGTTTTAGGATTGCAAGTCAAAATACAACGTGTCCAGATCCGGCGATCAATTCTATGATTGCATATAAACTGAGTATCTCACCTCAAAGTATCTCGACTCTATTATTTTATCATCGACTCTTCATGTCTGCTGAAAATATACAAGGAAACCTATTAGAAGAATATATTGCTAAAAAAATAACACCATATGGTTTTATATGGTGTCAAGGAGATATTTTGCATGCCGTTGATTTTTGTAATAGAGATGGTACCTTTCTTCTACAAGTAAAAAATAAGTATAACACTGAGAATAGCTCTAGTAGCAATATCCGAGAAGGTACACCCATAAAAAAATGGCATCGACTCGATGTAAAAACAATTAGTGGAAACAAAGTGCCTAAATATAAATGGGGTGAATTGAACATGTTAATTGATTCATATAATATTTCTTATAACTCCCCTCCTTGCGATATGTCTGAAGAAGAATATATTGCTTTTCTAATGGATTCAATCAGAAAGAATCCTAATCTCATTACAGCGTAATCTGCAGGATCCTATTAAGGAGTACATTATGAACAGCTACTACAAAAACTTAATTGCACAAGAATTTAGGAACTGTGTTAATAACACAATTACCAGAATATCTAACAAAGAAACATATAGACCATTCCACTCTGCATTACTATCGGAGGATGTTATTTTCTGGAGCCGCTTCGAGAGATCATTTAGCACTTCATTCGGTCAACGTGTAATTGAAGAACTGGCTAAAATCGTTGCCTTTTCTAACGGTGCTACTGAAGCTGAGAGGCAAAAAATCACATTTGTTAATTTAGATGAAGCCTATATTTCTGCAATAGCCGCTCATATTCAAAATCTTAGATCTGGAAACCACACGTCATATGACTGGACTTCGACCATGCTATCCCTACGTGCGACCTCACCGTCTGGTAAGATAGTCCAAAGGCGCATAATTTCCGATATGTGGTGGAAAAAAGATGGCGTCGATAATTATATCAGCCTAAAGACTGTAAAGCCAAATATAGACCAAACCGTTGTTGCAAAGGAAGATTGCCTCTTTCTTTCTCTTGCCAACCCAAGCTGCAACGCATATTTTGGATTACCATATAATCCATATGGTGAAACAAAATCTGATTATTGCTTCTCTCCTCCTATGGGTATTTTTGATTTTCATCATGATCCTATTGTCCTTATTGGTAGAGAAATGTGGGATACAATCGGTGGTGATGGCTGCTATGAAGAAATACTTTCCATAGCATATGAAATAGGTCGAGAAACGAAAGAAATAATCAAAAACATAAGATAAAAAAGAGGCTATTGTATAAAAATGAATATACAACAGCCTCTTTCCTCTTAAACATTGAATAGTTCCATTTGCTCTCTTTCATTTGTTCTCTTTATTATTTTCTCCATAGCAATCCCCCAAGAAACATCATTCGTATCTCGATAGCGTGAATATTTATAGCCCTCATAGGGAGTAAAAAATTCGTTGGACATATCTGCACGTATCGTCCTTGCAATAGCCTCCCCCAGTTTGATCGGAACAGCATTGCCAATCTGCTTATATCTCTCGAGTATTGATCCACAAACGACCCAGTCTTCTGGAAACTCTTGTATACTCATATATTCTTCTACACTTAGTGGTCTGTCCTCTGTCGGATGACAAAGATCCGTTGCTGGCATAGTAGGATTAGTTACAAGCGTAGGAGAAGGTTTGCTGAAAGATAGTCGTCGAAAGAACCCCGTCTTCCCTCCCCCAAGTTGTAGCTTTGAGCCCATTGCTTCAAGTTGGACTTCTGGTGGCAAATCCTTCCAATATTGGCCTTCAGATAGCATTCGATAATATTTCAACCGTTTCTCAGGAAATAGAATGTTGTGATGTTCTTTTGTGTGAATCTGAGTAAATGCATCTCTTAAAGTTCTCCATTCGGGCAATCCATAGTCCCCGTGTTCAGAATGCGTCGGAAATAGGTAGGGAACTTTTTTCTTCCCTAGTTTTCCAATTATCACGACACGCTCTCGAATCTGTGGTGTACCAAAATTAGCTGCATTATATAATTCAAAAGAGATCGTATACCCTGCTTCTTTTAAACGATCCAAAATGACACAAAGAGCCCCGCCCTTAATTGGTTTCTCACTTTCTTTATAGGGATATGGTGCGGATAATAACCCCCTTACATTTTCAATGACGACATAGGTAGGACGTATCTCTTTAATGACATCAATATATCTCAGGAAAACATTTCCTCGTTCATCATCCAAAGCTCTTCTAGCACCAGCTGTACTGAAAGCTTGACATGGCGGACCTCCATATATTACATCTACATTTCTGTTTTGGGGAATTTTAGCTAGACGCAGTATTTCATGGGGTTCATATTTGTTAATATCGCCAATCAAGGCTATATCAGGCTCATTTTTTGCAATCGTCATTCTACAGTATTTATTGAATTCACATGCCAAGAGCGGAGAAATCCCTCCATTTCGCATTCCAATATCCAACCCCATCGCGCCAGAAAAAAAACTTAACGCAACAATCTCTGGCAAATCATCAGATAATCTTTCATGGTCACGCGGTTCAATAATTATCCCATTAAGTTGCAAGTAGTCATCTAAGGCACTTGACTCTATAACCCATTGACCTTCAACTCTCGTAGCAACTATCTTTTTATCAGTAATTATTTTTCTTACATACTGAGATGATACATTCAACTTTTCAGCGACATCTGCTACAGTAAGTTGCTCCTGTTTTTTCATGTTAACACCTTTTTCAAGCACACGAAACTTTTTATAGACCCGATTTTAGCACAAATATACTTTTTTATCAACGAAAACATAATTTCACATTTCTATATCGACTTCGTTGTTTAGTGTATCCTATGGAGATAAAGTCTCCTCTATCGGTCATAAGAATTGACATACCACTTGATCTTCACAAGGCGATTGATACGATCCTTGTGATATTCTTAATAACAATTCTTATAAAAAGTCCGAGGTACTTCCACACATCAAACATGACAAGCGGATTCTCCCTCGGAGTAAAACTCTAGACAAAATTATAGATGTGCGCTCACGCAGCTTCTTTTACCTTCTCACATTGTATCGTTATCGACGTTACTTCGTTCATCGCGGCTACCAAAATGATACTAGAGGGAAA
>ERZ773067.1591-NODE-1591-length-12018-cov-5.089275_pt1 | contig 12018 bp, 12 predicted proteins | sample MGYA00580622_ERZ773067 | MGnify/ENA primary metagenome ERZ773067 (study PRJEB29015, sample SAMEA2737998) | human oral metagenome | biome: human oral; feature: human-associated habitat; material: dental | place: China | collected 2113 ...
CTGTATCTGGCTACGAACTTCGTGATCAATCGGTTGGATTCGTCAACCTCGGCGGCGTCGCAGCGGGCGATGACCGCCGCTCTCTCATCCGCCGGGTAGTAGGTGTCGCCGTAGGTGTTGATGCGGATGCGCATCCCTTCGCGGGTGATCTCGGGATGGAACTGGGTCCCGTAGACGTTCGCGCCCCAGCGAACCATTTGCACGCGACAATAGTCGCCCGTGGCGAGCACGACGCCGCCGCCCGGCACGTCGCCCACCGCCTCGGCGTGGCCCGTGTACCCGTAGAAGACCTGGGGCATGTCGGCGGTCAGGGGGTCGGCGGCGGCCTCGGGCGTGAGGGTCATGCGCGGGGCCTGAAGGTCCTCGCCGTATCCCTCGACGAGCTCGCCGCCGAGCGCTTTGACGATCGCCTGGAGGCCGAAGCAGATCCCGAGGGTCGGGATGTCCTCTTCCACGAGACGTTTGCTGAGCGCGAGGATGCGGCGCTCCATGACTTGGTGTTCGCGGCTCTTGCGGTTCTCGTCCTGCCCGAATCCGAAGGGGGAGCCGGTGATGATCACCCCGGAATACCGCGAAAGATCGAGGCTTGCGGGGTCGACGGCGTCTTCGTCGACGAGGGAGATCGTCTCGATGCCGCTGTTCGGGTCGAGGCGGCCCCAGTCGATGATGGTTTCAAGCTCGTCGTCCGCGATGGCGCCGGGCATTCGACAGACTGCCAGCAGGAAGGGCTGTGCGGTCTGGACGATGCTCGGCTTATCGGTCATTCCGCTAGTTTAGACGGCCGACGCCGAAACGGGGAAAAGCGTCCGAAGTGAAAGAAAGTATTTAACATCTGTTAATGAACGTCAAGATCATTTAAGCATGGAAAAACTAAATGAATATAAGGTTACGGTAAGTTTCCTTCTTACAACTAAAAAAGACGCCGGTCGAGCATTGTGGAAATCGCCAGAATGACGCGCTATGGTATATGATCGAAAGCAAACACAATAACGCGGGAAGGCAAGCGGCACTGTCGCGGACTTTTCACGCTTGTAGCTCGAAGCGCCATCCGACGGCGTAAACGATAAAAGGAGTAAAAGCAATGTATAGCGGAGATGCATTCGAAGCCGAGCTCGGAGAAAAGCTCGGAGCCCTCAAGCGGGCAGCGATTGACGCTTCCATGGCCGGAGGGGACCGTCCGTACTCGCTCCAGGGAGATTCTTATGGAATGACTGCCATGAATGGCACGACTACTTTAAGCTATAAGGTAACTCGTCCCGACTCGAATGGATTGGGTGGAGGAGATCTCACCATATCGGAATCGAGTTCTTCAGGCGGGGGATACCGAGGCAGTTCGGCCTATGACGCTATTGCGAAGAAGCGAAGCGAAGAAATTAAGAAAAGTTTCGATTCTGTACGTTCGGATATAGACGGGTTATTTAAGCCGTGGAAAACCTTGCCTGACCCTTCGCTTATCTCGAATAACTCCGATTATTATGCAGCCAATGTGACAGCTAAGTTGGCTTCAGCGTCAGATCAAATTAAAATCCCGGATGCTCAAACGCTTCCTGAGCCAGCTGGCGACGATTCGTCGAATGGTGCAACTTCTACGATCGACACATCTTCCGCGACTTATAGACCACATGGTCCGATGGGGACCCGTCTCGAAATTGGTCGTTATATGAACGAGCTTAGAGGAGACGCTATGGACACCTTTAGTCAAATCTATGAGGATAAGCTTCCTTTAATAGTTAAAGACTTGTGTTACCTGTCGAATATACATTGCTGCACCCTTCTCGCAGAGTATGGGTTCTTTAAAAAAGCGAGGGCCAAAGTAATTGAGATAGCCGAGCAAGCCACTGCTCGTTTTAATGATATCGCTAATAAGCAAGCGCCGAGTTCCAAAATGGCATTGAATGCCATTGATTGGGGGCTAAGCCTTCTCGCCCTTCCAACGGGTGGTGGTAGTGAACTAGCTCTTGCTGCAGGAAAACTTGCTCTGACAGTTGTTAAGGATGTCGCTTCGGAAAGCGAAAGAGAGGTTGCAGTCAAGACTTACAAAGACATGAAGAATGAGCTTAATCAAACTTTGGAATCTTTGAAAAAAGAGTTGGAGAAGGGAGAGGGTGCAGTCAAGGATACGTTGACAAATAACCATAATAACGCAAAAGAAGATAAGGATGCAGATTTTGAGACCGCTTCGTTGCATTTGGTTCCTTCCCCTATCGTGAGTGGTGCCAACGAGATGCAAATGGACGATGAGAATGTGAATAAGGTGTCAAGCGGACTTTTAAGTGTCGGTGATTTGCTGGAGGAGGCCGCGGGAAATATAGCAAAAGCTCCGATGTCGGTACACCGAGATGGATCGATTGGCATAGGTGAGAATGGACCAAGTTCTGAATACAATTCACTTGGGCAGATGCTCTATGAGCTCCTTCTTGATCTGAAATGGCAGATTGAGGAAGGGGTGATAAATCTAAAGCTGGCTCTCAACGACTTTACAGAGCAAGACGAGAGTTCAGCAGCTGCACTTCGGTCGAACGCTTCAGATATGAATGCGGGAAGCGGTATGAACCCGTGGGATGACAATAAGCAAACAGATAAGGATCTACGTAGAGACCCTTATTTTTCCTCTCGTGATGATCATAATCCTCAAACCCCTACTCAAGATCCATCTAGGCAAGAGCTTGCTCAAGAGAAGAGCAAAGGTGCGGGGGCGCAGGAGGGATGATGCTTTCTTTCTTATGACGGCAGTTCTTCATAACCACATCCCCAGTCTCTAGTCATTGGGTTTATCCTCTACCGGCGGTTCACTTCTAAAACGGTAGCTAATTTCAATGATAAAACGATTGGATTTCAGTTTAGGTTACAGAGGAGTTCGAGGGCGAGGCTGTCGGCGTCGACGCCTGTGGTGACGGCGTCGGCGGCCTGCTTGATCGATGGGCCGGCGTCGCAGCTCTGCCTGACGTCCTCCAACGCGGAAGCCTTCGAGCGGCGATGGCAGGGCTAAAAGTTTGGAGCAGTAGCGAAGGCTGTCGAGATGCTCTCGGAAGGGTGTAATCCACCTGGGCATGTGGTTCAACAGGAAGAGTAGATAGACGATCCGATGATCCCCGCCTTTTGATGGCGATGTTTGTCGGCGAGCGTGGGTCGCCGTGGGAAACAAGATAAGGGCTAAAGTTGAAGGTGCGTCTAAAGTTTCTGAGGTATAATCAGTTGCGCTTCTCCCTTCCGTTTCGAGTGTTCGTCTCAGGTTCGTATGTCGGTCGATATTCCGCACCCAGACTTTTTTTATGGGCTACTCCCAGCTTTTTGGAGATCTAGCAAATCATTGTTCTTGGCGACTCGTGTAGATTGACCTCCCGGCGATGAAGCTATCCGGCAGTCGCATACGCTTCGGACACGTCATCTTTCTCACTGGCTTCGACAGGCCAAGACAGACAAGTGTAGTAAAAGATTAAAAACTAGGGATGGTCTTAGACCGCCGCTTTTAGGGCAACGATGAGCTCCGAGAGCATGGAAACGCTTCAAGCGCTGTGGGGTCTAATGTACCTGTCCCCTCTGGGACTGTTGTGATTCACCCATCTTCTAAATAACCTTGCAGACAAGGCAATTGATTGGACTGCCCTAGGGCATCCCAATCGTTGCCGAATCAGTTCGGAACTTAAGGAGGCAAGGAAATGACCGCCGATTATGAAAACTTGGATAACAGTATTAAAAATCTAAAAATGTATGCGGTGGATGCATTTGCGGCCAAGGCCACACGCGCAATCTATGATCAACTACCCCTTTCCAAGCTTCCTTTCTTTTCAAGTTCATTTACTAGGGGTAAAAATTCGTATGAAATTTATATAATCGATCCTGGGACGGATCCAGTTACTGCAGAAATTCAAATCGATCGTCCCAAAGGTGATGTGGGAGGGGGAACGGTTCACGCTAATGTTGACAAAGGTAATTATTGGACCAGGAGGGGTAACGAGCACCTAGTTAACCCTTTTTTGGAACATGACTTTGTCCGCGATTTCAACACAGTGCGCCAAGCTATTGAGGAACTTGTAGCGCCTTGGCGCGATCTCCCCAAGCCATCAGTTATTGAAGGTGTTTATGATAATGACTTTCAAAATATAAGTACAGCGTTGGCGATTCCCGGTGCTTCCGTGGGCGTCGCTAGCCCTACTGGAGAAAGTAATATCTACTCTAGACTTAACTTGGTAAAAGACGCTAGTGATGCAATGGCTGGTACTAGCTGGGATGCTTTTAGGGGCAAGTTCTATGAGCTACTTCCACCCGCGATCAATGCGAATAATGCTCTCGCCCACTATTTGGCTTCCACGATTAAAGCCGAAGGCACCCTCTTTAAAGAGGCGCGGAGCCTCGTTGCCGAGTTGGTCGAGAAGGCTTCCCAAGCTTTTAATGCGGCTGGGAATAATTGGTCCACCGACATTCCCTTTGATTGGAAGATAGTTCTTGATATTGCGGTGCTTGTTGCAGGCGCAGCAGCGGACGTCGTTTCGGGAGGAGCGGCGACGTCTGTGGTCGCTGCAAGCGCCGTCAATCTGGGGTTGGAGGTCGTGAAAACGGTGGTTGATAGAGAAGAGAGAACGGCTAAGGGAGAGGCAAACTATGACAATGTTCTCGATAGCTTTAAGAATGACATGGAGGCAATTAGTTCCCATGTGTTTGAAACCGAGAAAGAGATAGGAAATAATTTAAATCGTAATTGTATACAGGCTATACGGGGCTCGGCACATTATGATATAAAATTAGGTGAGATCACAACTGGAAGTTCTGAAGAGCTTGCCATTAAAGATCGTGATAAAGTTCGAACGATTTATCAAACGGTTATGCCCGATATCAGCAATGAACTAGCTGGCATTGCTGGCAAGACTGGAAAGCTGGCGGTACCGTTTGCGAATGCTATTGCTCGGCATGGAAAGGTAGGCATCGGAGAGTTTGGACCATTGGGTCAGTTTCAGAATCTTGCTTATGTAATTGCCAGTTACCTCAACGAGCTGAGCGAAGAAGCAGGGCTGGGCGGGAAAAATCTCGAAGCTGCGGTTAACGACATTGACGCTCAGGATGAGGACAGCCAAAGAGCGCTCGATTCGATTATCAACGATATTGAAAACTACACCGAAAGAAATGATTGACGGCTTATAGCAGGAGTTCGAGGACGAGGGCAAGGCCGTCGGCGTCGACGCCTGTGGTGACGGCGTCGGCGGCCTGCTTGACCGACGGGCCGGCGTCGCCCATTGCCACACCGAGGCCTGCCCAGCCGAGCATCTCGACGTCGTTGCCGCCGTCGCCCACCGCAAGCGTGGAAGACGGTGCGGCGCCGAGGGCTCGCCGTCGTTATCCGGCTGAGGGGTGTCGACTGTCATAGGCAGACGCCTGGTGGCTGTCTGTCCGGTGCTCATGTGCACCGGTGTGGCGGCGGCGGGGTTGGCCAGGCCCGCAGCCCGGAGTCGGTCAGGGACCGGCGCTGTCTCCGACACTCGATTGCGGATCGTCTTGTCTTCTGTCGCCGTCGCAGACTGTTCCGACCCTGGCCGGGGCGGCCTCTTGCACTCTGGCCTGCTCATAGGCGAGCCCGCAGCTGCGGGCCCCGACACGGTCTCTGCGACCGGCGCCGATCGCCCTGCCCGGTCGGGAAAAGTCTCTGTGTGCGCGGTCAACAACCTGGACGGCAAGGCCGGCTACAGCATCGGCCAATCGATGGCTTCAGTCTTGTCGGCCACGCGTTGTCAACAGCCCGACCGTCGGTGCCATCGACGGTCGTGATCGTTCACTTGCCGTCGCGGCCCGGCTTCGCCCGGTGGCTTTCACGTCTGTGATCAAGGCCCACGGACCCGGCCTTTTCCATGGAAGCCGTCGGTGGCTGCGCCCTCGGCGCAGCCACCGGGTCTGCTCTTTCAGCGTGCCCCGGAACAAGGTGCTTGACCGCCGTGTCTGAGGCTTGTCCCAGTCGGCTCCGCCAGGCTGTCGTCGTCTGGATTGAAGGCAACCGTTTGCTGCAAACGCCGACAGCGAACCCTCGGCACACTCACACCCGTCAAACATAACTTTCCACAATCAAAACAACAGCAGGCCGAACTGGGGTCCGTAGACGTTTTCGCCCCCAGCACACCATTTGAACCTGACAATAGTCTCCCGTGGCGAGGACGGCGCGATGGCACCGCCGCCGGGCGCGTCGCTTACGGCGATCGAAAGAGGGCCGCCCGCGGCGCTCAAACCGGTCTGCAACGCCGCCGGCGAGCAGGCGGACGCCAGTGCTCTAGCCGATTATGCCGACTCGCCGCCGGGACGCGCCATTCCCTGCAATCGCCGCTGCGTTGACAAGCGCTTGGGACAAGCCCGCCCCTTGTTTCTCGCGTTCCCCCTGCCCTCAGACAGATCACTTGACACGAGGCGTGCGACCGGTGTCGCTGACCTGCCGGTTAGACAAAGTCATGAACAATACGAGGGCATTTCCCCAACGGAAAAACAGCTGTGGGCTGTTGTGGTTGACCATCCGCGCCATTGAAAACAAACGCGGACGCTAACGCAAGAAAGACCCCGAAAACTTCCGCCGCCAACGCACATCCAAAAGGCGCCTCATCTAAAAGCAAACCACAACCAAACAAGCCCCTGCCCAACTGGCCGTCGCTTACCTCGAGCCAATCATCCCCTGCCTACAAACCCAACCCACCCACGCAAACAACCTGACAAGCCCGGCCGAGAACGTCCTATCGGCTGGCGAGCGCGACTTTCCGTCTCACGTGTCTGTATGTTTCGCCCGATGGGCGGTCGGCCCGGCCGCTGGACAAGCCGAGACGTTTGCCGAGCGTGTCCGCTGCCCCCCCAAGCTAGCGGTTGTCGGCCTCGGGTCGGCCAATCCGCTTCGCCTCGCTCAGCCTCGGACCGGGACACGTTCGAGCGTCGACGTCGGCTTGCCGCACCCATCTACGCAAAGCTCCGCAAATTTGACGTTAAGCTTTTCTCCGGCCTGCCCCGCGAATAGCCTTTTGCTTGATCCGGGCCCTTCAATGTCCTCACACACAAAACCGATCGTACGGGCCGCCACAACCCCTCATGGTATCTCCTCGATGCAGGCGCGACAGTGATCCTTCCAAATCACCACCGTCTCCACCAAACCCGGAGCAACTCAACAGTGACCAGGAGGTCGGGGCCAGCATTCGCGGTAAGTGGGTTTCCCCCAGCGGCAACAAAAGACTTAAACGAGCCATGTTTCTGTCCCGCTTGGCCTCCCTCCGAACCTGACGCCGTCAGGCGCGCCTCCTGCCAGCGTCCTCGCCCTGGCCCACCGCCACGTTCTGACCCTATACGCCATGATCCGAGGAAGTGCCCTCTACATCCCGCAATCAACATAACGACCACCCGCCGCTGCTTGATACACCACATAGAATTCCCCCCCCCCAGAATCGAGTCTTTCGAGAAAATTTTCGTGCCACCGCGGCGGCAAGCTCTTCCCTTTGCGCCTAAAACCTCTAATCAGCGTCCCCAATAATGTTCAAACTGCTCGCCTAAGATCTTGTGCTGTTCATCACTTTAACCCGCCTTGTGTTTGAAGTATGATAAAAAAACCTGGATACACCAACTAGCACAAGATTTCGGTCCTGTGTAAATCAAGGAGTGAAGAAAAATGTCTGACTACAAAGATATAAATAATCGTATCAGTAATCTCAAGCTTGCAGCTATTGATGCGAAAATGGCTGACTTGCAGTTCCATTTGAAAGCTGATCATTCAGTCTATTGTCAAGGCGATCTGCCGGATGATGCCTCTAGCGGCGGCGATCCGTACTCCTACAGACTGGATGTGGAGCGACCTAAGTGGGACGATGGTGCTGGAGATTATGTGGGTGGAGGTGCCATAAGCGGAATCTTCCCTGCGGACTCGAGTGGAACGCTACCCGATCTTTATAAAAACTCTGATCAGTATGTGAAGCTCTTCGACCAGGTGCGGAAAGATATAGACGATAGAGTGAATCGGTGGAAGGGGCTGCCGGACCCAGCGAAGATTAGCGAGTCGATTAAAGGTTATATGGACGGAGTGGTGATGAAGATATCGACGGGAAAATCTGAGGTATCTATGCAAGATCCTGACGTCCTGGCTGCAGGACAATTGGCTAATGGAAGTAGCAGCACTTACAAAAGCTCTACAGGGGATGAGGGAATGTCTTACTATATAAGAGAGATCGAGTATAACAGTTCTGCTGATGATCTTAAAGGAGATACTATGCGCGCATTTAAGTCGCGATTCATAAACAAGATGCCAGTCATTGTCGATAATTTATGTTTCGCCTCCAGAATTAATCTGAGTGCTTTGTACGCAGAGCTCGATTTTATAGTTGCAACAAGAACTTCGGTGATGGACGCGATTGAACAAGCCGCTAGTGCTTTTGTTTCTATTCGAGACGCCAAAAAAGGGAGTTTCAAAACGGAACTTGACATTTTATCTTGGGGTTTGGATGCGTTATCGATAGCGGGAACTGCTGCGAGTGGCAGTTCCGTGCTTATTCCGCTTAGTAAGTTGGCTGTGAGTGTCACTAAAACCGTAACTAGTCAGAATGATGATGTGTCAAAGTACGAAGATGTGCTTTCATCTTTTGACAAAGCTCTAGATGAGATTAATTCTCAGTTGCAAAAAGGTGAAAAAGGGCTGTGGGACGCTCTGGGGAGCTCAATGTCCGAGATGCGAAAAGATAAAGACAAGCCTCTCGAAACGGCAGAGCTACATTTGCCAGGATATATTCTTACAGATACAAAGGGTACCGATATGGAAGTTAGTGTCGACAGCGACGTTGTAGAGGTCTTGACAGGTAACATGGCGCATGTAGCAAACATTTTAGAGCATGCGTATGGAAATCTGACAAGTAACAGTTATGGCGTTCATGACGCCTTAAAAAGGAAAAGTACCATAGGTTACACTGGAACTTTTGGTATAGCGAATCGCTACACTGAGTTTCAGCTACTTTTATACGAACTTATGGTGGACCTTGAATGGCAAATTGAAGAAGGTGCAGTTAACCTTCGACTTGCTAGTGCCGATTTGTACGCCCAGGACGAAGAATCGCAAGCGAAGCTAGATCGGCTTACTGAGGAGGCAAACCGGGGAAGTGGTGTAAATCCCTGGAATGGGGGATCGATTGAATATGCTGAAAAAGATCCTAGTAAACGCCCTCTTGGAAATCCGGAGTATCAGAGTTAGTTTTCGATTAACAGGCCATCTTCGGTTTTGCAGCGACTCACAGCAGGAGTTCGAGGACGACGGCCTCTTTGGCTGGGTTGGTCTCGGCGTCGCCTATTGCCACGCCTAGGCCAACTCTGCCGAGCATTTCGACGTCGTTGCCGTCGTCGCCTCCTGCCGGCGTGGTGGACACGGTGCCGTTTACTCTGACTTTCCTCTTGGAGTCTGGTCCAGGTTATCCGACACGTTACCCTCTAGTTTTCGATATTCGAAGAGGAGGCAGTGCGTCTTTGACGGTCAGAAGCAATTCTGGGGGAGGCGACGTCAGTTGGTCGTTTAGTTGTGAAAGCCCTTAAGTTGCGACGCTTCGTTCAATCACGGACGGCCTCGGATTTCTTTGGCGTGAAAACCTGCACAATGGAAATGCTTGGATCAGTTCTTTGCGCTACTACCGCATTATTCGCATTATCGCTCGTTTGAAATGTGTCAAATTGACATCCCGACGCTTATCAGTATCCATGATGACGCGGCACAGGGCTGATTCACTGATGTCGGCCTTGTGCTGCCACTTAGTCGGATGGTCCTCGTGCTATAGCGGGTCTTGCGCAAGAGCCCGATGACCTTTCTCCGCACATCGGCAGACTTTTAAGGCCGCGTTGTCGAGTCCGAGTCGCTCAAGCCTCTCCCGCAGCTTGGTCCGCTCGCGTTCAAAAGTCCTTTTCCCGGAGCCGCAAGACGCGCTTTCAACCGTTCGAAGCGCGTTCCGTCGATGTTGCTTTGGTGCCCAATACCGTGCTAAGCGATTGTCGCCGCCGGCGGCAGGGCGATTGGTGGGTGCCATGATCTCCGTTGTAGTGCGGGGACTGTCCTTTCGGCTAGGAGGTCCCCGCACAAAAGCTCTCCACCGGCCGCGGCATCGCCGAACGAATCTCTTCTCCCTCAACCACGCACTCTTCGGTCCCATGACAGATCGACATGCTCCACCGTCATTCCTGTTGTTTTCGACGTTGAATACCGATACACCATGAAAATCCCGTCCTGAAAAGAACCAGAACTGACTCATAACTAACCTGACACAAAGGCAATAAAGGGAAATGCCTATAGATTGACACTTATAAGTATGTACCGTCCCGTTCCGTGAGATGTGTCTCTGAACTGTTGACCGTGCTGAAGATCGGCATACGATTTAAATGCGCAATTCTAAAACCGGAATACTTGGATGTTCCATAATCAGTATTGGAGAATCGCAATGTATGGAATAAAGCCGATTGAATGCTCGACAAATAATTAAAGCATTAACTAGGGTATCTATCGATGCCTACGTGTGCCATAACTTAAGTTATGCTCAAACCAATTATTCAAAAGAGGAAGATGTTTATAGATTCACCACGGCCTTAACGCCTTTGGAAGAGGGCCGGGCTGGTCGAGGGGCGATCGGTGGACCGAAAATTGTCGCCCCTAGGTACACACTTTCCCGTCCCAATTCAGAAGGTCACGGCGGTGGCGTACTAACTCGGGTGGACGTGCCCCAAACGGGTACTACTGGGACGAAAACGGTCAAAGGTGCTTCGGCGAGTGCAATCGAAGATACTGACTGGGCGTAACGATTTGACGAAGTGCGCAGTAGAATCGACGGAGCTATCAAAGAGTGGAAAGAGTTTCCCACGGGAGCTGGTCTAGCGTCGCTGAAATGGATGAAGAACACCGCGCTCAGCGACGTAGGTGTAAAACTGGCGGTGACTTCGGACGACAGCGGCCGCCAAGGAAACTCTGGAAACCCGACGAGGGGGAGCCGCCCCACAGGGCAAAGCAATATGGATGCAGCTATTTTTTAGAAGCGAATCAAAACTGCATGAGCGGAATTACTTGGGGATATTTCAGCAAAACTATATCGCTAAAGCACGTACCGTTGTTAGCTATAACCATGCTCTTCTCGGCCCAACAGGAAGCGTTGTAGGAGCTGAATATGCGTTATTTTCAGATGCCCGAATGGTGGTCATCGAGATTCTGCGTAAAACTAAGAAAGCCTTCAATGATGTTTCCATTGGAAGAACTGGGGACATAGTAGTTGCGGCAAAAATAGGGTCTGCTGCGGTTGACGCGGCTACAGGCATTGCAAAGGAGGAGCCTGCTTGGCATTGGAGGGGGCCGTAGTCGACTTTGGCGTGGCGGTTATTGACGCAAAGCCTGAAAAAACTGATATCTCGAAAATGGAAAGCACTTGCGGCGATGTCATGCAGGGTTTCGAAGATGCGTTGAGTGATTTGAACACCCGTTTATGTAACACAGAAGATGATCTCAATCAGAAACCTCAAAGTAACCTTGGACAAATAAATAATCATGGGTCTGACTGCGGAATCGTGTTCGAGGGCTTTGACACCATTTCTAATGATGAACTGAAAATTAAAAAAGATGGCGATGGCACTGACGATCTGACTGACAACAATGTTACCAATACAAGCTTGCCAAATATAGCGGACAAGCTTTCTGATGTAATCCCAGATTTGACGACGATAAAAGATGCGTTTCCAAAGATTATTTACCGTCCCAAATCTATTGGGCTTGGGGTGACGGGGCCTACTGCCAATTTTTGTAGCTCAATGGACAAGCAGATTAATTTTATTAAAGAACTTAGAAGCGAAACTTTGCTTGCTAAACGTAATCTAGAGCTCGCCACTGAAAACTTAAGCACACAAGATGGGTCTAATAAAGTACTCTAGAAAAAGAGCAAGAGCAAGAACATTGTGAAAATGATCCAGATAGGAAGTGGCTAGACTGCGGAAGGCTCCATAATCTGGTCAGCACTGATGTGTTTTGAAGACCAAAGGATTGCATTTATAACAGCAGTTCGA
>ERZ773067.1598-NODE-1598-length-11989-cov-2.407994_pt1 | contig 11989 bp, 11 predicted proteins | sample MGYA00580622_ERZ773067 | MGnify/ENA primary metagenome ERZ773067 (study PRJEB29015, sample SAMEA2737998) | human oral metagenome | biome: human oral; feature: human-associated habitat; material: dental | place: China | collected 2113 ...
GCTAACAAGGCTAAAGCAGCAATCGATGCGGCGACAACCAAAGCTGATGTGGCTGCAGTTGTTAAGCAGGCCCAAGCTAGCCTCAAAGATTTCAGCCCAAGTTCTGACAGTAAGTCGGATAGTAAGCTAGCAATCGATCAGGCAAGCCAAGCTAAGATTGACGCCCTCAAGGCTCGTAAGGATCTGAATGACGCGGACAAGGCTAAGGCTATTGCTCAAGTCCAAGACCTAGCTCAAAAAGCTAAGGACGCGATTGACCAAGCAAGCAGTCAAGACCAAGTCAAAGCCATCCTAGACCAAGCACTAACAGACCTTGCTGCGCTTAACCCAGCGCCAAGTCAAGTGCCATGTCCGGATTGCCAAACTCAAGCGCCATGTCCAGATTGCGATGCTAAGAAACAAGGTCTCTTACCAGCGACCGGGGAAACCAGCAACCAGACCTTCTTCTCTGCAGCAGCACTTGCTGTATTAGCAGGTCTAGGTCTAGTGGCAAGCGGCAAACGCAAGGATGAAGAAGAGCCATTGAGCTAATCTCATCAAGGCTAAGAAACCTAAAAACTGTCCTGGTGACAGCCTAACAAGAGCTTGGGATTTAATCCCAAGCTCTTGTTTTTGTCATTCATTAAAAATTCATAGTTTATTCTTGCTAAACTCCTTCCGTTTGGCGGATTTTATGATAGAATAAGAGAGTAAAGTAGTAGCATTGTCGAAAAGGAGGAAATACGATGCGGAAGAAGCAATCAATAGCGCGTCGTGGCTGGGCCATCTTAGGCCTGCTAGCCGTATTCCTATTGGGAATGGGGCAGCCAGTCTATGCCAAACCAGACTGGTCCGAGAGTGCTCCCTATATCCATTTCGTCAATTACCACTATGTGGGCAATGGGGTAGAGGGTGGCGCCCGGGATGTCATTATGGAATATTCGCCAGATGCTAACGGGATTTTCCAAATCTCTGTCCTAGAAGGGACCAACTCTAACTGTTATGTCTACCAAATTAGACAGGACGGTCTCTACGAGCTCGCGCACTTTGACACCTATAGTGATGTGGAAGACAAGCGGACCACCGATGCTGCCAAAGACGACAAGCAGGCTTTGATTCTGCCAGCGGATTTGACGGTGGGTAAGGTCTACTATACCGGCTATGATAAGTCGGTTAAGAACACGGTGGTGGCTAATCCCATGACCTATGTCATCAATGGCAAACGCTACGAGAACACCGTTAAGGTATCGCGTGAATTGCCAAATGGCACTATCTATCTCTACTATGCACCAAAAGCAGGCCTCATTGCAGTCGAAGATCAGGCAGGCAACCCTGAGTTTGTTCTGACTGAAACCTACGGCAATGTCGCCAACACCCGTTAAGTCAACTTCAAGATTCAGTTGCTCGCAACTGAATCTTTTGGTATATATAGGAAGTAAAAATTAAAGGAGTGACCTTATGACCCGACACCATACCTATCCCATGATTTGCCCTAATTGTAACCATACGCAAGATTTCCTAGCCTATGACAGCATCAATATTAGTGCCAACCCTGAACTCAAGCCCCTAGTCATGTCGACTGATCTCTTGAGTTTTCACTGCGACAATTGTGGCTATGACACCTTCGTCAACTATGGCTATCTCTACCATGACCCTAAGCGTGTCTTCATGGTCTACTATGAACCTCAGCCTGAAAAGCATGTAAAAATTGCCCATGACTTACGGACTATTTATTTCCGTGAGGAAGGCTATGTCCAACGCAAGGCGGGCTATCGTTTCCGCATTGTGCCGGAATTGCGTGATTTGTGGGAGAAGATTTTTATTTTCGAGGCGGGCTTGGATGACCGGGTGATTGAGCTCTTGAAATACTACCTCCAAGCAACCTTCCTAGAACAATATCCAAGCGCCCAAGTGGAGCGAGTGCAGTTCTATGTGGATGGGGAGACTGGGCAGAAGCAATTCATTCTTATGCATGAGGATGACATTGTAGCCTTTATTGCCTTTGATCGGGACCATTACGATTTGATCATAGAGCGTTGGGGCGACCGCATGACCCAGCACGAGTCCAACCTACAACTCATGGTCAATGCCGAGTGGGTTGAGAAGTTAGTTTCAGAAGGACAATAGGTTTATAGGTTGACATTCTACAATTGTCGTGTTATCATATAGACAAGATAAAAATATAGGAGGTCTTTACTATGACATTGAAGAAAAAATTAGCAAGTGCTTTCGTAGTCCTCTCCCTAACTGCTAGCTTAGCACCGACTGTATTGGCTCAATCCTCAGACTCAAGTGCTAGCTCAACTGCGGCAAGTGCTAACAGCAATGAGGCTAATAAGCCAAATGCAACGACCTATGACCAAGTAACTAAGACGGCAGAAGAATTCATCAAATTCTACCGCGAGGCACATCCTAAGCAAGATTTAACCACTGTTGAATTGAAGTATGATGATGACTTGAAGTTCTATGTGGTAGAATTTGAAGCAGTCGATGACGAAAATGAATACGAACTCAAGATTAACGCTGGCACAGGCGCAGAAGTTGCTAAGTCTGAACAAAGCCTGGTTAAGGCTAAACAAGGGGGCGTAGAACGTCGCGAGGAAGGTCTTAACTTAGAGAAGATGAAGGAATTCAAGGACATTAAGGCAGCTGCCGAAGCAGGGGCCGATGTTAAGGACTTGAAGTTAGATCATTGGGACTTAGACCGTGATGGGGAAGCAACCGTATGGACCCTGACCTACAAGAACGGTGACGTCGACGTTGAAGTCAAGGTAGATGCCCAATCTGGCCAAGTAGTCGGCGTAGAAGACGATCGCAAGGATGACTAATTTTAATAGCATGAGCAAGCAGGGACGTGGTCCCTGCTTTTTCTTTTTAGAGGACTTGCTTGGGGCAGGTATTTATGGTAGATTTGCCATAAAGAGTGAAGGCCATGAAGCGACAAGATGATTTACATAAGGAGAGCCTTCCTATCCAAGTTGCCTTGGATGAGGCTGATCGAGTAGCCGTCCAAACGGACACTCGACTAGACCATGAACAAGTCTTTGCCGAGCTACGTGCACGAATTGACGTTAACAAAGCATAGGCCATGTTAAACGCCCTAGAAAGGGCGTTTTTATATTGGGCAAAAGAGTTATGCTAGCAGTCGAAAATCCTCCCTTAGGACCAGTTCGACTTGATACCGGTAACCGCTTTCCTTGTTCTTGTAATAGGGATGGAATTCTGCTAGCATGAGAGTGACAAGGAGTGACTTTATGGAATTAAGCAGTATTTATCATCGTCCTGAGTCGGAGTTTGCCTATCTCTACGACCAGGAAAACATTCACCTGCGTTTGCGCAGCAAAAGAGGCGACCTAAGTAAGGTGAGAGTGGTCTTTCAAGATCCCTTCCTGACCGATCAGGAAGAGGCCAAAATGACTCGCGTGGCTCAGACTTCGATCTTCGATTTCTGGCAGGTCCAAGTGACGGTGCCATATCGCCGTATCATGTATTACTTTGTCTTGGAGGACAGTCAGGGACAGACCATGGTCTACGGCGATGATGGCTTCCATGAATCGGAGTCTGATCAGGATATCAACTTTGATTCTTTCTTCCGCTTGGCTTATCTGCATGAGAGCGAGCGGGCAAAGGTGCCGGAATGGGTCAAGTCTACTGTCTGGTATCAGATTTTCCCGGAACGCTTCAAGAATGGGCGGCCTGAACTCAGTCCTGAGCAGACCCAGCCTTGGGATGCTAAGATTAGGCCGACCTCTGAGGATTTCTTCGGCGGTGACTTAGAGGGGATTATTCAGGAGCTGGATTATCTAGCAGACTTGGGCATTACGGGGCTCTATCTCTGTCCTATCTTTGAGGCGCCGACCAACCACAAGTATGACACCATCGACTATCTCAGCGTGGACCCACACTTTGGCGATAAGGAAACCTTCAAACGCCTAGTGGAAGGCTGCCATGCCCGTGGCATTCGGGTCATGTTAGACGCCGTATTCAATCATATCGGAGCCCACTCCAAGCAATGGCAGGATGTTAGAGAGCGAGGGGCGGATTCTCCTTACACAGACTGGTTCCACATCCACAAGTATCCAGTTGTGGACCCATTGACGCCAGGGGCGGTCCACCGGGCTCAGGGCTTGAGCTATGAGATGTTCGCCTTTGAAGGTCGCATGCCTAAGCTCAACACCCAGAATCCAGAAGTTCAGCGTTACCTCTTAGACATTGCCAGCTACTGGATTCGCGAGTTCGACATTGACGGTTGGCGTCTGGATGTAGCCAATGAAATTGACCATGACTTCTGGCGGGCCTTTGCCCAGCAAGTTCGAAGCATCAAGCCGGATCTCTATATTCTGGGCGAAATCTGGCACAACTCCCAACCTTGGTTGGAGGGCGACCAATTTGATGCGGTCATGAACTACTTGGGCACCACCCAGACCACTCGGTATTTCTTAGAACATCGAGGTTCTGCCCAGAAATTAGTGGATGCGGTCTTGAGCCAGCAAATGCTCTACCGTCGTCAGCACAATGAAGTTATGTTCAACCTCTTGGATTCCCATGATACCTGGCGCATTCTCAGCCTAGCCAAGGGCAATAAGGACCGGGTCAAGGCGGCCCTGGCCTTCAACTTCTTGCAGTTGGGCAGTCCCTGCCTCTACTATGGCACCGAATATGGCTTAGATGGCGACCACGATCCTGGTTGCCGCAAGGTCATGCCATGGGATCCGGCTCAGCAGGACCAAGACATGCATGCTTTTGTTAAGGCTCTGATTGCCTTACGTCACCGCTACAATGACTGGATTATTCAAGGGCAAATTGACTATGAGGCCCTGGACAATGGGGTCAAGATTAGCCTGACCCACCAGGGCTCACGTTTGCTGGCCTACTTCAACCATGAGGGAAGTGTAAAATTCGACCAGCCGGCTAAGCTCTGTCTGGCTAATGGTTACCAAGACAACTGTCTGGGACCTGATGGTCTCATCATCTATGAGGAGGAAGTATAATGGCACATGATACAACTTATGATTTACGTCGCAGCGTCATTTATTGCGTCTATGTTCGCAACTTCAGCCAGGAAGGGACCTTTGCGGGGGTCATTCCCCAACTGGACCGGCTTAAGGCCCTAGGCGTGGACTATATTTGGCTAATGCCCATTCATCCGATAGGGGTGGATAAACGCAAGGGCCGTCTGGGTTCGCCTTATGCCATTCAAGACTACCGGGCAGTTAACCCCGAGTACGGGACTCTGACTGACTTCGAGGCCCTCTGCCATGCCATCCATGAGCGGGGCATGAAGGTCATGATTGACGTGGTCTATAACCACACGTCACCTGACTCTGTCTTGGTCAAGACTCATCCCGAATGGTTCTACTATAAGTCTGATGGCAAACGTGGTAACCGGGTAGGGGAGTGGACGGACATTGTGGACTTAGACTACCAAGACCATGGCCTCTGGGACTACCAAATTGAAAGTCTCCAATACTGGGCCCATTACGTGGACGGCTACCGTTGTGATGTAGCTTCCATGGTGCCCGTTGACTTTTGGCGGGAAGCCCGCAAGGCCGTGGCTCAGGTCAAGGAGGACTTCGTCTGGTTGGCTGAGTCTGTCCATGCGGAATTCGTTAAGTCTCTGCGCCAGGAAGGGGTAGAAGCTGCTAGCGACAGCCAACTCTATGAGGCCTTTGACCTGACCTATGATTATGACATTTGGACAGCCTATGAGCGCTATGTCCGCGGGGAAATCCCTCTGGACTGGTATCTGGAGCGCCTGTCCCTACAGGATATGATTTATCCTGACAACTATGTCAAGTTGCGTAATCTGGAGAACCATGACCAGCCACGCTTTGCTAGCGTCATGCCAGAGGGCGCTTCACTACGTCACTGGTTGACCTTCAGCTTAATGCAGCGGGGAACTAGTCTGATTCATAACGGTCAGGAAATTGGCGCCAGCCATCTGCCTAATCTCTTCGACCGGGATCCTATTGACTGGCAAGGAGGGCAGGAAGACTTAAGCGACTGCCTAAGCCGTCTGATTGAGATTAAGAAGTCGGCCATGCCAGTCCAAGGGGCTTATGACTTGGTGGGGGACAGCGACTTAGACCTGGTGAAAATCTCCTACAAGCATGCAGTCTCCCAAGACCTAGCCTTGTTGGCGCTGGTCTCCCTCAAGGGCAAGTCAGGCGACCTAGCGGTGGACCTGCCAGACGGAGACTATGTCAATGCCTTGACTGCAAAATCTGTGACCGTCAAGGAGGGCAAGTTGACCGTGGCAGAGGACCCGATTGTGATTATCTTATAATAGGAAAGAGTCAAGCGAGAATGGCCTCGCTTGGCTCTTTATTTAGTAGGATTAAGGCATCAAATTAGCCATAAAATAGGAGTATTTACAAGCTAAGACTGGTCATATTTTCATGATATAAGTTGTTATCGGTAACACCGTAATTTAACTTGAAAGCCGTTTCGTTTTATTGCATAATAAACTTGTAACGTTTGACGAAAGCGTCAACATACTATCTTTAAGGAGGATTTCGTAATGAAATTTAACTGGAAAAAACTTGCAATCGGGACTATGTCTGCAGCTATGGCTTTAGCAGCATTCCCATTCGGCGCAGTGAAAGTTGCGACTGCCCAAGAAGCTAAATTGGTGATCTCTGGTGGGGGCTTAACTGACTACCTCAAAGCAAACATCAAAGACTTCGAAGAGAAAAACAACGTGAAGGTTGAAATCTCTGACAACACTGACATGTTCGGTATGTTAGATGCTTTAGCTTTAGACGGCCCTGCTGGGAACGGTGCAGACGTTTATATCGCACCTAACGACCGTGTAGGTGCTTTAGCAAAAGCTGGTCACTTATCAGAAGTGAAATTATTAGACGACGCTAAGTACGATGACAAAGACAAACAAGGTGTATCCATCGACGGTAAAGTATACGGTGCGCCATCTGTTATCGAAACCATCATCATGTACTACAACAAAGACTTATTGAAAGAAGCGCCAAAATCTTTCGATGACTTAATGGCTTTATCTAAAGACGACAAGTACAAGTTCGACGGTGAAGAAGGTAAGAACGTTGCCTTCCTCGGTCAATTGACTAACTTCTACTTCAGCTACGGTATCTTAGCTGGTTACGGCGGTTATGTATTCGGCCAAAACGGTACAGATCCTAAAGACATCGGTTTGAACAACGACAAGTCTGTTGAAGCCATCAACTACATCAGCGACTGGTACAAGAATGTATGGCCAAAAGGGATGTTAGACGTTAAGTCTTCTTACGACTTCATGAAACAATCCTTCATCGAAGGTAAGACTGCTGCTATCATCACTGGTCCTTGGGAAGCTAAAGCTTTGAAAGATGCTAAAGTTAACTTAGGTGCTGCTAAATTACCTTCATTACCTGGCGGTAAAGAGTACAAACCATTTGCCGGCGGTAAAGCATGGGTTATCTCTGAATACTCAGAAAACAAAGAATTGGCTCAAAAATTCTTAGACTGGGCATCTTCTGAAGAACAACAAAACAAATTGTACAAAGGCTTCGGCGAAGTTCCTGCTAACCACGTAGCACGTGAAGCAGCAGCTAAAGACGATAACGAAATCACTAAAGCGGTAATCGACACCTTCGCTAACGCAGTTCCAATGCCAAACATCCCACAAATGGCTGAAGTATGGGCAGGTGCTGAAAACTTAATCTTCGATGCAGCTTCAGGTAACAAGACTGCTAAAGAAGCAGCTGACGCAGCGGTAGAATTGATCAAACAAGCGATCGAACAAAAACACGGCGAATAAGCTGACAACTATTCACTCAAGCTGAATGACCTGGTAGCCATCGGCTACCAGGTCTTTTTGCAAGAGGAGCGCAACTATTAGTATATTGAAATGGAGGTATTATTATGGCAGACACGGTTGCACCGCGTCAAGATGAGCGTAAAGCCATGAGCCTGTCTCTGATTCCTGGTCTGGGACAATTCTATAATGGCCAAACCCTCAAAGGGATTATCTTCCTGGCTTTGACTGCACTCTTTATCTTTGAAATGTTTACCTTCGGTTATGCCGCCCTGGTGGGCTTTGTGACCTTGGGTTCTGTTCCTAAGCAAGACCACTCCCTCTTCCTCTTAATTCGTGGGAGCTTGCAAATCATCATTACCATTATCTTCTTGGCCTTCTATGGGGCTAACATCTTAGACGCACGTTCCATCGCTCGCAAGATTAACAAGGGCGAGAAAATCTCTAAGACCTTGAAGGAAATGCTTCACAACATCTATACAGATGGTTTCCCTTATCTCTTAATTATTCCATCTTATATCTTTATGGCCTTTGCCATTGTCTTCCCAGTATTGGTGACGGTATGTACAGCCTTTATTAACTATGACTTCAAACACACGCCACCTGCTAAACTCTTAGACTGGGTAGGGATGGAGAACTTCTGGAACATCTTCAACCTCTCAACCTTCCGTGATGCCTTCATGGCGGTCTTCACTTGGACCTTGGTATGGACCATCTGTGCGACCACCTTACAAATTGTCATTGGGGTCTTCACTGCCATTGTGGCTCACCAACCCTTTATCAAGGGCAAACGTATCTTCGGGGTTATCTTCCTCTTGCCTTGGGCGGTACCAGCCTTCATTACCATCATGACCTTCTCTAACATGTTCAATGACTCTATCGGGGCCATTAACACTCAGGTTATTCCATTCTTGAACCACTTGATTCCATTTGTGGATCTACCATCCGTGGCTTGGAAGACCGATCCAAACTGGACCAAGGTAGCCATTATCATGATTCAAGCTTGGTTAGGTTTCCCATATGTCTATGTTATGACCACTTCTATCCTGCAATCTATTCCTGAAACCCTCTATGAGGCAGCGAAAATTGATGGGGCAGGGGCAGTCAAACGCTTCACCGCCATCACCTTACCGGTTATCTTGTCGGTGGCAGCACCAATCTTCATGACCCAATACACCTTCAACTTCAACAACTTCTCCATGATCTACCTCTTCAACGATGGGGGTCCAGGTTCTGTTGGGGGCGGTGCCGGGTCAACCGACATCTTGATTTCTTGGATCTATAAGATTACCACCGGCCAATCACCACAGTTCTCCATTGCGGCGGCCTTGACCTTGATCATCTCCTTGATCATCATCTCGGTATCCTTATTCGTCTTCAAGAAGACCAACGCCTTTAACATTGAGGAGGCCTAATCATGAAAAATTTGACTAAATCAGCGAAATTTTCCCGTTATGTAGGCCAATTCCTGACCTACTTCTACATGGTTGTCCTCTCCATCGTCATTATTTACCCGCTCTTAATCACCGTAAGTTCGGCCTTTAAGGCAGGGAACGTGACCGCCTTCTCCCTAGACTTGGGGATGCAATGGTCCTTGGACAACTTCACCCGTCTCTTCAACGAGACCAAGTACCTATCTTGGTACCGTAACACCTTGTTCGTCGCGACGACTACCATGGTGGTGCAAGTCTTCGTTGTCACCTTGGCAGGTTATGCTTACAGCCGTTACAACTTCATGGGCCGTAAGAAATCCTTGCTCTTCTTCTTAATCGTGCAAATGGTGCCAACCATGGCTGCCTTGACTGCCTTCTATGTTATGGCTGTCTTATTGAACGCCCTCAACCAATTCTGGTTCCTCTCTCTGATCTACATCGGCGGTGGGATTCCAATGAACACCTGGTTGATGAAGGGTTACTTCGATACCGTGCCTTACGACTTGGATGAATCTGCTAACCTTGACGGGGCAGGCCACTTCCGAATCTTCTGGCAAATCGTCTTGCCATTGGTACGTCCAATGATCGCGGTTCAAGCCCTCTGGGCCTTCATGGGACCATTCGGGGACTACCTCTTGGCTAAGTTCTTGCTGCGTAAGGAAGAGTCTTATACTGTCGCAGCCGGTCTGCAAACTCTGATTGCCGACCAACGTAACCAACGGGTTGCGCTCTTCGCGGCCGGTGCGATCTTAATCGCCGTGCCAATCTCAGCCCTCTTCTTCATGTTACAGAAGAACTTCGTGACTGGTTTGGTCAACGGGGGGACCAAGGGCTAATCTTAGCACTTTATGGGGCAGGAAGCTTTTCCTGTCCTTTTTGTTTAGAGGGGGAAGTCTTCCCTCATGACCTCTCGGCCTGGTTTTCCAGCGGGTGCCTTTATGGTATACTAGAGAGGTAGAATTCAATGAAAGTAGGAACCCGCATGTCCACAAAAGCATTTCCCCTTAATTACTTTGCCGCCATGGCAGGGCCAGTCTCGGCCTTCAAGGAGCGGCAACCCCTCAAATTCAGACAGACTCTAGCTGTGATTTTCTTAATTATTAGCGTCATGATTCTGCCCATTGCGGTTAAAATTGGCCAGCTCAAGATTGTCAGTTTGGAGCAATTTGCTTCCCAGTCTATGGCCTTGCTAGACGACCAAGTAGCGGAGCAACTGTCTCATTATGCGACAGGCCCCCAAGGCCAGCTGGTCATGCCTAGCCAAGACATCAGTCTGCGTGACGATGACCAAGGCCGTGTCATACTCATGGCTAAAGATGATAGCCAACAGCTAGAAGCCAGCCTGTCAGGCAAGGCAGGGGTAGCCTTCACACCTGAACGTTTCGTGGTGACGGCGGCAGGCAATCGCTTCTTGTCCCAGCCTTATGACCCAGAAGCTGACTTTAGACCGGCTACTAGCGCCGATAGTCTCAACCGGCTCCTATCTGGCCAGTGGTTCCAAAATAATCGCCTAGCCGTTATTCTGACCATCTTGATTAACTCCTGGCTCTTGCTAGCGGTCAGCTTCCTGATCATGCTCTTTGGTGTGGCGGGCTTCCTGTCCTTTATGAAATTCACGGATATCTTCTCCATTAAGTCTTATGGCCAGGCCTTCCGGGTCTGCCTCAACTGCTTCGGTTGGCCAACCTTGGTGGCCGTCCTGGTAGGCTTTGTGACGGGCAACCCGGCCCATGTCCTAACTGGATTGGGCATTGCCTTTATGGCTATGATTATGTGGGTTTACTGGGCGACGCATTTCCAAGATGCCTATGTAGAAGCCAAGTTGGCGGCCCAGGAGGATAAGTAGATGCGGATTCTGCTGGATGGGGATGCCTGTCCTGTTAAGACCGAGGCCATTAGCCTAGCCGCCAAATGGGACTTGCCCGTCATCATCGTGGCCTCCTATAACCATGTCAGCAAGACCGATTATCCGGCCCATGTCCAGACGGTTTATGTGGAGCGGGGCGCCGACCAGGCCGACTATAAGATTGTGGCCTTAGTCCAAGCAGGCGATATTGTGGTCACCCAGGACTATGGTCTGGCGACTATTCTCCTTAACAAGGCCATTGTCTTACATCACATGGGCTGGCGCTACCGGCCAGAAGCCATGGACCAGCTCCTGACCCAACGTTATATGGGCCAGGTCAGCCGGCGCAAGACGGGACGCTACGGAGGCAAGGGGCCCAAGCCCTTTAGTCGCCAGGACCGGGAGCATTTCTCGGCCTCGCTAGAAGCCATCATTAGACAAGAAAAGCATCAAGAAAAGGGAGCCGGCCAGTGAGCTTGCTCCCTTTTGCTATATAAAAAGTCAAGCCCCACTTGCTTAAGACTAGCAAGTGGGGCCTGTGCTTTAGTTGGCTTCATCAATTTGAATAACGGTCACGCCGGCATCTTCGATTTCCTTGAGGCGGGCAGGGTCGCCATAGGTGTCGGTGATCAGGATGTCAATCTTTTGAATGCCGGCTACCTGGAAGTTGGAGGTGACCCCAATCTTGCGGTAGTCAGCCACCACGATGACCAGGCCGTGGGAGTTCTGGACCATGAGTTGGTTGACCTTGGACTCGCGGAAGTCGCCGGTGGTAATGCCGACCTGGGCGTTGATGCCCGAGCAGCCCATAATGCAGATATTGGCATTGATATGGCGCAGGGAATCAGCTGCCAGTTCGCCCACCAGGGCCGCCTTAGGAAAATGGATCTCGCCCCCTGACAGGATAATGGTCGAACTTGGATGCATTTCCTGTTCGCTCATGCGCAGGTTGTTGGTAACGAC
>ERZ773067.1599-NODE-1599-length-11986-cov-4.434917_pt1 | contig 11986 bp, 13 predicted proteins | sample MGYA00580622_ERZ773067 | MGnify/ENA primary metagenome ERZ773067 (study PRJEB29015, sample SAMEA2737998) | human oral metagenome | biome: human oral; feature: human-associated habitat; material: dental | place: China | collected 2113 ...
GGGTGGTCTCATAGACCTCGCGGCAGTGATCGCTCACGCTCTTATAATAAAAGGCTCTGTCACAACAAATGGTTGATTTTTGACGAGAAATAGCGTATAATAATAGTAAGAAACAGTACCACCGAAGGAGGTAATTGGATATGCCTACTATCAAAGACGCATTAGATATTATCGGTAAGTTGACTGTCGCAGAGCAGGAAAGCCTTAAAACAATGCTTTTAAGTCCTGCCTTTGTAAAGTCTTTGAATATTGAAGATTTCGTAGCAAAGGAACGCTTTGCAAATGGTCGTGTATGCCCTCTTTGTGGCTGTATCCATGTGGTTCGCAATGGTCATCGTAAAGATGGCACACAGCGATATGTATGTAAGGATTGTGGCAAGTCCTTCGTGATTGCTACGAACTCCATTGTGTCTGGTACAAGAAAAGACTTGTCCGTGTGGGAGCAGTACATTGATTGTATGATGAATGGCTTATCCATTCGTAAGACTGCTGTTGCTTGTGGGATTCACAGAAACACCGCATTCCTTTGGAGACACAAGATTTTGGATGCACTTCAGAATATGGCAGACGATGTTACCCTTGACGGCATTATTGAGGCTGACGAAACTTTTTTCGCCATCTCGTACAAGGGCAATCATAGCAAGAGTAAGACATTTGCTATGCCACGCAAGGCTCATAAGCGTGGTCATTCTACACATATCAGAGGCTTGTCCCAAGAAAAGGTATGTGTTCCTTGTGCGGTTAATAGGAATGGCTTGTCTATCTCCAAGATTACGAATACTGGTAGAGTTTCTACAAGAGATTTACATCATATTTATGATGGTAGGATTAAGACCAATTCCACTCTTGTTACGGACAAGATGAACTCCTATGTGAGATTTACAAATGCCAATGGCATTGACCTTGTGCAGTTAAAGACTGGCAAAGCCAAGAAAGGCATTTATAATATCCAACATATCAATAGCTACCATAGCCAGCTAAAGAGGTTTATGCGTGGCTTTAACGGTGTTTCTACCAAGTATCTGAACAACTATCTTGTGTGGAATAACCTTGTAAATTACGCCAAAGAAAGCGACATAGAGAAAAGGAACATCTTCTTAACTTTCGTTTTGGCAACATTGAAAACTGCTAAATGCAGAGATTTATCAAACAGACCAGCAGTTCCTCTGGTCGCCTAATTAGAATTTGTGGAGATGATAAGATGGTCAATATAACAGATGTAAAACAGATTCTTCAATTTGCAATAGATGCGGAGATTAAAGTCTTTCTTGATGGTGGCTGGGGTGTAGATGCTCTTCTTGGATATCAGTCAAGAGCCCATAATGATATTGACATTTTTGTAGAAAAGAACGATTATCAGAACTTTATAGAAATAATGAAAGCTAATGGCTTTTATGAGATTAAGATGGAATATACAACATTGAACCATACTGTATGGGAAGATTTGAAAAACAGAATTATTGATTTGCATTGTTTTGAATATACGGACGAAGGTGAAATTCTTTATGATGGGGATTGTTTTCCGGTAGAAACTTTTTCGGGTAAAGGAAGAATTGAGGAAATAGAGGTTTCCTGTATTGAACCATATAGTCAAGTAATGTTCCATCTGGGATACGAGTTTGATGAAAATGATGCACATGATGTGAAGTTATTGTGTGAGACATTTCATATCGAAATTCCAAATGAGTATAGATAACTGCAAATAACAGTTTGTAGGGGAGTTCTGATACTCCCCTATAAAAATGGCTATTTATCAACTGTTTGTTGTGACATAGCCTAAAATATATGCTATATGGTCGTATTAGCCGCATTGAACTTGACAATTAGTGAGTACTATCCTATGCTTTAGAAAAGCAACAGACAAAGCGCAATACAAATTCCTTTGAATTTGTATTTTTTTTGCCAGATATATTAGTTGTAGCTAAGAAAAGAAAGGTGAAACGAACCATGCGAATCAAACGTATCTTCGCCATCCTATTTTTGGCGTTCGGTATTCTGCTCTTTTTGACACCCGGTACATTGGCGCCGGTTTGCCCGATTATGCCTGACGGCAGCCATATGAAGTGCCACTGGATGGATGTTGCGGAGCAGGGGCTCGGTGCGGTGATTGCCTTCGGCGGCGTACTGGCGCTGCTTTTCCCGGAGAAGCTCGGTGCGGGCATCGCAGCCATGAATCTGGGGCTCGGCGTGCTGAGTTTTCTGTTCGCAAAGAGCTTAATCGGCGGCTGCAAAATGCACGATATGGCCTGCAATCTCTACACGAGACCCATGGTGTATTTCCTGTCGGTCCTGCTCATCTCGGTGAGCGCGGTATATCTTTTGCTTGCCCTGCGCGGAGAAACGGCCCATGGAAGAACTTAAAGCAGAGGGGATTTGTAAGCGTTTTCTCCGGGGCAGTCGAAGCGTAGAGGCGCTTCGGAATGCCGAAATCAACCTGAAACGCGGCGAACTTGTATTTTTGGTCGGCGCTTCGGGCAGCGGAAAAACGACCCTGCTCAAAATTCTTGCGGGACTTCTTAAGGCAGATGCGGGGCGGATTATTTACGGCACGCGGGATGCCGGAGCATTTTCGGAGGACGCTTGGTGTGAATTCAGACGCACGGAACTCGCATATCTGCCGCAACAGCTTGGGCTTTTGACAGCCTTGACAGCAGCGCAGAATGTGGCGTTACCTGCCATGCTGCACAGTCGGGAACGGCGTACGGCGGAAGTTTACGGGAGAGCGAGTGCCCTGCTTGACAAGGTCGGCGCACTTTCGTTAAAGGATGCTTATCCCGCAGAGCTTTCCGGCGGAGAAACGAAGCGTGTGTTACTCGCGCGGGCGCTTATGACGGAACCTAAGTTTTTGCTTGCGGACGAACCGACCGCTGATTTGGATCCGAAGAGTGCGGCGGATTTTATCGAGCTCTTTTCGGAGCTCCGCACGAACGGCTGCGGCGTCCTGGCGGTGACACATGAACATGCCCATCTGCAGCGCGCGGACCGCGTGCTGGAACTCGAAGAGGGGCGTGTGCGTGCTTTTGAGGAGGCGCGAGAAACGCTCGCGCAAGGATACGGGAAGGGGTAAGAAATGATGCTTCAAGGAAAGAAGGGGATTCGCGGGCTCGCGGCATTCTTGGCGGCGCTTTGCATGGCGCTGTTTCTGATTGTTCCGGCCTATGCCGAGACCAAGTATGCCAACTGGCAGGAAGTCGCGTCCACCATGGGCACGGTCCTGGACGGCGCGGTAGAGGCTTACGGTGCGGGCGGTGAAGAGGCCGGTAAGAAAGCGACCGAGCAGGTCAATGTTGCCTACTATAAGTTCTACGAGAAACTCGGCTTTGAAAAGACAGTTATGGCTTCGATCTCGGGAAGCCGCGGCTCCGATGTGGAGCACCAGTTCTATCTGGTGAAAAAAGTGATTCGAGACGGCGGCAGTCAGGAGGAGTTAAAGAGCAGCGTCGAGACCTTAAAGAGCATGCTCACCGAGGATGCCGTCACCCTGGACGGCGGCAAAGCAGCGGCGCAGGGAAGCGGCGGTGACACGGCGGAGCAGCAAAAGAGCGGGGCGGCCTGGCAGACCTTTCTCGCGGTGCTTGGTCTTACGCTTCGAGAGGGACTTGAGGCCATTCTGGTCATTGCGGCGATTATCGCCTATCTTGTCAAGACAAACAGTCGGAAGTATTTGGCTTCTGTATACATCGGCGCCGGGCTCGGCGTGCTGTTCAGCGTTGTGCTGGCAATGATTTTCAACGGGATTGCGGCGAGCCTCGGCGATGCGCAGTCCGGCGCGGGGCAGGAAATTTTCGAGGGTGTCACGATGTTCCTCGCAGTCATCGTCCTCTTCTATGTGAGCAACTGGATGCTCTCGAAGGCTGAGGCGGAGACTTGGAACAGGTACATCAAGGACAAGGTACAGCAGAGCATCGACAAGGGCAGCATGTACACGCTTTCCTTCTCGGCCTTCCTCGCGGTTGCGCGTGAGGGCGCGGAGCTCATCATGTTTTTCCAGGGTATGCGCGCGAATATCACGAACAACCCGCAGATGCTCTGGGCGGGGTTGGCGCTTGCGGTTGTGATACTCGTAATCGTCTACTTCGCGATTACAAAGCTCTCGGTGCGCTTGCCCTTAAAGCCCTTCTTCACCTTTACGAGTGTGCTCATGTTCATCCTCTGCATTTCCTTTGTCGGCAAGGGTGTCTATGAGCTTCAGGAGGCGGATGTGATTGGCAGAACCGTCATCCCGTGGATGAACGGCTTCCAATTTGAGCTTCTCGGCATTTACGATCGCTACGAGAATCTCATTCCTCAGCTTATTCTGCTGGCATTGACGATATTCACCTATCGTTACCAGCTGGGTAAAAATAAAACACAGAAACAGGGAGGTAAAGAGTCATGATGAAGAGAAGTTTGGCACTTTCGATGCTGATTGCGGCTGTTGCGCTGAGTGCGTGCGGCGGCAGCAAGAGCGCGGAAACCACGGCTGCGAGCAGCGCTGCGGAAAGCGGCGCAGAGACCACGGCTGCTATGGGCGAGACCAAGATGGAGGAGACCAAGGCAGAGGCAAAGGCTCCGGGCGAAGACGCGGGCTTTGAGGAGTTCCCGATCGGTGACGACCAGGAGGTCGGTCCGCTGATTATCTCGGGTGTTTACTTCCAGCCGGTCGACATGGAGCCGGCAGGCAACTCGCTCTCGAAGGCGGATTCCGATTGCCACATCGAGGCGGATATCACGGCGAGCCAGGAGGGTACGACCCTCGGCTACGGCAAGGGTGATTTTGTTCCGTGGCTGCAGGTTAAGGCTATTATCCAGAAGAAGGGTTCCGACAAGGAACCGACCGAGGTCGCTTTCATGCCGATGAACGCTTCCGACGGCCCGCACTACGGTGCGAACTTCAAGTTCCCGGAAGGCGTCGGCGTCTATGACGTCAAGTTCGTTGTGAGCGCACCGGGCAATGACTATCTGCTCCACGTCGACAAGGAGACCGGTGTTACGGGTCGCTTCTGGACCGAGCCGCTGGTTGCGGAGTGGCCGGATTTCGAGTGGAACGGACCGCAGTGGTAAAAAGAACGCTTTGACTTCAGTACGGGCGGAGGGGCAACCCTTCGCCTGTATTGCCGTGTATAACACTTGAGAGGGAAGGTGATTCTATCCTAAAGTTGTTTGTCAAAATCATGGAGGGCGGAATTGCGTTTTCGGTCACCATGGGTCTTTTGTTTTCCTTGTTGCGCTATGAGGAGAGAGCCAAACGCGTTCGCATCATAGGCTTTTCCGTAATCGGCGGCTTTCTCGCGGCGGCGCTCTCAGCGTATTTGCGCTCGATACCGAATTTTCTGAACCGGACCGCCTTAAACTTCTATAGCATGCTGCCCGTTGTCGGTAGCATGTTGCTGTTACTCTTGCTTATTCTGTTCGGTTCCTATCTTCGAAAAAAACAGCGGACGGTTTACGAAATCTTACTGAGTCTCGCTGTGGTCCTATATAGTCTCGCCTCGTTTTTCTCCTACCTTCCGCTGATCATGACCAATGTGAGCAGCTTTGTGAGCTACGGAGAGAGCGCTGTCAGCACGGCGGTTTTGTTCCGTGTCATAGGCTACAGCCTGGCGATTCTCGTTATGTTGCTCTCGGGAATTGCTGCGTTTCGCTGCGGTCTCTGCCTCGGGGAACGGGAACTTGATTTGTTGTTGCCGCCGGTACTCTTGCTCCGCGGTATCTCGCAGGCCGCACTCATTCTGCAGCGGCTTTATTCGCTGCGGATTATTCCGCGCAATCCGAAGTTTTTTGAATGGCTCAGCTTTGTGATCAATCACAGCCTCGTTTTCGACGCACTTCTGTTTGCCCTGCTGCTTGTGATACCGCTGATCCTCCTGTTGCGGCACCTGAGGGTAACGGAGAGCTATCGCAATCGGGCGGAACTCAGAAAGCTGAAGGCGGGGCACCGCCGCGTGCGCCACTGGGCCGCATTTTTTGCCCTGCTTCTTGCGCTTGATCTCTCGAGCATCACGGCGCTCAAGTCCTATGCGGGGCGGGAAATTCCGCTCTCTGCGCCGGAGGATTACGCGATTGAGGACGGGCGCATTGTCGTGCCGCTTGAGAGCCTGCAGGATGAGCATCTGCACCGCTATGAGTACACCGCGAAGGACGGCATCAAGATGCGCTTTATTCTGATTAAAAAATCACAGAGCGCTTACGGTGTGGGCCTCGATGCCTGCGAAATTTGCGGGCCGACCGGCTACTTTGAGCGGAAGAACGAGGTGGTCTGCAAGCTCTGCGATGTCGTGATGAACAAGGGCACCATAGGCTTTTCCGGCGGATGCAATCCCATTCCCTTCCCCTATCTGGTGCACGATCAAAAGATATACATAGAGACGGCCGATCTTGACAAGCTGTCCTATGTATTCAAGTAAAGGGGGCGCTATGTTTTTACGCATGGTATTGGGCGCCGTATTCCGGCAAAAGAGCAAGATGTTCATGATTGCGTTTACCGTTGCGCTCGGCGTGAGTCTTTCGACCGCAATGCTGAACACCATGCTCGGTGTCGGCGATAAGGTAAACCAGGAATTAAAGACCTACGGCGCGAACATCAATGTCGTGCCGAAGGATGCATCCTTGCTCGGCGATCTCTACGGCATCGGCGAAGAGGCAGATGCGGAGCGGAGCTATCTCGACGAGTCGAAGCTCGGGAATATCAAGACCATATTTTGGGCCTTTAACATTGTCGATTACACCCCCTATTTCAACACAACGGTGCAGGTGAACGGCAATGCCGAGAATACAAGACTGGTCGGTACCTGGGTCAAACATCACATGGACTTGCCGACAGGTGAATCCGTGGACACCGGTATGCAGCATTTAAAGAACTGGTGGGAGATGAACGGCGAGTGGCTTGACGAGACAGATTCGGACGGCGTGATGGTCGGATCGATTTATGCGCTTCGAAACAATTTATCCGTCGGCGATAAACTGGAGCTAAAAAGCAATCAACTGACAAAGACCATGGTGGTCAGAGGCATTTTCAATTCCGGAAGCGACGAGGACCAGTATATCTACTGCCTGCTCCCGGTCGCCCAGGCGTTTGCGGGCAAGGAGAATGTGGTGAGCAGCATCGAAGTCTCGGCGCTCACAACCCCGGACAATGAGCTCGCCAGAAAGGCTGCGCAGAATCCGCTGAGCCTTACGGTCAAAGAGTGGGAAGTCTGGTACTGCACGGCCTATGTGAGTTCCATCTGCTATCAGATTCAGGAAGTCATTCCGGATTCGGTCGCGAAGCCCATACGTCAGGTTGCGGAATCCGAGGGCGATATCTTGAATAAGACGACGCTCCTCATGGTACTGATTACGGTGCTCAGCTTACTCGGTTCGGCACTCGGCATCTCAAATCTTGTGACGGCTGCCGTCATGGAGCGGCGCACGGAGATAGGTCTCGAGAAGGCGGTCGGTGCGAGCAACGGGCGTATCATCGGCACCATACTCACGGAAATTATGCTGACCGGCGTGATCGGCGGCGTGGCCGGTTATTTCGTGGGCCTCATGCTGACCCAGCTGATTGGCTTCGGCGTCTTTGGCTCGGCCATTCCGCCGGCAGCCATGGTAATTCCGATTGTCGCCCTGCTGATCTTCTTTGTGACCTTGCTCGGCAGCATACCGGCCATACGCTACCTGCTGCATCTGAATCCGACGGAGGTTCTGCATGGAAAATAAAGAGAAACAGCCGCGGGAGCGGAAAATGAGCCGCCGCCGCATGTACTTTCACATGGTGATGGCCTCGCTGGCCAGACGGCGTTCTCGCATGATTACGGCACTCCTCGCGATTGCGATGGGGGCCACGGTGCTCTCGGGACTCGTGACCATCTACTATGACATCCCGCGCCAGATGGGCAAGGAGTTTCGTTCCTACGGTGCGAATCTACTGATTATGCCGACAGAGTCGGGCGGCTCTCTCAGCGAGGCGCAGGTCAAAGAAGTTCGGGACACCATACCGGCGGATAAATTGGTCGGAATGGCCCCCTACCTCTACCAAAACGCTAAAGTGCGCGAACAGCCCTATCTGCTCGCAGGCACGGATCTTGCGGGCGCAAAGCAAAACAGTCCCTACTGGCTGATTCACGGAAACTGGCCGGAAAAGTCGAGGGAAGTCCTGCTCGGCCATGAGATCGCAAAGACACTGAAACTGAATATCGGTGACAAGTTCACGGTGAACACCTCAAAGGGGGACGGTCAGGAGACCGCGACCGATTTCTTTGTCTCCGGAACCGTGACAACCGGCGGGAAGGAAGAAGAGCTCATTTTTATGAGCATGGAAGATTTGACCGGCATCATCGGCAATCAGGGACCGGATGTCATTGAATGCAGCGTCGAGATGGAGCAGGCGGAATTGAATCAGCTGGTGCAGAAAATCGCCGCCGCAGATTCAAATCTGCTGCCGCAGGCGGTAAAACGTGTCACGGCTTCCCAGGATACGGTCCTCAAAAAATTGCAGGCCTTGGTCTGGATTGTCACGGTGATTGTCCTCTGCATCATGATGATATGTGTTTCGACGACGATGATGGCTGTTGTGACCGAGAGGAGGAAGGAAATCGGCTTAAAAAAGGCGCTCGGCGCATCGAACGAGAGTGTGGTCAAAGACTTTCTCGGTGAAGGTGCCATGCTCGGTGTACTCGGCGGTGCGCTCGGCGCGGGACTCGGTTATCTCTTTGCGCTTCGCGTGAGCCTGAGCGTCTTTTCGCGTACGGTACACTTTCTCTTTGCGCTGGTGCCGATCACCATACTGGTATCCGCCCTCATTGCGGTGGTTGCCTGCCTGATTCCGGTCAGAAAGACCGTGGAAATCGATCCGGCGCTCGTGCTGCGCGGTGAATAAGTGAGTGGGAGAAGAGAAGATGGATATTTTAAGCTTGCGTAATGTCTCCAAAATCTACGGGGAGTTAAAGGCCCTCGATCAAATCAATCTGACGGTTGAAAAAGGCGAGTGGATTGCAATCATGGGTCCCTCCGGCAGCGGAAAAACGACCATGATGAATATTATAGGCTGCATGGATAAGCCTTCGCTCGGCGAGGTGATTCTGGACGGAACCGACATCACCAAGCGGAGCCAGAAGGAACTGACCGAGGTGCGGCGCGACAAAATAGGCCTTGTGTTTCAGCAGTTCCACCTTGTGAACTACCTGACCGCGCTCGAAAATGTTATGATGGCACAGTACTATCACTCGATGCCGGATGAAGAGGAGGCCATGGAAGCGCTCCGGGAGGTGGGGCTCGCGGACCGCGCAAAGCATCTGCCGAACCAGCTCTCGGGCGGTGAGCAGCAGCGTGTCTGCATTGCCCGCGCGCTGATTAATCACCCGGCGTTACTCCTCGCCGATGAGCCGACCGGAAACCTCGATGAGAAGAACGAATATCTCGTCATGGATATTTTCGAGAAGCTTCACAATGCGGGGAGCTCCATCATCGTTGTGACGCATGACCCGGAGGTCGGAGACGAGGCGGAGCGGATGATTGTACTGGAGCACGGACGCATTGCCCGCGAGGAGAAGAAAAAGCGGCAGAGACCGGTCATCGCGGAATAAAGGAGGAAGGTAAAGATGAAGAAGAGAATCGCACTGCTTGCGGCATTTATGCTGCTCAGCCTTGCGGCCTGCGGCAAGAAAGAGGGCGCGGAGAGCAAGACCCCGGAGAGCAAGGCCGCGCAGGGCTACAAGGACGGAACCTACAGCGGAGAGGCCGAGGTCAAGGAAGTCGGCGGAACCATAAAACTCAACATCACGGTCTCGGGCGGCAAAATCACGACTGTGGATATGCAGAACCTGGACCGCGAGGGCAAGGAAAAGGGAGAGGACTACGGAAAGAGCGAGCCTCTGAATCAGGGACTCTACAGCATTGCACAGAATTCGATTCTGGGAACCGATAAGCTCCCGGGCCTTCTTGTCGAGAGCCAGGATCCGGACAGCATAGATGCCGTGAGCGGCGCGACGCTCTCCCGCGAAGCCTTTGTTCAGGCTGCCAAGGCTGCGCTGGACGGCGCAAAATAAGGAGTTCCATGCGCATGCAGGATGAAAAGTGGCTCGATGCGCGCGGGCTGGCGCTACAGAACATATGCGTTCGGGGCGGACGTTCCTTTGGGATAGCCGCGCTCTCCGCACTGCTCGCACTCATGCTATTTTTAAGCAGCTTTTGGATGCTGAGCTTAAAAAACGGACTGCGCTCGCTTTCGGGGCGCATGGGGGCGGATTTGATTTTGGTGCCGGAGGGCTATGACAGCAAAATCAGCGGTGCAATACTCCGCGGGGAGCCGAACAGTTTCTTTTTTCACACGGATGTGCTGGAGAAAACGCGGGAAAATCCGGCGGTGGAAGAGGCAGCCCCTCAACTTTACCTGGCTTCCCTGACGGCCGGCTGTTGTTCCTATCCCTTGCAGATTATAGGCCTCGATTTCGACTCGGATTTCTCCGTGGTCCCCTGGCTCAAGGCAAGCGCCAAGCTTCCCCTCGCGGACGATGAGGTGCTGGTCGGCGCGGGCGTAGAGGGGGACTACCGGCATGAAATTCGCCTCTTCGGAAAGACCTATCGCATTAAGGGCAAGCTCGCAAAAACGGGCATGGGCTTTGACACCTCGGTGTTCATGGGAATGCCGGAGGTGCGAAGCTTGGCGCGGGAATACGAGAAATTGCTGGAAAGCCCGATCGGCGCCGATGACAGCCTGATTTCCTCGGTCATGGTGAAGGTAAAGCCGGGCACTGATGTCGACGCGCTGAGAAAGAGCCTGCAGGAGAGCTGGAGCGGACAGGGTGTCTATGTGCTCGCCGCGCAAAATATGATGCGCGAGGTCGCGGGCAATGTGGACCGAATGTTGCTCTATGTCTATCTCTTGATCGGGCTCGTCTGGCTGCTCTGCTGCCTGATCCTCAGGCTGCTTTACGGGGTTTTACTCAGAGAGCGGCGGGCCGAATACAGTGCCCTCTATGTCCTCGGCGCAAAGAAGCGGGAGATACGCGCCTTGGTCATTCGGGAGAGTATGGTGCTCGGTTTCTTCGGTGCGCTTGTCGGCCTTGTCTTTGGGGCTTCGGTGGGACTGCTGTTTTCACCGGCCTTGCAAAACTTGTTGCAGCTTCCTTACCTGGCCCCCGCGCTACCGATTACGGCTGGGCTGATACTGACAGTGCTGCTCTTTGCGGGACTGTTTTCCCCGCTGAGCGCCTATCTCGCGCTTCGAAAGACAGAGCGTGAGGGTTATGGCAGTCTGCTCTGATTCATAAAACAATCTTTCGAGAATCCTTCGTTCGTCGGACGCAGAATCAACACAAATTTGTGTTAAACTTCGTGTGTTCGGCTGAACGGAGGATTTTATGCATATTTGGACTGTGATGACAGAATGGATACATCAGTTGACTCCTTGGGTCGGAGTCGGGTTGGCGGCGTTGGAATCGCTGTTTCCGCCCATACCGCTGACTGCTGTGGTTGCGGCCAATGTCGCGGCCTTCGGCCCTGTCTTCGGTTTTCTCTATAGTTGGATCGGCTCCGCGTTCGGCAGTGCCCTGGTGTTTTTTGTGATACGCGCAATTGCAACACTGCCCGCGCTTCGTAACTTGCTCGGAAGAGACAAGCTTCGAAAGGCGAGAGGCTTTGTGGGGCGCATGAAGCCGGCGGCCCTGTTTTTACTCATCATGTTGCCGTTTACGCCCTCCTCCTTTGTGAATTTTGCCTGCGGGGTCAGTCACTATGGTAGGAGACGCTATCTTCTGGTTATGTTGCCTGCCAAAGCGGTCATGATTGCGTCGCTGTCCCTGCTCGGCGAAAGCTTACAGCGCGCGGCAAATCCCTTCTGGCTGCTCGGCGGCGCGGCTTTGCTTTTACTGCTGTACCTGGTTTCCAAGCGGGTATCGAAACGTCATGACCCGGACGGAGAGAAAAAGTCCGAAAAAGTTTTGAAAAATGCTTGACGCCTTCTTACAGGGGTGGTATAGTACACAAGCTTGCTCGTGAGGGCGGGCCAAGAACCTTGAAAATCAAA
>ERZ773067.1600-NODE-1600-length-11978-cov-5.704521_pt1 | contig 11978 bp, 14 predicted proteins | sample MGYA00580622_ERZ773067 | MGnify/ENA primary metagenome ERZ773067 (study PRJEB29015, sample SAMEA2737998) | human oral metagenome | biome: human oral; feature: human-associated habitat; material: dental | place: China | collected 2113 ...
TAAACTCGTACTTCTTAGCTTCAGCAATGCTTATCACATGCTTTTTTCTGTCAAAGTTTGGGAATATCAAGCCGGTAGCTTTACCCCTCAAGCCTTGAATTTTGTTTTTATATAACTTAGTTCCTACAGGGGCGGACTCTATCTTTTTATCAATCTGCTCATCTGTTAAACTTAAGTTATCTCTGAACGAAAAAAACCAGTACTTCCATCCTTGTACCAGTTTTTCTTTTAGTTCATCCAATATTTCTTTAGGGACATCCTGCTCATACTTTTTATAAGGTCTTGACCTGTTTACAAATTCTTTGTATACCGGTAAATCCGGATTATCAGGGTTTAAAGTAGCTATCAGGTAATCGTTTCTTGTTGATATTTCTCTGACAAATTCAATGTTAGCCGTGTTAATCTCATCAATATACACACATCCGAATTGAGAGCCTAACACTAATTCCCACTTATCCCTGTTATCATATCCGAGAATATATATTATCTTACCCTCAAATTTTATATGTGGTATCTTATTATCCTTATCTCCATTGCCACAATAAACTGCTTTGTTATGAATATCTAATATCCCATTATCCTGCTGTATGATATTCTTCTCAGCAACTCCGGTAGTCTTTGCTGCTATGATGTGTAACTTCTTCTTGCTTGCACTAACCATCTTCATAAACTTAACACCGGCACCCACAGTAGTCTTGCCGGATGCCGTTGTACCTTCCAAGAAATCAGCATTGACTCCCTTTGTAGAATTTATAAAATCAACATACTTATTTGAAAGCGGGAAGCTACTCTTCAAGTCCCTCACCTCCCAGCTGATCCATTATGTCAGACAACTTTTTACTTGGTTCATCTGTGCTTAATTCAACCTTTTCCTTAAACAGCCCCATTCGCTTGCCGAGCAATTCTGCAGCTTTAAGTCTTTCTTTCTCGTCAGGAGCTTTCTGCATGGGCTTCGCCTTACTTACTCCCTCTCCTTGTCCCTCTATAACAACTACTTCTGAGCTGCTTTCTCCTCTAAGCACTGCGGTAAGGTACTCTAGTACTTCTTGTTGATTAGCAATCTTTTTATCAGATAATTCCTTTAATCGTTCGTCTATATAGGATTTTATGACAAGTTTTGACAGGTTTTCAGTTGCTATTCTGTTAGCAGTCTTCTTACTATATCCTGCTTTTATTGCTGCCTCTGTAGCATTTCCGCTGATGATATATTCATCAGCAAATCTTTGTTGTTTTATTGTTAATTTCAATATCATCAGCTCCTCTCTCAAAATTTACAAACAAAAAAGACAGCCTGCTGACTGCCTTCTTTGTTGCCCGAAGTATTGATATATCTGTAAGGAGGTTTTATGTCCTGCAAGAAGTTTTTATTCACTTCTTGATGTTATTAGTATACACCTTTATTTGTCAAATTTCTCCTACATTTTGTGGCATATTTCAATTAATGCTTTGGAATGCACCCTTCGAATATGTTCATAGCTGTAAGATAAGACATCTGCTATATCATTTAGGCTTAATCCGTTTATATATTTACTGCTTAAAACTCTGACATATAGTAGATTATCAAGACTGTATATTTTTCCTATAATCTCATTTTTTTCTCTGTTTAGATTTATAATCTCAGTTTCAAGTTCTGCTATATTCTCAGCGGTTACTTCGTAAAATGCTTTAGAATTTGTACTTGTTTGTACCTTTTCATCTGTACCGGTTGAAGGTATCAATAATAAATTTTCTTTCAGCTTTCTAAGGCTCTTAGACTTATCTTTTATTAAACCTTCCAGCTTTTTTATCCTACTTAAATACTCTTTTGCTGTCATTCATCCACCCCCCCTTTTTTTTAGCTTTTCTTGTAGCACACTTAAGCCTGGCTAAATTCACGATGCCTTCTTTTGCCTGCCCTGTAAAAACCGAATCACCTGCCCTGTTTATTACTGCATTTTCTGCTTTGCTGATCAGCATCAAGTTGTCGAGATCGATATTGAGTTTATTGTTATCTTTGAATATTAAAAGCATATCCTTGGGAATTTTACCATTTTCTTTTTCCCATATATATCTGTGTTTCAGTTGCCACTTTTTAGGCTCTTCAACTTTTATTTCTACATACCCATCTACATTTACCCTCTCACTCCCTACAGGTTTATAATTCCACGGTACATTCTCCTTCTTAAACCAATTTCTTTCCATACCCTGAGCATACCAACCTTTTAATCCTTTGTTATGTGGTGTCTGTCCTTTTTGAAATCTCCCATCTGTACCGGTCTTCAGACCATTTCTTTTTATGTATCCTGTTACCTGATTCGAAGTTAATGTTTTATTAAATCTTTTGCAAAATTCTGCTTGTATCTCTTTGTATGTGTGCCCCGGAACATATTCCATGAAAAAATCTTTTTCTTCTTTTGTAGCCTTAAAAATTTTCATACATCAATACTCCTCGAACTTTTTGATCCTTTCTCGTAAATTTCTCACAGTCTCTCTCAAATCCTTATTTTCAGATTCTGTTCATGATTTGGTTATTCCCAGCATAGGTAATTCTACACTCTGCCCTTGCCCATATTCGTCCATATGCTTTTTAGCACTAAGTGCCAACTGTCCGTTCTCAATGATCGTTCGTGCTACTTTCTGAACCGCCTCACTTCTTTTTATCTCTTTTTCGAGCTGATCCTCACTAAGCTCATCATCATTAAGTCTTTCTATTTGCTCAAAAAGATAGTTATTCAAATCGGTTAATGTGTTTTTCATTATTGTCTCCTTTTTTATAATACATACTTCTCATGTGCTAGAGCTAAATCTCTCTCATTTAGATCCAGGTATACTTTCGTTGTATCAAGTTCTTCATGCCCTAACATTTTACTTACATACTCTATAGGCATCCCTCGTTTCAATGCCATAGTTGCACATGTCCTTCTGAATCTGTGAGGGTGTACATTTTCAACTCCTGCCCTCTTTCCAATGGTCTGACAGAGTTGCCCAACTGAGTCTCTACTCATATGACCATTATCTTCAATATTTTGCGGCATTCTATATAGCTCTGCATGTGGTACTCCTTTTTTTATCCTTTTTGAAACTGGTTTCATTTTAGGAAATAGATAAGGGTTTATTGTTTTCGCCATGCTTTTCATATATTCTTCAACACACAATGATGCAGAAGCATTGAGGTAAACCGTCCTTTCCTTACTTCCCTTACCATTCACAACTATCTGCCTGTCTTTTATATCATCGATTTTAATCCCTACAAGTTCTGACACACGACATCCTGTGCTTAAAAGCATTTCAATGATTGCCCTATCTTTCAAACCATTACATTTATTTTTTATTTTTGCTACTTCCATATCTGAAAGTGCAAATCTTTTTTTCTTTTCAATTTTGATCGAACCTACTTTTTTAACAGGATTTTTAGTCACAAACCCTTCTGTAGTCAACCAGTCAAAAAAGCTGCTTAAATATCTCAACTCGTTTCCACATGTCGTTTTAGTGACCTTGTCTCTACATTCTCTTATTGCAAGATAGTATAAGATATCATCTGATGTTATATCTTCAGCTGATTTACCTATTTTGGATAATATTTTAGGTATGTCCGTTCCATAAGTCTTTAAAGTTTTTTCAGATAGTCCTTTTACCGTCTTTGTCATGATGAATTTTTTTACAAGCCATTCATTTTTATTTTCCTCTCTTACAACAATCTCATTACTTTCAAGCGATATGTTATAGCCTTTCATAGCTATGTAAAGTCTTGATTTTAGCTCACCCATATCCACATCATCAACAATATTTGTAAGAGAAAGTATTATTTTGTCAATTAATTCTGATTTCACATTAGCACCCCCATTTTTGCCGGTGTTAAAAATATGCTATCTTCAGATGCTTCTTCAAGTGTAAGTGTATTTTGTCTTAATACTGTTGCTTTAATACCAAGTAGGGACAATTGCACGTAACACATATGCACACATCTGTAGTCTATGTCTTGCGCTACAACCTCCAGCTTTTTTTGATAATTTACACCCTGCTCGGACAAGGCTTTCGCATATGCTATTATCATCCCGCCACTTCCACATGTTGGCTCAGTAAATTTTATTGTTTTGTTTATATCTGTAACCGGTGGCATAAGTCTTGCTGTAAGTCTGCTTATGTGATTCGGCGTGAAAAACTGCCCCGTATGCTTACTGCCTGACTCAAGCCCCATGTATACATTACCGAGAACATCAGCTATGTCATTATCTAACGCAATAGTAAGTAGCCCGTATAAGTCAGGAAATTTACTCATCTCGGTATTTTTATATTTTTTTACAATCTCAAGATACTTCTGTTCTCTGTTTTGCTTCAATTTGCTGTTTAATAGTGTACACGCATTTGCTATTGATATTGCGTACATCTCTACCCAATCAGAAAATACCTGATGCGGCGAATAGTATTTTGACATATCATTTATTAAAGATATTATTTGTTGATCGTATTTCATTTATTCAAGGAGCCGATTAATCTTTATGCCGGCAAGCTCGTCTCCTTTCATTTGTTTGTTTACTTCACTAATTCTATTATTGTTGTATCTAAATCAAGAATATCCATCAATATTCCTTGTTTTCTTTTTTTCAAGTCCTCTAATATCAATTTAATTATTTTTTCACTTACCTCTACACCTATGAAAGGACTTGTTTCTCTGTGGATATAGTCAGTTTCCAGTATTTGCACACAAATCATTTTCTTTTCTGCACTTTCAAGTAACTCAATATCCTTACTAATCCTATCAAAGTATTCTAAACTAAGGCTTACTCCTTCCAAACCTCCTAAACGTTCTATTTTATCTTTAATGATTTCAAATTCTTCTTTATTCATCTCGTGCTCCTTTTATCATAAACTTTCTCTCAAGTGCCTCATGTATAGCACTTATTCTTTTTTCTCCAAGTCCTTTTACCCCTGAAAGAGCCTTGTATAGTTCTTCAGATGTCAATGCTACTTGCTCTGCTGATTTTTCTCCATCTTCAAAGCCGTTCCTATAGATTTTTTCAGCCCACAAGTTCATCTGATTATGATCCATCTTTTTTATCTTCAGGTATTCCTTCCTATTCAGTTCAAAACTCTTTTTAGCCACACATTCCTCCTAAAATATACTTAATTGCTTTTCACAATCATAATTCATCCAAAGTACTTCTTTTGCTTTTCTAAGACTTTGTGTTAGGCTGTAGCCTGTCTTTTTTCTCCAATTCTTCAACGCATCATTGTATAAATCTGACTCATAGCCGCTTATTATGACTTTACTTTTACTTACAAGTAGGGCATGCAGTAATTCTTCATGTTCTCTATCTGACATTTCAACATTGTATTGCTTTCCTCTACTTAATAGATATGGAGGATCACAATATATCAGACACTTGGGATTGTTAAATCTCCGTATGACTTCTATTGCTGGCCGCTGTTCAATCTGCACTTCTTTAAGCCTTGCTGCAGCTTTCATGATAAGGTCAGGTATTTTATTCCAAGACTTTAATGCATACGCTGCTTCTCTTCCTTGGATATCATTTTTCCAACCAACTTTAGAATTACACCTGAAACCATGGGACATATTTATCTTTATACAAAATCTCAAAGCCCTATCAAGTTTTGATTGAGTATAATTGCAAGGCTCTTTATATACATTTTCATACACCGCCCTCGAATATGGTGTCATATATATCTTAGCAGCTAACTTTTCTGGCATATCTCTAATGACCTCAAAGAAATTAACGACCTCTCCATCTAAGTCGTTTATGGTTTCAATATTGGAAGGGGTTTTATTAAAAAATACCGCACCACTTCCAAAATACGGCTCCACATAGCTATGATGCTCAACCATATTCTCTATTATCCACCCCGCAATCCGCCACTTTGCCCCGGGATATTTTAATATTGCATTCAAAATCCATTATCTCCTACTTATCTTTTTTGTACACATTTTATCTTTGATCATTTTCTTTAAATCGCTCTTCTAACTCACCTAATAATGCTTTGCAAATATCTAATACCACAGGATACTGCTCACCCTGCTTTATCATAGATACACATTCACTTATACAGCATTCCCAATCCTTATCAGACATATTTCTTATCTTGTGTTTCCATTTGTTAAACCACACATTATAAGCTGTATGTATAAACCTGTTTAATTTATCATCAGGAATTGTCATTGTTTAAACTCCTAACGCATATATAAATACCCGGCTTATCAGCATAGAACTTTTCTGTAATCTCTGAGACCACATAAGCATCATCCTTCCAGTAACCTACAAGAGTCATACAATCTTTTAATAACTTGATCATGTTATCTGTATCAGGCTTTGTGGTTTTATAATCTCCATTCTTGTGTTTACCTTTTGCGGGATAAAGCCATTTAGTGATAAGCTGCACAGGTTCTGCCATAGGAGTAGCCGGCTTATAAGGAGTCACTAAAGTCAGGAGTTTTAATCTTATGTTTTTTAATTCCTGCGGTTCGTATGTTACTGGCTTGCCATTTACTACATGTATCTTTTTTTGCTGATGAGTTTTTGTAGGCGGTATCATTGGTATAAAAAATTCAATCTTCATTTTTCACCTCACTTTACTACTCTAAAGCGCTAAAGGGACAAACTTTTTAATTTGTCATTCTTTTACAGGGACAGGGTTACAGATATGAGGGGGAGTCTTAACGACCCCCTCATCTGTTCCTGTTCCTGTAAGGGACAAATATATATATTATATATATATCTGTCCCTGTCCCTGTCCCTCGTCATTTTTACCAATCGGGACAAGGACAGATATATAATTTGTCCCTGTCCCTCTATACAAATTGCACAATAAAAATCTCTTAGGGACAGAGGGACAGACAATTGTCCCTGCGTTTTGTCCCTATTTTTCATAGTCAAATTGTAGGGGCAACTGTGTTTTGTCCCTTTTGTCCCTGTTACATTTGCACAAAAAGTGTAACGCTTTTCATTAGTATTAAAATTGTCAATGTACTTTTATTTTCTTAAGGGACAACTTAGGGACAATTGTCCCTCGAATTGTCCCTAAGGATTTTTGCTATTCTTTCTTGATGACAAATCCATTTTCTATGGTGAAATCATCTTTTAGATCCTTAGTAATATATCTTCTGATACTTTTTTCACTTATCCCTATAAGTCCGGCAACATCTTCTATTTTTGCTTTACTTTCAGCTTGGAGCTCCTTAAATGCTCCCAGTACAGCTTCTAAATTATTGCCTTTTCTTCCTTTTTGACCTTCTGACATCTTTTGTTTATAGCCCTTACCGGGTAAGCTTTCGTCCTTGATATCAGCCAATATACCTGTTTCATCTACCTTATGTATCGGATATTCAAACCATAAGTTTACCGGCTCAAACCTTGCAAACTCCCTTAATGTGCCTTCTATTCTCCAAGCTGACTTTTTTACCTGTTCGTTTGCCACATACTCTCCCAACACTTCCATTTGGTCAAAATTAAGCTTACCTGAAGCATAATCATACATCTGTGTAGGGCTTAACCTATCATCCTGACCTACATCATCCTGCCAGTTGCTTATATATTTATCCAAGGCTTTTTCTATACCTTTTATTTTAGCTTTTGCCGCCTCTGCTTTTCTTATATTGTCATTAAGTTCAAGTTCTACAAGGTCTATAAGTGCATCCGGGTCTCTTGCAAATACTCCTGAACCACTAGCCCTATCCATAGACTTCTTACCGCTTTGTGAACCTTTTGAATGATGATGACAGTATATGGTTGCAGCCTTTAGTGAAGTACATATAAGGTCGAACTGATTGCAGAACTCTGCCATTTGATTAGCCGAATTTTCATCACCTGTTATGATCTTGTAAATCGGATCTATGATTATAGCGGTATAGTTTTTCTTTTCAGCACGCCTTATAAGTTTGGGAGCAAGTTTATCAAGTGGGACTGATTTACCTCTTAAATTCCATATATCTATATTGTTTAAGTTATTTGGTGCAATACCCATGGCTGTATATACATCCTTAAATCTGTGCAGACAGGAAGCCCTATCAAGCTCCAAATTGACATATAATACTTTTCCCTTAGTACAGTTAAATCCAAGCCATTTATAGCCTTCTGCTATCGCTATAGTAAGCTGTATGAGCGCAAATGACTTTCCCGCCTTGGACGGTCCGGCTATAAGCATTTTATGTCCTTTTCTAAGTACATTTTCTATAAGACAATCAGCAAGTTGAGGCATATTATCCCATACTTCGCTTAAGTCTTCAGGGTTAGGCAGATTATCATTAACTGCCTCTACCCATTCCTCCCATTCAGTAAAGCTTTCTTTACCTATGTTGGTAGCTATTAAAAACTGCTTTGCTCCATTCCTTAAGACTCCGGGCATACGAGATAATCTTGACGGATTTTTATTCTGTGTATCTATTTTAAGTCCGTTTTTATCACATATCTTATATAAGAAATCAACTCTTGCCTTATACTCTTGTAGATCCTTAGCCTGTATCTTTACAATGGCATGAAGTGATTTTTTACCCGAATGTGTCAATGTGGCTATAGGCAGCTCAAGCTCTTTCATAATTGCGTATTGCTTTCCGATGCTTAAGCTGTCTGATTCCACTAACGCATATCTGAAATCACTTACATTATCATTTTTAATACCTAAACCATCTAAGGGATTAAACCTAATCCAAGCTCCTGCCTGGGCATTACAATCCCCTATAACATAGCTTATGTCTTCGCAGCTTTTAAGTTTTTCAATAAGCTCTTTAGCTGTTCTATCCCAATGTCCTTTTGTTGGACTAAGTCTTCCGTCTATCTCATATACTGATGTGACATATCCTACATTTTCGTCAGGATGAAACAGGGTTTCCAAGTATTTTATAAGTTCAGCTTTAGGTTCCCAATTTTTAGGTTCGGGAATATCATGCTCTTCTATATATCCTTGGTCTACTATAGCCTTTTCATCATCACGAGTGATAATGTCATCCCAATCAAGTGCATATCCGATACCTGAAGATTCAGGAGTAAAACCACCTCTTACGGCATATTCGTATATAGTTCCTCCTGTTACCATATTTGAAGAGCCGTTGAATGTATCCCACTTTTTGTAACATTCACCAGTTTTATATCGATGATCATTCTTACTCCAATTATCCCAATCATAGGCTGTAAGTCCTTCTTGCTTTAGTGCCATTCCTACATTCACCCATTCCTGATATGTAAGTTCTGCCGGATTTATATAATTAAGTAATCCTTTTATATCCATACACTATATGACCTCTTTCGGGATGTATTTTGATGGCGCTATACCTGCCGGAACATGCCAACCGTTAGCAGCTATCCTATCTATCAGATTTTTAGCTTGCTCAAACTCCCATGTTCCAACATGTCTGAATCCTTTTTGCTCCAAGAACCTTATCTGTTTCGGTGTAGTAAGTCCTGCTTCTCTTCTTTTATTTAATTTATCAAGTATCAAGCTTGCTTTTCCTGCACATTCTATTTCATCAGGGAATATACCGAACTTTTCTAAAGCCTTTACCTGCTCTTTTGAAGCCGGTTCCATTTCCCAACCAAATGCAGGTACATAACCGGATAGATCTTCTGCTTGTATACTCATTTCAAATTGTAAAGGATCTACCAGCTTTTTCTTTTTTCTCTTCATTTCTTCAAGAGCTTTTGCCAGTGCTTCCTCTCTTTGAGCTACTACATCCTGAGCTGCTTCTTTTTCTATAGCTTCCAGATCCACAGCTACACCTGGATTTTCTTCCAGCTTTTGTGTGACTACCTCTGCTACTTCTTCATTTTCACAGATAAGGTGTGCCGGATGACAAAGCTCATGTCTTTCAGTATGCCAAAGAAAATCAAGTAAAAGCAGATTTTCCTTACCCGGATAAAGCCTTGTTCCACGACCTACCATTTGACTATATAAGCTCCTCACTTTAGTTGGTCTAAGTATTATTACACAGTCTACAGATGGACAGTCCCAGCCTTCAGTCAGCAGCATGGAATTACATATAACATTGTATTTATTTTCATCAAAGTCTTTCAGTATTTCAGCTCTGTCATCACTGTTACCATTAACTTCCGCCGCTCTAAAGCCTGCTTGATTAAGCAACTCTGTAAACTTCTGACTTGTTTTAACTAATGGTAAAAATACTACTGTCTTTCGCCCTTTACAGTAATTGCTCATCTCTTTAGCTATCTGTTCCAAATAAGGATCTAAAGCAGTACCTAAATCACCGGCTTTAAAATCTCCGGACTGCATTGCCACACCTGACAGGTCTAATTTAAGCGGTATAGTAAGTGCTTTGATTGGACTCAGATACCCCTCTTTTATAGCCTTTGGAAGCGTGTATTCATATGCCAATGTTTCAAAGTACTCACCGAGATTTCTCATATCACCTCTATCAGGTGTTGCTGTTACCCCTAATACATTGGCAGTATTAAAGTAATTCAGTACTCTTTGATAACTGTCTGATATGCAGTGGTGTGCTTCATCTACTATAATTACATCAAAATGTTCATTACTGAATCTTGATAGTCTTTTTTCTTTTTGCAGTGTCTGCACACTACCTATAGTTATCATAAACCATGAACCTATACAACTTTCTTCAGCCTTTTCTACAGAGCATATAAGCCCTGTAGATTTTCTTATCTTATCGGCTGCTTGTTCTAATAACTCAGCCCTATGAGCAAGTATCAAAACCCTCTTACCTTTTTTAACCATATCTGACGCAATCATAGCAAATACTATAGTCTTGCCACATCCGGTAGGTAGAACAAGCAATGTCTTTTTATTCCCCTTATCCCATTCATCCTTTATCTTAGTACGTGCCTCTTCCTGATATGGTCTTAGTGTTATACTCATTAAAATGCTCCTGCTTGATATGTTTTTAGCTCATGTGGCAAGAATGAGTCTACTCTGTTATTCTCCCTGCTATTGCCGTCTTTATCCGTATACTTATTGATTGTAAGTTTAAGCTTACCGGTAGCTCCTGTAACCTCATTCCACCTTGGTTTTAGCGGTTCACCTTTTTTCTTTTGTCCTATTGAAGTAAAGAACTGAGACAGTTTCCACTCCGCTTTGCTGTTTAAGTAAAGTTTTTCTATAACACTACCGGATAACCCTTCCTCGTTAGTTACTTTCAGATAGATAACCGCAACATTACAGGCTGCCATCTTTTCGCTGCCGTCATATCTTGCTTTTTCCATCTTAGTAATACTAAATGAGTATTCTCCTTCCGGAAGAATTTCAAACTCCGATTCTTGTGAAATTTCATCATCCCAGTTCAGTTCATATCCTAAATTTGAATTATCTGACATTTTTTATATTATCCTTTCTTTACTTGAATATAACTTCCGCTTCTTCTATCTGTTTTTGCATTACTTTTTTAACCTGCTCCCAAGCCCCTATTAAGACACCTTGGACAAAGTCCTCAGGCATATCTTGTATAAGTGTATCTTTTGGGAAATACCCTTTTTCAAAGCAAGCGTCTTGTATGTTCCACTCATTAAAATCATCTTTTTCCATCAGATCAACAAGTGCTTTAGGTATATTCTCCTTCTTTGATAAAAACCTGTTAATTATCTTATTATCTTTCACTTCCTCATTAACAGTAGATTCCGGTACCTCTTCCTTGGCTGCTTCTTTTATCGTTTGTGGAGGTTCTCCTACAGGTTTATCTCTTATAATAGGAGGTTCTGCATTTTGCTGCTTTTTGACTGTCGGTTCTTCTTTTGGAACTTCTTCTGCTTTCGGCTGTATCGGTTCTTTTGCACCCTTAGTAAATATATGCCTTATAGCTTCAAAATCCATATCGATCTCTTCCGGCAAATCAAACCTGTTCTTAGCATCCCAACACACATGGTGAGATGTGTACATCACTCTCTTCCCACCTTGTGCTTTGTTCTTTCCCTTTTGTGTACCTTGACCGTCTACATTTACTACACTGGTCTTATAATTACAGAACAAGACCATATCAGCCCATTCTTTCACCAGTGGCGATGTTTGAGAACTTGTCTTTTTAC
>ERZ773067.1601-NODE-1601-length-11971-cov-6.625881_pt1 | contig 11971 bp, 9 predicted proteins | sample MGYA00580622_ERZ773067 | MGnify/ENA primary metagenome ERZ773067 (study PRJEB29015, sample SAMEA2737998) | human oral metagenome | biome: human oral; feature: human-associated habitat; material: dental | place: China | collected 2113 ...
TTGAACCAATGACAGCATCTCCAACTGATTTATCGACTGGAATACTTTCCCCAGTCACCATTGATTCATCAATACTGGTTTCACCTTCGAGCACAATTCCATCAACTGCTATCTTTTCACCTGGTCGAACGCGAATCAAGTCCCCAACTTTGACCTGTTCTAAAGGGATTTGAATATAAGCGTCATCACGCAAGACTTCTGCTGTTTTTGCTTGTAAGTCTAATAATTTTTCAACTGCTTGAGAAGCGTTTTTGCGCATGCGTTCTTCAAAAACTGCACCTAAAAGAACGAAGAAGAGGATGAATCCAGCACTTTCAAAATAAACTGGTAAGCCCGCAAAGAGAGCAAATAGACTATAGACGTAGGCTACCAATGTTCCTAGAGCTACCAAGGTATCCATGTTAGCATTATGTTTTTTAAAGCTAGCCCATGCGCTTTTAATATAAGGAACTCCAGCTACCAGCATAATAGGTGTCGTAGCTAAGAAGGTTCCCCAGTGCATGACTTGGTGACTAATACTGCCAGTCAGCATACCAAGCATGAGGAGGACTAATGGTAGGGTAAAAATGCTGGTAATCCAAAAACGTTGTAAAAGGCTTAGAGATTTTTTAGTTTTTTCAACAACGGTATAGGTTCCCTTTTGCATCTTCATACCACAAGAAAACTCGTGCTCACCCAATTCTTGAGGAGTAAAGCGAATGACTTTTTCCTCGTCTTGAGCGATTGGTTCTAGGATTCCTTCTTCTTCGAAGAGAATTTCTTTATAACAGTTTGATGGTGTCACACGGTGAAAAGTAATTTCAGCAGGAATTCCTTTTTGTAGTTGAATATGGGCTGGATGATAGCCTTTTTCTGCCGTGATACGGATTTTTTGCACACCATTTTCAAGACTTGCTTTTACAATTTCAGTCATATCATTCTCCTATTCCACAATCATCTTACCGTGCATCATATTCATGCCACAAGAAAAACCATACTCACCTGCTTCTTCAGGAGTGATTTCAACCACATATTGGTCTCCCATAGGCAGATCAGCATACACTCCAAAGTCTGGAAAAACAATTTGATCCAAGCAAGGTGACGGATCTTTTCGATCGAAAATAATGCGAGCAGGTTGCGATTTTTTAAGGATAATGGTTTCTGGAGTATATCCTCCCATGACCTCCACTCGAATCTCCTGATAGCCATTTTTTTGCTGAGCTTTCTTAGCATCTTCTTGCGGTTTTTTGAAAAACCAAAAGAGGATAAAAGCAATCATTCCTAAAACAACAATAGATACAAATAGATTTAACATAGCGTCTCCTTTACATACAATTACATCTTACTTCTGCCACAGCACTCGCTTTTTTCTTTGAAATCACTTCTTCCAAGCCTTCCAAATCAGCAAGGGTAAAATCACATTCTTTAATCAAATCGGCAAGTAACTGCTTCATCCTGCGGGAACAAAGCTTGTCTTTGATATCCTGGACAAGTAACTTCTTGCTATCTTCCTGTGTCAACAGGGCCGAATAGACAAAGGATTTTCCCTGCTTATACCGAGTCAAACATTCTTTCTCCACCAAACGGGCTAAAAGTGTCTGAATCGTGGACTTAGACCAGCTAAACCTTTTCTCTAATACTTTTATCAGATCAGTACTGGTCTGCTCCCCCTGCATCCATATAATCTTCATGACCTGCCATTCTGCATCCGAAATCTGCATTGCTATCCCTCCAAAATCTACATTTGTAAATTATAAATATAAGTATACTCCCAAAATCTACATTTGTCAACTAAATTTCCTAAAAATTTTAAAATAGTTTAAAATGTATTAAATTTTTTTCTTATATACTCGTTAAGTTCACTTTTTAAACTCTCTTTCATGTTTACAAAAACATAACTCAAAAACCTCCACATGGAGTGGAGGTTTGTTTTACTACTAATACAATTTTAAATCATGTGAATCAGCTGGGAAACTTGGATCATATGGATTATGACGAAGCTTGAAACGTTTCACATCTTCAATTGTCTGTGTTCCAGATAACTGCATAACTGTCTTCAATTCATCATTCAAATGTTCAAAGACTTGGCGTACACCAACACTACCACCAAGGGCTAAACCATAAATGACAGGTCGTCCAATAGCTACCAAGTCAGCTCCAGAAGCCAAGGCTTTAAAGACGTGCTGACCACGACGAACACCAGAGTCAAAAACGATTGGCACACGTTTATTTACCGCTTCAGCCACTTCTTGTAGCGAGTCAAAAGCAGCCGGTCCACCATCAATTTGTCGACCACCGTGGTTGGTTACCCAAATACCTGAAGCCCCTGCATCCAGTGAGCGTTCAACGTCTTCACGGCATTGTGGACCTTTGACATAAACAGGAAGTCCTGAGTATTCTGCGATAAACTCAACATCTCGTGGAGATAGGCGTTGTTTGGCTGATTTATAGACATAGTCCATTGACTTACCAGCACCTTGAGGTAGGTATTCTTCTACGATAGGCATGCCAACTGGGAACACAAAACCGTTACGTTTGTCTACCTCACGGTTACCTCCTACTGTCGCATCGGCAGTCAAGACAATAGCCTTATAGCCTTCTGCCTTGACGCGATCCATGATGTGACGGTTAATGCCATCATCTTTACTAAAGTAGAATTGGAACCAATGAGGTGTACCTTGAAGGGCTTGAGAAATTTCTGGCAGGTCAACTGTTGAGTAGGAACTAGTTGTATAGAGTGAACCGAACTCGTGTACTCCACGCGCAGTCGCAACTTCTCCTTGCTCGTTAGCTAGTTTATGGGCTGCAACAGGTGCCATAATGATTGGTGAAGATAGTTTTTCACCATCAAATTCAATCTCTGTGCTTGGATTTTCCACATCACATAAGGTCCGAGGAACAATGAGTTTGTGGTTAAAAGCTCGGATATTCTCTCTCAAAGTAAAAGTGTCCTCTGCACCACTTGCAATATACCCAAAAGAAGCTTTGGGAATAACTTGTTGGGCCATAGGCTCCAAATCATAGGTATTTATAAAATCTACAGGTCCTTCTGCATTGCTTGTTTTATATGACATCAATAGTCCTCCTTAAACGTAAACGTTTACTTTTGTTTACTAGAATAGTTTAAAACTTTTTCATGATGTTTTCAAAAAATTTGTCTGTACTTTTCATCATAAAGGTAAACAGAGGCTATGGTTATAAACCTTCCATTAAATAAAAAACTCAGGTAGATCTAAGAATACCTGAGTGTCTATCTATTTATAGATTTTGCCAATTTTCTTGGTCTTCTTTAAAGCGTTTGAGGAGAGCAAGTCCTTCTGGTGTGATGTAGCCTTCTTCTTGGGCTAGGTGAATAAGCTCACTGTAGTTTGAAAGAGTCACTAGTTTGACACCAGCATCCGCAAAGTTTTTATCTGCTTTTGGTAATTGATAGCTGAAAATTGCTACAACACCAAGTACATCAGCTCCTTCACGTTTGGCAGCAGCTACGGCTTCGAGAACTGATCCCCCTGTTGAAATCAAATCTTCAACAACGACCATTTTTTGACCTTGAGCTACACGGCCTTCGATTTGGTTTCCAGCGCCATGATCTTTTGGTTTGCTACGGATGTAAGCAAATGGTAGGTTCATCTTGTCAGCTATAATGGCACCATGAGGAATACCTGCAGTCGCTGTTCCTGCAATGACTTCTACCTCAGGGAATTCTGCCTTGATAGCCTCCACAAAACCATTCTCAATCAAGGTACGTGTTTCTGGATAAGCAAGCGTCACACGATTGTCTGTATAAATCGGTGATTTAATGCCCGATGCCCAAGTGAAGGGCTCTTCTGGTTTGAGGTATACGGCTTGAATTTTCAATAGATGGCTAGCAATGTCTTTTGCAAGTGTCATGGGTTTCTCCTTTGTATTTTAAAATGTACTCTTATTTCCAATCTTGTGTCCACTCATCCTTGATAGCTTGATAAGCTACTACTGGATTAGTTGCTTGAGTGATTGGGCGTCCGACAACGATATAGTCACTACCAATTTGATAGGCATCTGCTGGTGTCATGACTCGTTTTTGGTCTCCAAGAGCAGCTCCTGATGGACGGATGCCAGGTGTCAAACAGATAAAGTCTTGACTGGTAGCTTCCTTGATGAGTTTTACTTCCTGAGCTGAACAAACAACTCCATCCAAGCCTGCTTCAGCAGTCTTTTTGGCATAATGAATGACAGATTCTTGAAGACTGGTTTGGATATTTTGAAAGTCTCTCATTTGCTCTTCAGAGGTTGAAGTTAACTGAGTGACAGCAATCAACTTTGCCTGATTTCCAAGGCCTTCACGCGCAGCCTTCATCATCTCTACGCCACCAGCTGCGTGGACATTGGTCATATCAACTCCTAAATCAGATAAAACTCTCATAGCCGATTTTACTGTGTTAGGAATATCATGAAGTTTTAAATCTAAAAAGACACTATGCCCCAATTTCTTCAGATATCGTACAACCTCAGGACCAGCTGAGTAGTATAGTTCCATTCCAACTTTCAAATACAGTTTTTCCTCACTAGGAAAGAGTTCTAAAAAATCTTGAACTTCTTTAAAAGTTGGAAAATCCAGAGCAATGACTGGGCGACTTTCTCGCATATCTTTCTCCTTTTGCTTTATTTCAAATCCAGTTAATTCCTTTGGTAAATAATACAAAAAAGGAACCTGCTACAGCAAGGTTCCACGAAAAATGGGTAGTCTCCACCCTTTCACCGTCTAACCTTAGCTGCCTCTCTGGACTGCTTTAAAGGTTTTTTATTATTCTATTATTTAAAGCGGGACTTGTCAAGTAAAAACAAGTAACTGAACGAATCAGCGACTCTGTGTTGTTTGAGTCGTCTGTGCTGTTTGATCTTGATTTCCTTGCTCAGCTTGTTTTTTCTTTTCTTCTTCCTGCTTCTTCTTTTCCTCTTCTTTGGCTTTGACTCTTTCGTCATCCAGAGCCTTATCCACTAGACTATAGCTATAGATACCTACCTCCATATCGATACCACTTGGTACGGTTAATTGAGGTTTTATCTTGCTATAATAGGGTAATTTTTTACCTAATTCTGATAAAGGTACCAGTATCTCATCTGTATCACGCATGGTGATTTTGAGGAGGTCGCTAGTGACTTTACTTGGTGCCAATTCAATCTTATCAATTGAATCCTTAATTTCGGAACTCACTTTTGATAGCTCTGAAATCAAAGTCTTGATTTGTTCTTTGTTCGTAAAAAGAACTGAAATAAAAGTTTCAGGCAGATCACTTGGACTCACAGCGGTTGATTCAATTTCACCACTGGATAAAATTGGATAATAATTCTCTCCTGATACAGAATAAGCTACAATCCCAAATTCTTTAACTTCAATTGTAAATTTTGCAGGGAATTTGTATTGAATGGAAGCTGATTCAACCCAGTAATTGGATTTGATCAATTCAGCATGCTTATCTTTATTTAGAATCAAACTAATAGTATAGTCACTGTCACGAATTCCTGAAGCCTCTTTTATCTGTTCAGCATTCGTTTGGACTGTACCTGTTACCTCAATTTGTTTAAGGGTAGCAAAAGGAGTCAGAAGGTAAATTGATAAGAACAAGATCAAAAAGCTCGGAACTAAAATAGAAACTGCACGCCAAATATGAACAGACCGAATTGGAGGTTTAGGAGTTTTGGGCTTCTTTTCTTTCTTAACTTTAGATCTTTTTTCTTTATTCTTATATTTACTACTTGAATCTATTGAAGATGTCTTTTCTGTATCAGTCTGTTCCTCTTGTTTTTCTTGAACATCACTGGTATCAGAAGCTTCTTCCTTTTCAGATTCCGTATCACTTTCTGGTTCAGAATTAGCATCGGCTTCCTCATCCGAATCTGTATCAGCTGTATTTTCAGCGCTTTTTGCTTCCTCTTCAGCCTTTTTTTGAAGATACTCTTGATGTTGCTTTTGCCATTCTGATAATTCTTGATCGCTCTCCTCAGAAGAAGATGGCGCTTTTTTTTCCTCTGCGCTTGCTTCAACTTCTTTTTGTTTAGCCTCTTCTTCAGCTTTTTTTTGAAGATACTCTAGATTTCGTTTTTGCCACTCTGACAATTCCTTGTCAGGAGTTTGCTTTTTCTTTTTTTCCTTTGACATTAGTTTTCCTTATGATAAATCTTTTTTAAGCAGCTCATAAAAATCCGCCACAGATTTTAATTCATGAGAATCCCTCATCGTGTTTTGATAGATTTCTTTGTTATTTAGAAGTAGAGTTACTTTTTCTTCCAAGCTAGATAAATTCAAGTCACTTTCTTGTAACTCTTCTGCATATCCTTTTTTCACAAAGTAAGCTGCATTTTCAATCTGGTCTCCACGACTGGCTTCGCGACCAAGTGGCACAATAACATGCAATTTAGCCATAGCTAACAGCTCAAAAATCGTATTGGCGCCACCACGAGTAATGACAACATCTGCCATATTCATGAGTGGTTGATAGAGTTTAGTGACATAATCAACTCGATAGAGATTTTTGCTCAGTTCATTTAAGCTAGAATCTCCAGTAAGGTTAATAATATTATAGCGACTAGTCAACTCATTTTTATGGTCTGTAACTAACTGATTAAAGACACGTGCTCCAGCAGACCCCCCTACAAATAGAAGTGTTGGTAGATTGCTGTCGAAACAAGTCCGGATATCGACCATCACCTCCGGCTCTTCTTTAACCGGTCCAGAAACCTTGGTCACAGCTCCTACATGTTCCACCTTAGTAAGACTTGCAGGTTGTTCAAAAGTAGAGTACATTTTGGTTGCAAACTTGTAGGCTATTTTATTGGCCAAACCCATTGATAAATCTGACTCATGAATAAAGACAGGAACTCTAGATAAACGGGCGGCAATAACCGGAGGTACGGATACAAATCCTCCCTTTGAAAAAAGGGCCTGGGGACGAATCATGAGCATGATAAAGAAGGATTGGACGATTCCCCAAGCAACTTTAAAAACATCCCACATGTTTTGCCAAGAGAAATAGCGACGCAATTTCCCAGTAGCAATAGAATGGAAGGTCACATCAAGACCTGACTTGAGGATTTCTTGATGTTCAATCCCATGTTTATCACCAATATAGTGGACTTCCCAGCCATCTTCTATGAACTTGGGTATCAATAATAGGTTGAGGGTAACATGCCCTACCGTCCCTCCACCTGTAAAGACTATTTTTTTCATATTATCCTTTTAACTCCGCAACTGTAGCAAGGAACAAATCCCCTCGAACTTCAAAGTTGGCATACATATCCCAACTTGCATTAGCAGGACTGAGTAGAACTACATCACCCTCTTCTGCAAGTTCATATGCCTTGCGGGTTGCATCTGCAATATCTGACGCGTCGACATAAGGCACACCGGCCATATCTGCTGCACGTTTGACACGCTCTGCAGACTGACCGAGGATGACCATTTTCTTCAGTCCGGTAATATCTGGAACCAATTCGTCAAACTCATTGCCACGGTCCAACCCACCAGCAATCAAGATAACCTTGCTATTATCAAATCCTGACAAGGCTTTTTGAGTTGCTAAGATATTGGTTGACTTGCTATCATTGTAGAATTTTACACCCTTGATTTCATCAACAAACTGGAGACGGTGTTTAACTCCACCAAAGGCTGACAAGGTTTCCTTGATGGTTTCATTATCAACGCCACGCAGTTTACAAACGGCAATGGTTGCAAGAACATTTTCCACATTGTGGCCACCTGGAACACCGATCTCATCAGCTGCCATGACTTTTTCACCACGGAAGTAGAGAAGACCATCTTCAAGATAAGCTCCGTCAACCTTTTCAAGTGTTGAGAATGGTATTACAGTCGCATTTGTCTTTGTCGCAAGTTCTTTAGCTAATTCCTGGTTGAAGTTCAACACTAGGTAGTCTGCTGCTGTCATATTGCTTTGGATATTCCACTTAGCTGCCACATAGTCATTAAACGAACCGTGATAGTCAATATGAGATGGAATCAAGTTGGTAATGACAGCAATCTCCGGGTGGAATTCTTGGATTCCCATCAATTGGAAAGATGATAGTTCCATGACAAGGGTGTCCTTATCTGTCGCAGTTTGAGCAACCTGACTAGCAGGATAACCGATGTTACCTGATAAGAGTCCATTTTGTCCTGCAGCAGTCAGAACTTCACCAATCATGGTTGTGGTCGTTGTCTTACCATTTGAACCAGTAATACCGACGATTGGTGCATCAGAAATCAAGTAAGCCAACTCAACCTCAGTCAAAACTGGAATGCCTTTTTCTAAAGCTTTTTCAATCATAGGATTGCTATAAGGAATACCAGGGTTTTTCACCATGAGGGCAAAATCTTCATCCAACAATTCCAAAGGATGTCCACCAGTTACAACTTTGATACCATCTTCCAAGAGACTTTGTGCTGCTGGATTTTCCTCAAAAGGTTTGCCATCATTTACGGTGACAATGGCACCAAGCTTGTCCAAGAGACGAGCCGCAGACTCACCTGATTTGGCTAAACCTAGGACTAATACTTTCTTATTTTCAAATTGATCAATTCGTTTCATATCTAGAACTCCATTTCTACTCTTACTATTTTACCATTTTTATGAAAATAAAAAAGCCACAAAGGGCTTTCTTATTTGTTTTTTGTTATATGGGAATTCAATAATCAACTTTAACATCTTTTACTAACTATGTTTTGATTCAAAGAATCATAGAAAAGCGGACAAGGTCTGGTTCTTATTTTTACAACTAGTTTGTCCAATCTCTATGTTCTAAATAATGTCAGATTATTTTATTCTTCGACTTTTTTCCCCATTGCAAACAAAGCTAAAAGCATTCCTATAACACCTGCTCTTGCAAGAGTAATATTTTCCTTAGTAGCTATTTCTGGGAGAATATTTTGACGACATAGGGGCGCCTGATAAGTCTTTATCATTTGTAAAGTGTAGACGGTATTCTCCTAGAATATCTCCATTCTCAGCCTTGACAACAACACGAACTGGATCACCTTCACGTACGCTTGGAATCACTGTAGCAATACCATTATCTGATACACTTGCCGTTACAGTTGCTGCTTGGTCTTCTTTAACTTCTAGATAATAGTCAGTCAAGCCTAGGTTAAAGTCTAGCAAATCTTTTCCATCTACTTGGATTTGTGCTCGAGCCTTCTTAGCTGCAGCTACTTGTTTAGAAAAGATTTGAATTTCTGTAATAGAGATACCTTTTTTCCCAACTTCTCTAACCATACGGATGCGAACTGCGTATGTGTTGACTTTGTCAAAGCTAAAGTGGGTCATTTCTCCAGCTCTCACTTGATCTGGAGCTTTGAGGTTTGTTACTTGTCTCCAATTATGTTCATCGTTAAAGACGTGATCTTCACTAGCTACAAAGCTTGGGTTCTTAGGAACTGTTGGAACATCTGTTCCTACATAGTATTCGATGATATAAGACTTAGGTGCACCAACACCGTGGTCTTCGTGGAAGGCAACATTGAGATTGTCAATCGAACGTTTAGACAGGATACCAGAATCACCAAAGAGGATTCCCACTGATGCTTCACTTGTACGGTTCCAGTTTGTCCAACGGTTAGCTGGTTGGTTGTTGTATGAGATTAGTTTATCATTAACATTTGCTACCGAGTCACTTGGATTTGAGTCTGATGCAAAGGCAAGTGGCAACTCTGAACCTGTCCACTGGTCAGAAATGTTAGCACCAGTTTCTGTCTGAGCAGAAACACGCACATGAAGTTTCGTTGGTAACTGAGTACCTTCGACATGCCCTGTCACTGTATAGCCACCTTCAGTTGCATATTGGCTTGGGTCAATAGCATCCCAAGTCACTTTAGCTGAAGATACTTGGCCGTTTGAGTGGTAAGTACGAACACTTTCTGGTAATTGAGGAGCTTCTGAAACTGGAGTTGTTGCAGTTACTTCTTCGACTGCAATGATACCTTCTACAGAGACTTTAGCATGAGCTTCGTTTTCAATTCCTTCTACTTCACCAAGAATATCAAAGCTATGGTATTTGGCAAGGTCTTCCTTAGCAACTGCTTGCCAAGTCACCTTGTGAACTTTTGGAAATCCTTTGTCGTACTCTACAGTTACCGTAGTTGGTAGACTTGGTTCTTGGTTCAAACCTGTCACGACACTAACCGGACGAATGGCTTGGACAACTTTATTTTCAGTATTTGCGTGGACGTTCAAGTCAATCTGACCTTCAGCTCCTTCAAATTGAGCTTTCAAAGTTACTTGACCAGGTTTATGCAATTCAAGCATACCTTTACGAACAGCTACGTCTCCTTCACCTGATGTTGAGAAGGTTACCTTTTCAGCTTTTAATACAGCCTGAGTTCCATCTTGATAATGAGCCAAAACTTTGATACCAACTGTTTGGTCTTCTTTCAGTGCGTCTGCATTTTCAACTTCTAGGCTTAAACGTTCAATCTGAGGAGCTTCTTGTAAGAATTGGATAGCATAAGTCTGAAGTGCTCCACCATCATTTGGTTGAACATAAATACTAGCACGCATACCATTTGCTTCGTTAGCTTGAATAACAGTAACTTGCGCATTTTCAGCTAAAGCTTTGACTTCAGGCAAAGCAGCTCCATAAGCAAGTTTATGGTATAGAACTTGTTGATCAGTTGAGAGCCCTTCTACAGGCTGGTCTGCAATAGTTACAGTCGGTACTACTGGTGAAGCCGCTTGACCTTCGGCGACTACAAAGGTTGCAGCGATTTCATCATCACCTGAAATTCTTTTGGCTTGGATACGAGAGCCTGGGATAGTTAATTTAGCTTGATCTTCAGCTGCAACTTCCCACTTATCAACGTCATAGCTTCCTACAGTACCATCTGACAATACATAGGTAACAGAAGGGTCAACCGTACTTAGATCTGTACTTGGTGCAATTCTCTTAATTACAGGTAATTCAGCTTCGAGTGCCAAGACTTCAACACGCGCTTCTACATCTCTTCCTTCTGCCACACCTTTAACAGTAAAAATACCAGGTTGGTTGACATCAACTGCGGACCATTCTACTGGAAGTTTTGCACGGCTGCCATCACTGTAGATAAATCCTACTTTTGAAGGCATTTTCGCTGCTTGACCGATTACTGTACGAACTTTAGGAACCTCTGTACCTAAAACAGTTTTTTCCTCTTGGTCTTTCTTACCTGTGAAGATAGATGTTTGACCAGATTTCAAGAAATCAGAATGGGCAGTCAAGGTAAATTTACCTACTTGCTCCGTTGATTTGACAATCACAACACCCTTACCATTAAAGGCTTTGCGAATCCATGAACCATCTGCTTGTTCTTTGTAACGTTCGCGGCTGGCTTGTTCCCCGTTGTCCACACCGACAATCTGACCTTGTCCATGTAACTGGAAGCGAACCAAGTTATTGGCAGTTGGAACTACGTTACCCTTGCTATCAACGATTTCGTAGTAGATATAAGTGAGGTCTTTTCCGTCAGCTACGATCGCATTTTCTTCTTTGACCAAACGCACTCCTGCAGGTTCTCCAGCGGTCACAATCTTATCACGAGCAATAATATTACCAGCTTCGTCACGAGCTACTGCTTCTAAAGTACCAGCTTCAAAAGCAACCTTCCATTCAAGGTAAAGTTCATTCGCATTAGCACCCTCTTGGTAAGTACGTCCATCACTTGTTTGTTTTTTAGTAAATGTCTTCTTGCCTAGAGTATTACCATTCAAGAATAGTTCTACACTTGCAGCATTAGAATAGGCACGGACTAGGATATTACCATCTGCATCCGCTACATTCGCTTTTAGAGTAGGATTTTCCCAGTTCCAGTGAGGAAGCAAGTGAACCATTGGCTTCTTCTCAGCAGAAACCCATTGGCTTTGGTACAAGTAGTAGTCATGTTTTGGAATACCAGCTGTATCTACGATACCAAAGTAAGAGCTTTTAACCGGTGTGTGGTTTTGGTTGTGCCATGGTGTAGGTTCACCGATATAGTCCGTACCTGTCCAGA